>PVBE012034890.1_pt1 | contig 10424 bp, 8 predicted proteins | sample 1631181 | NCBI WGS metagenome assembly PVBE01 (sample SAMN08397723, study PRJNA350692) | Marine metagenome, whole genome shotgun sequencing project. | isolation source: water | place: Pacific Ocean | collected 2012-04 | reverse complement strand
GGTCTTCCAGGCTGGGGGTTCTCAGATCTATTCCCGTACTTTCGCCTCTCTCAGGGTGCCGTTGACCGCGAGGGATCCTGGCACGGTATCGATGGTCCTGTTAAGACTGAGGCCTCCGTCAATTTTGGCGAGTTGGAGCGCGCGTTTATTAAGGCCTCGGTGGCCTGTGGTCATAGACGTCTAGATGATTTCAATGGCCCTGACCGTACAGGTGTCGGCCGCACGGACAGTACGGTTTACCGCGGAACCCGACAGTCCTCCGCGATCTCGTATCTGGCGAAGCCGCCTCCAAATCTTAAGATCCTGACGCATCGGCACGTGGCTCGCCTGATTCTTGAAGACAGTCGGGCAAGGGGTGTCGAGACGCTGGGCGGGGAGCAAATCTATGCTCGTGAAGAGGTTGTTTTGTGTCAGGGAGCGTTCGGCACACCGCACACTCTGATGTTGTCAGGGATCGGACCTTCAGACCATCTTAAGCAGCATGACATCACGACCGTGGTTGATCTGCCTGGTGTAGGCCAAAATCTCGCTGATCATGTGGACGTATCGATGCAATATGGGTCTGATCGTATGGATTTAAGCCTCGCCCGACACCAGCGCCTGGATCGGGCCGCCTGGCTCATGGCGAGATGGTTACTGAATGGGAGCGGCCCGGGAGGGGGCGCTTTTTTCTCGGCGGTGATCTTTCATGCGCTAAAGGACCCGGCGATGCCTGAGTTCGAGACTTTTATGACACCCATGACGGTTCATGAAAACATGACTGATGGCGAGATTGAAAAGACGCCGCTACTGCAGCGGTTGGGTCGCCAGCTTTTGGTGCGTGGCAGGCAGGTCGCCAAACCTGGTGTTCAGATTGATATTAATCTGGAGCGGCCAAGGTCTTTTGGAACCGTCAGCCTGGCGAGCGCCAATCCGGCTGATCATCCGCGCATTGACCCCCGGTTCTTTTCGCATTCTGATGATCTCAACGAGATGGTATCGGGCGTCAAAACCATGCGCGAGATCATGGCGCATCCTGAAATTGCGAAATATGTCACGGGTGAAATTGGAGCGTGGAAAGAGGCGAAGACTGATACGGAAATTATCGAAGCGATTCGCAAAACTGCTTACACTGGCCATCATCCCTGTTCAAGCGCCCGAATGGGTTCCGACGAGGATCCTCTTGCTGTACTGGACAGCGAATTACGCGTACGGGGTGTCAACAATCTGCGGGTCTGTGATGCGTCCGCCATGCCGTCACAGATCACTGGAAACCTCAATGCAACAGTGATCGCTATGGCTGAAAGAGCAGCCGATTTAATTTCCGGGAAAACGCCACTACCACCGGAGGACCCACGACTGTGACTCAGGCAGAACGTACGGAGATCGAAGGACTTTCTTGCGAAAAAGACGGCATTACCATCAACTGGCGTGATGGCGCCTTCAGCCATTTTCATTTAATTTGGCTACGCCATCAGTGTGAGTGTGAGCAATGTGGATCCTCTTTAAATGGTGTCCGGGGGCTTCGGCTGGATATGATTCCGGAGAGTCCAAAACCTCATAAGTATTCGTTCGATTCGGACTCCCTACATCTTATATGGGATGGAGACGGACATGTCTCAACCTACGAGGCAAAGTGGTTGCGTGATCATTGCTATTCCGCAGAAGAGCGGGCACTACGCAAGCACCAGCCGGTACTCTGGGATAAGCGCATAGAAATCGATCCACCTACTTTTATTTTTTCAGAAGTTGAAGACAGCCTGTCTTGCCGGCTTGAAATGCTTGAAGCAGTTTGCGACTACGGATTCTGTAAAGTCGAGGGTGCACCAGGCCTAGCCCAGGAATCGGTTCGCTTGGTTCAGCTCGTTGGAACAAAGAGGATCACTCACTATGGAGATTTTGAACTTTCCAACAAGAAAGTGAGTAACACCTCCAATGACATGGCGTCGCTGACGGATAAGAAATCCATCAATAATGTTGGAGATATCAGGCAGGCGTTGCAGCCGCATTGTGATGAAACCTACCGAACGTCAACGATCGGAATTACGATATTTCAGGTCTTTGAGCCGAGCACAGAAGGGGGGCACTCTACGTTAGTCGATGGATTTGAAGCCGCGCGACGATTCCGCACAGAGTTTCCCGATGATTTTGAAAGGCTGGTTAGGACGCCCCTAACAGGGCAACGGTTTGACCCAAAACATGCCGAGGGAGAACTCCCTCGATGGTATCGGTGCACGCTTCCCATGATCCGAGTAGACGAGGATCAAGAAGTCTGCGGTATTCGAGTCAACGAAAGACAGATTGCTCCTATCGATCTCCCTTATGATCAGGTTGTTCCGACTTACCGTGCGCTTCAGAAATTTTTTAAGATTGTTTATGACCCAAGTTTAATGATCTCATTTTCATTAAAAAAAGGTGATAGCCTCATTTTTAACAATCAGAGAGTCCTTCACGGACGTACAGCATTCAAGTTGGAGAAACCTGGCCGCCAGGTTTTGACCAATTCTGTAGATCTTGAGGATTTTTACTCTAACCTACGGATACTCAAGGGCCGATTACAGCCTGAAGAGCCAATTCAAACATATAGCCAGGGAATGGTGACTTAAAGGAATCCAACTATGAGGAAAGCGATGACCTGCGCAGAGGCAACTGTTCGTTTGCTAGAAAGATATGGGGTGAGTACGGTGTTCGGTATCCCGGGCGTGCACACGCTCGACTTCTGCCGGGGCCTCGATCAGGGTGTTCGTCATATCCAGGCCCGCAATGAACAGGGTGCGGGATTTATGGCAGAAGGGTGGGCGCGCGCAACTGGAGAGCCCGGTGTCGCACTGGTGATCTCGGGGCCGGGTGTCACTAATGCCAGCACGCCCCTCGGGCAGGCGTACGCAGACAGCCTGCCCATGCTGTTGATCTCGGCAGATGCGGCGAGTAACACGATCGGAAAAGGCTGGGGCGTGCTCCATGAGATTACTGACCAAACCCAGATGACCAAACCCCTGACCGGGTTTTCTGCGACCGCCCGGTGCGCGCAGGATGTCCCCGAGCTGCTAGCCCGCGCATTCACGCTCTTTGCCAGTCAAAGACCCAGGCCCGTACACATCTCAATCCCGATTGACGTACAGGCTGAGCAGGTTGATGAGGATTGGCAGCCCGTGACTCTGCCCGGCCGACCGAAAGCGGATCCGGAAGATATTGCAAAGGCAGCCAGTTGGCTGAAGGGCGCGAGTTCTCCTCTCATTATGGTGGGCGGCGGCGCCTGCGATGCCGGTGCTGCACTGAGCGACATCGCTGAGCGTACCGGCGCGATCGTGATTGCGTCAACGGCCGGAAAGGGCATCATCCCGGATGATCATCCCCTGTCGCTTTCGGCATCTACGGTGCGGCCGGAAGTGCTACGTATCCTGCCTGAGGCAGACGTGATTCTTGCCGTCGGAACCGAACTTTCGGAAACCGACAGTTTTGTTGAGCGTATGAACCTTAATGGCCGGATGATCCGCATCGACATAGATCCGAGCAAAATCAACGATTTCTATCTGGCAGATCTTGGCATCGTAGCCGATGCGCAATCGACGCTTCAGGCGCTATGCGTCGCCCTTGATGACTACCGTGCAACCGGTGTTGAGGCGGCGAAGGAGCGGACGCGCGTCATTCGCTCAGAAATCCGACAGGGGCTCAGTGTGTCGGAGCGCCAGCACGCTGCGGTGCTCGATGCTCTTGTGGAGGTCGCGCCAGCCGATATCATCTGGTCAGGAGATGCCTGCCAGTTAGTCTATACCGGCGCCTTCGCCGTACCGATGCGCGTGCCTCGAAAGTGGTTTTACCCTGCTGGGTACTGCGCTTTAGGTAACGCGCTGCCCAACGCCATTGGTGCCCGGTTGGCCCGGCCTGAAACGCCGGTAGCTGTACTGGTAGGGGACGGTGGGTTTATGTTCACTATGCCCGAACTGCTGACAGCCGCTGAATTGAAGTTGCCGATACCGATCATCATTTGGGAAAACGGAGGACTCAAGCAGATTCAGGATGATATGGATCAGCGTCAGATTAGCCGGGTCGGGGTTGAAGGCGCGAATCCAGATTTTGTGGCACTGGCTAGAGCCTGTCATGCCCATGCGGTGGATGTCGACACCCATGAAGCGCTGCAAGCTGCTTTTGTCGAAGCCTTGCAGGCCGATCGGCCAACAGTGATTGTTTGTCATGAGGATCAGAACTAAGCCAATGCCTCAGCCGGAGTCGCACGACATGACGCTCTCAAAGGAAATACTGGCGCAATATGAGCGTGACGGCTTTTTCTTCCCTCTGGACATATTGAGCCCGGAAGAGGTCGGCGCGGTCCGGTGCCAACTGGAGGATTTTGAGGCACGCTACCAGTCACACCCGATCGTGGGTGACGGGGAGTTCAGAACTTCCTGTCATCTCTTTCTGCCATTCCTCGATGAACTAACTCGCCATCCGGCGATTCTGGCTGCAGTTTCGTCGATTCTTGGCAATGACCTACTGGTCTGGGGTACATCTTTCTTCACCAAGGAACCACGGTCTCCGGATTATGTGGCGTGGCATCAAGATCTTCACTACTGGGGACTTGATGCAAGAGATGAAGTTACGGCGTGGGTGGCATTGTCTCCGGCAAGCGTTGAAAGCGGTTGTATGCGCTTTGTTCCGGCGAGCCACATGAAGGAAGCCGCCCACGCAGACCGGCCCGGCGAAGATGCGATGCTGTCGCGAGGTCAGGAGCTGGTCTCACCTGTTGACGAAAGCCAGGCGGTTAATGCACCGCTGCAGTCGGGGCAGGCCTCATTGCACCATGGACTGACCTTTCATGCATCCCTGCCGAACCGTTCAGATGACCGGCGTATTGGTTTTGCAATTCGATACATAAAGCCGTCGATGCGCCAGGCAGGAGGTCAAGCCGGGGTGGCGACCTTGGTGCAGGGCGACGACTGTTATCATCATTTTGAATTGGCGCCACGGCCAGAAAGGGTAGCGACGCCCGAAAGCATTGCGGTGTGGCAACACGCCATGGGCATCCAAAAAAAGATCAATTTTCGTAACATGAACGTCCCTGTCGAGGGAAAGGAACCTTAAGAACATGAAGAGCTATCAGTATTTTGCGGCGAATGCGTGGCACGACCCCAGCACTGGGAGTTATTTTGAAAGCGAGAATCCAGCAACGGGTGAAGTGTGGGCGAAGCTCCCGGACTGTAACGCTGAAGATGTTAATCGGGCCGTTGCCGCCGCGAGGTCTGCTTACTACGACGGGCCGTGGGGAAAACTCCATCCTGCCGAAAGGGGTCGGGTGTTGCGCCGGATCGGCGACACTATCTCACGTCATGCCGAGCGCTTGGGTGAGGTCGATATTCGTGATAACGGTCGGGTGCCTAGCGCCACATCGTCTCTTCAGCCAGGGGCCTGGCAGGTCGACAGCTTTCACTATTACGCCGGGATGTGTGACAAGTTTGAAGGTCGGGTGATTCCAGCCGAAGTGCCAGATATGCACAACTTTCTTACCTTCGAGCCATTCGGTGTCGTGGCACAGATTCTGCCTTGGAATTCCCCCTTGGGCACCCTCATCTGGAAACTCGCTCCCTGTCTTGCCGCGGGCAACACGGTGGTGATCAAGCCTTCCGAGCAAGCAAGCTGCTCGGTACTAGAGTTGATGGATGTTCTGCTGGAAGCCGATCTGCCGCCGGGTGTGCTTAATGTGGTCACCGGGTTTGGCGCTACTACCGGCGAGCCACTGATTGATCATCCTGATGTGCGGCTGGTGTCGTTTACCGGCGGCACGGCAGGTGGCCGGGCAGCGGCTGCCGTGGCGGCACGTCAAGTGAAGCCGGTCATCATGGAGTTGGGCGGCAAATCTCCGCAGGTGGTACTGCCTGACGCTGATCTCGATCTTGCGGTGAACGGCATCGCCGCGGGCATTTTCCCGGCGGGTGGTCAGAGTTGCATTTCCGGCTCGAGGCTTTTGGTACACCGTGACGTCATCGACGACTTTACCGATCGTTTGGTCAGTGTTGTCAAAAAGGCAAGGGTGGGCGACCCGCATGATCCAAAGACGCAGATCGGCCCTATGGCCAACCGGCCGCAGTACGAGCGGGTGCTTCAGTGTATTGCCGATGCTGAATCTGCGGGGCACCGGTTATTACTCGATGGGCGTTCAAGTTGTCGGGATACAGGCTATTACATTGGCCCCACCATCTTTTCCGATGTGCCTAATGATTCAGACCTCGCCCAGCATGAAGTGTTTGGCCCTGTCGTCTCGACTGAGGCTTGGGATACTGAAGCAGAAGTTATCCGGACTGCGAACGCAACGGTGTATGGCCTCGCAGCAGGAGTCTGGTCACGCGATGTCGCCCGGGCCATGCGCCTGGCGGAGCAGATTGAAGCGGGCACGGTGTATATCAATAACTATTTCAATGCCGCCACACAAAGTCCGGTCGGCGGGTTCAAGCAGTCTGGATACGGTCGCGAGAACGGCTGGGAAGGAATGCGTTGCTACCTGCAGACCCGCTCGGTGTGGCTGTCAACAAATCCGCATCAGCCGGATCCCTTCTCAGGCTGAAACCGGAAAGTGCCAATGGAGGTTCGTTCCAAACTGACGCTTAAGGGTTCGCGGATCGATGTCTCCGCGGATAAGGCGATCGCGACGCTCGTCGCGATCTTTAAACGGATCGGTTGCGCGGACGAACCCGCACGAGAGGTCGCCGAGCACCTGGTCGATACCAGTCTTTGTGGCATGGAAAGTCACGGTGTGATGCGTACTCTCCAGTATGCGGAGCAATTCAAGACGGGCTACATCGACCCAAAAGCAGCACCCAAAGTTGTGACGACTGCCGGAAATACCCAGGAAGTTGACGGCGGGGGTGGTATCGGGATTCCCGCGATGCACCTTGCGTATCGCCATGCGATTGCGGCGGCACGATCCACTGGAATCTCGGCGCTTGCCATCCGCAACGTCGGCCACACCGGACGCCATGGTGCCTTTGCAGATGCCGCTGCCGAAGAAGGCTTTTTGACAATCTGTATGGGGGGAGGCAACAGAAAGAAGTGGCGACAGGTGGCGCCATACGGCGGCGCCCAGGGCATGCTGCCGACCAATCCGTGGTGTATTGGCATTCCCGGCGGAAATCGAGGACCAGTGGTACTGGATTTTGCCACTTCCAAGATTGCGGGCGGATGGGTTTATGCCGCCCGCAGTGCCGGGGCACTGTTGCCGGAAGATTGCGTTATCGATGCACAGGGCAATCCTACCCGAGACCCCGAAGATTATTTCAGCGGTGGGGCGATTCTGCCAGCGGGCGGCCACAAGGGATATGCATTAGCCCTGCTGGCGGAACTAATCGGTGAGGCTATGCTCGGGCCTTCGACCACTGAAGGAAACTGGCTGTTGATTGCGCTTGATGCACATCGTATGCGCAAGTCATCGGCCCTGTCGGTCGCCGCCGAGGAAGTGCTTGAGGAACTTCGGTCCTGCCCACCGGCTCCAGGGTTTGAGCGTGTCGAAATCCCGGGAGAGCGTGAGCGTGAGCATCGGGAAAAATCAGCAGGCGTTATATCTATCCCGTCCGAGACTTGGAATCAGATTATCGCGTTGCACGACAGCCTGATGTGAAACTTTCCTCAAGGACCGAATTGGTGTCCACCGAGAGAGCGGTCCGTCGACTCTTTCAGCAGGAATACCTGCTGGGTTGCGCGTGGGTCTTGAAGTGTGGCGTGCTTGCATTGGCTGCGATTTTGACAGCACCTCTTGTATCCGCCGAGGGTCGATCAGACGATACGGTGAAGGTGATCGCAGAATCTGGCTTTCTCGATGACATCGAAGGGGTTAAGCCGGCTCGGGGTGCCTCCTATGAAATGGCAGCCCCCAGGATCAGCTTACCCTCCCCGAAAAACGCGATCGTGATTATCTACATGCACGGCACACAGAACCCGCGGTCCCGATCAAGTTGCGGCGCCTGGTGGAACGATGCACCCGCGACCTTGAAGGTGCTGGCGAAGAAGGAGAACACCCATCTCTTTTTTCTGTGCTCAAAAGCGACTGACCCTCCGGGGTGGGATCATGGCTCCTGGATATTTGAAAGGGTTGAGGAAATCTCCGTTGTACTCGATCAGTTGATTGCTGCAGGTGTTGCGCCGGGAAGGATATTTCTGTCGGGTCACTCAGCGGGTGGATGGGCTTCGCTGATGGCGATGTCGATGGTGGATCAGAAGTTCAACGCAGCAATTGTGTTTGCACCGGCTTTTGCCGGTCCCCGAGCCGAGGCGGGTATCTATCCGATTTGGAGAGGTGAGATCAGGCCAAAGCATGTCAAAAAAATTACATCATTCGATCAGGTGCGTGCCCTGGTGTTTGCATACGATAATGATCCCTATAACAGGACAGCCGAGCTTGAGTTTCTTACGGACAGATTTCCGGATAGTGTTGAAATAATCTCGTCCACCTGCAAGATTTCGCTGCCATTGACAGGCCACCTGACCCATTTGAAAGACTGTCACGCCGAGGCCACAAAGACGGCAATCTTCAGATATGTGAAGGCCCGTCTTTCCGATTGACATGCTGATTACTAAGAAAGTTGAGCCAGGATCCAAATCCGACTATCCTCGGCGCAAGCGCTGCATCAGTTACTGATAGGCTGAAATGGAAGGGCATTACTGCGTCATATCCGATTAATTAGTTTCCTATGTGTGTCAACGTGGTGTTGACTAGCCTAGCGTCTCAAAGAGCCTCGCTTATCTTTCATTTGCAAGGAGAAGTCAGAAATGAAGTCAATTATTCTTGGAACCTACAATGAGAAAGGTCTTGAAGGGCTCACCAACAGTAGCTTTGCAAAGCGTGAAGCTGCTGCTAAAACCGCCTGTGAGGCAGCAGGCGCGAGGTTGACGGATATGTTTTTCACGATCGGTTCGAGTGATGTGGTGGGGATTATGGAAGTGGACAGCGTGGAACAGGCTATTGGCCTGAAAGAGGCATTCATGGCATCAGGTGTTTGGAAGCATATTCAGTTGTTGCATGAGTTTGACGTAGACGCGGCGATTTCTGCTGCAAACAAAGTGCGCGGAATTTATCAGCCAGCGGGCCAGGAATCCTGAACTGCGTTTGCAGAGTCCCTTGACTTCGTTATTCTGGACAGGGGAATAAAGCGGATTATGACGCCGGACCAGGATCACACGAAGCAGCGGGTGGAGCGCCTGCTTGAGCGGTATGAATTTTCGGCCCCACCCGAGGTGTCATATTTAACGGCGTCTGAAAATCAGATATACCTGATTGATGATCACCATTCGAATAGACGATACGTGATCAGAATCAATTCTGGCCGTCTCGCCTATCACAACGCTGAGCAGATTCATTCTGAGATGATGTGGCTGGACGCCCTGGGCACTGATACGGATATCATCGTCCCCAAAGTTTTGGCCGCCAAAGACGGCTCCTGGGTTCAAGAATTGAAATTACCCGGTAGGGATCAGCCCAGTTACGCGGTCGTTTACAGTTTTCTCGACGGTGTCGAGCCGCCTGAAGATGAACTGGTGGAGGGGTTTGAGCGCCTGGGCACCATTTCGGCACAAATGCATTCCCATGCGAAGCGTTGGATGCCGCCAAGTGAATTCACCCGCCCCACCTGGACGCCAGAGGCCATTCTCACTGACCAACTCACCTGGGGCAACTGGCGGGAAGGTGTCAATATCAACGCTGAAGTATTAAAGGTCCTGCAACGAGCAGAGGCGGTAATTTACCGTCGACTGGAGGATGCTGATGTGGGGTCTGAGAACTATGGTCTGATCCATGCGGACCTCAGACTCGCGAATCTTCTCATTCATGGCGAGACCACATCGATTATTGACTTTGATGACTGTGGATTCGGTTGGTACCTTTTTGATCTCGCGGGTGCATTAAGCTTTTTGGAGGAAAGAGGGGATATTGCGGATCTGATCGATAGTTGGATTCGAGGCTACCAAAAGGTCGCCGAAGTTCCGGCAGACGCCGAAGTGATGATTCCAACGCTGATCATGCTGCGAAGAATTCAATTGATTGGTTGGCTTGGGTATCAGCAGGCGCATCTGGATTTTGCCCGCCAGATAGGCCGGGCCTTTACCACAGACTCATGCCGACTGGCTGAGCAGTATCTGGATCGCTTTTCCTAGCCAGCACCACTTTTTGGGTTTTGGAGAACTAAATGACTGAACAGCCACCGTCGTCAGCAGAAATTGTGATCATTGGGGGAGGAGTGATTGGCTGTTCTACTGCCTATCATCTGGCGAAGAACACCAACAAGGAGGTCATCCTCCTTGAAAAAGACACAATAACCTCTGGGACCACCTGGCATGCCGCTGGAGCCGTTGGTCAGTTAAGAAACAACGCTAATATCACCCGGCTACTGGGTCACTCAGTTGAACTCTACGAAGCCCTTGAAAAGGAAACCGGTCAAAGCACCGGCTGGGTTAGAAACGGG
>PVBE010999732.1_pt1 | contig 10424 bp, 3 predicted proteins | sample 1631181 | NCBI WGS metagenome assembly PVBE01 (sample SAMN08397723, study PRJNA350692) | Marine metagenome, whole genome shotgun sequencing project. | isolation source: water | place: Pacific Ocean | collected 2012-04 | reverse complement strand
CGCGTCCCTTCCCCCATCTGATGTGAACTGTGTCATTTCCCACTCCACGATATGCGGATCCATAAGTTTCGCTATCGCGACTGCACATGGCTCAAATGCATATTCCTTCTGGTGATGATCCTTGAAATACTTCACCAATACACCAAGGAGCTTCTTGTCCTTGGGGTTTGATGGTAATTGCTCATCTCTGGAACGCACTTTGGATACTGATGGTGCCTTCAGTGCATGAACCGTCCCGTGACTGGCCCAGTTACTCCATGCCTTTGGTGCGTGTAGCAAAGGGTTGCCATCAGAGATGGCCTTCAGCCACTTTTGCTCTACCTTAAGCACGTCCAGAACAGTGAAGTTCGCTCGATAGTTTTGAAACCTCTGGCCCTTTTTTGACCGCCACGCGGCAACAAGGTCTTCATTTTCAGTCATCCCCTCGACCCCTGGCACAGCCAGACCCTTGAATTGCTGGTTGTACCCGCCGGGAGCCTTAGTAAAGACCAGTATCGGCGGAACTTTTTCCCTTTCGCCCGCGTGGAGCCACTTGAATATATCCCTTAGAAAGACGTTGCCCATCGGGTCATGCAGTTCCGTCCCAGGGTTACGGTTATCTCCATAGTAGGAAAAAATTCCAGTCTCATTATCTAGTCGATCTGGCCAATCAACCTCAGCTAGCGAGGAGGTCAACACCATGTACTTTACCTGCTGATTTTTTATGCTGCCAACGGGCCTGAAGCCTCCTGTATTACCGCACGCTAGAACCTTGCTAATTGGCTCGGACTTGATGTTTTTCCATGGGCCACCCTCATAGATTGCATCGACTACCAAGTCTGCGTTGGCAAGGCGGGAGAATGAAATTTTCTTGGGCATTGAAGAATGCAGGCCTTCGCACCTTGGGCTATTCTAACTGAAGCCCTTCCATCAGGTGTGCTTGGTCGTTGATGATCTCGATCAAGCCCATCTCCCTCATGTGATTCAAGAGCTCTTGAATAGAAAGCTTTTGCGGGTCTATCCCCTCAATGTTACCCACATCCGCTCCATTCACTGGACCATTTTCCAAGATATGCCGATATACAAGGTAATGAGGCCACCCAAGTGTGCAAGAGAGCTCGTTGTCATAATGCGTGTTCTGGATGACAGCCTCAAACTTATCCAGCTGTGCCAGATCTCTGGAGTCTCCCTGATAATTCAGGGCGTGGGCAATTTTCCTGACACCTTCTGTTTCATCTCCGTGTCCGTGGCATATCTTGGTCGAGAAGCACAGCCTTGTTTCATCATTGAGATCATCGGGATATTGCGACGCCAAGATAAGGGCAACACCGTACGACCGGGCTTGCCGTGCCAGGTTTTCTAGTTCAGGCAAGTCGTTGACACGGTGCGCCTCGTCAAACACCAAGCCAAGGCGACACCGCCCGGTGCTTTGTTGTGTATTGAAGTAACCATTCGCGCTTACAAGCAGCAGTTTTGAAATCGCCGTCTTGATGCTGTCATCATCAAAGTCCGACAATTCTATAATCCATGAAGACCCGATTATATCCTCGAACCGGGTTGTCCGGTGATCTTCCCGGAAAGTATTGTAGGTGAGGAGATCACGAATTCGTCCCAAAACGGGGCCTGCATTAGCCATGTTTTCCAGCTGAACTTCGATTTCGCTCAATACAGGAACATCGTCGAGACTGAAATTAGGATCTCTGCTAAGAGGGTCAATACCACGATCACTGAAGCATTGTTGGATAGCTTGCTGCAATGTGTTTCTTTGTTGTACTGAGTGCCCTGTAAAATAAGTACTAGCCAATACTGACGCCACCTTCTGGATATGTTGGCGGCAATCCACATAAACATTTCCGGTTCCCGGATGCAGAATAGGGCTCGGGATTAGGGGGTTGAAGGGTAGACCGTCGTGCCTACACCAAGACACCTCAAAATTCCCTCGGCGAACAAACTCTGTATCACCACAAAAATCCTTGCCCTTAATGTCCATCATCAGGACATTCGCGCCCTGTTCCCGAACTGAACTGATTATTGTCTTGAGCAGGGCCGTTTTCCCTTTACCGCTAGACCCAGTGATGTAGAGGTTCCTCGTGTCCAGGCGATTTCTGCCTTCGCCAACCCCGTCAAAATCCAGATAAACCGGAGCGCTGTCCTCCTTGCTTGTCCCGATAATAAAGGGCTGGAGGTTCGTTTCACCTTGGCCTGATGGTTGTTCTTCGGAAACCTCTGCCTCATCACTCCCCGGGATGGGTTGGTCCACGACTGGCTCAGGGCCTTCCCCTTCACCATTTCCTGATTCGCCATTGTTGTCACTTTGATCGGGTGACTCGCCAGTGTTCACAGAGGTTAATTCCCTAAGTCTTCCCATTGTTTCCATTAATTTTCCTGTATCATTAACACCTGGCCAATGATCAGGGTTTAGCCGGATCCATCTTCCCTTCCTGTCTCTACATGCTGGATCGCCACTCATCGATTTTTCCGTGGTTATAAGGGCCGTGTTGATCTCCCCTTCCTTCAGATGGAACCTTCCCTCCAGCATAGCCCCCAAGAATGCTTTTTCCTTGTTTAGCCAGTCGGGACCATTCTCATAGTTTAGCCTGACTCCGAAGCGGAGCAGCTCAAGAAGCCCGAGCCGTTCGGGAATGCCATCTTCTCCCTTGGCAACCTGAGTGAGAGACTTGAAGCGCTGGTAAGTTTCCTTGGCTTGCGAGAACCATTCATTCACCTCACTGCCTCCCGGATCGACACTTTTCTTGCGGAACTTTGCCTCGACACTGATGGCACGAATAATCAGGTCGCCGGAATTGTTTTCGGGTACTTGAAGCTGGACAGCTAACAAGTCCGAGAGGTGCGTCTGGCCGGATTCGTCATACTCAACCTTGTTGCCTAATATGGAGTCAAAGGAATCCACGGGCAGGACAAACCCGAATGTATTAGCGCCATTTTCCAGAATCCCGTCAGGTCCGCCCTCCCAGCCACAGAAGAGCCTTACCGCAGCAGCTAAGCCAACTGCACCCTTCGCCGCGTTCGTGGTTTTGAGGGATTCCCCCCCAATGGCAATACCGCTTTTCCCAAGGTCCGTGATCAAGGAGTTTGGATCGCCAATGTCATCGCCAAGACATTCCCTCAGCGTAGAGTCCAGACTCGCAGGGATGCGTGAGAGTGTATAATAGGACTCATGACTGCGCCTTGTGATGTCATGCTTATAATCCCAAAGCGAACGAGAATCTCCGTTTCCACCCGGTTGCTCAACAAATGCGACGAGGGCAGCCGGATCTGAAACTGCACTTGGCAGGTAGAGCCAGGGAGCCGAAAGTTCACCCATAGGGAGTGCGTTATCTTTACTGATGCAAACCGGTTGCCCCGACAAGTTGCCAAGGTTAAAGGCTACTGTCTGGAATAACTCCCCTAGCTTGGTTGGCTCAGAGGTTTCTTGCTTAGCCTCGGAAACAAAGGTAAGGCTATCGACTTGCTCGCCTCCAACCTTGAGCCTGCTAGGTGCGGCAACCAGGAATGATTCCTTTGCCTTCCCCCTGCAGAGGGAACTCTTGGCTCCCTGCGGCACGGGGGACTCCAGAGATTGCCTGTAGCTGTTTGGGTGAACTATAACATCGGGATAGTGTTTCTCGATACATTCTTGCTTCTTCTCGGCCGGGTAGTGGTAAAGGAACACATTCTCGCCGGTGTTTGGCAGCCTCCCATCTTCATTGGGTTTTTCCTCAAGGAAGAAATGAATACCACCGGGCACCCTTTTGCCATTCAGGCTATAATCGGCCGCAGAGTCTCCATTTTTATGAATGGTTTCTATTGCTGAATCAATTAGCTGCTCAGCAGAGTAGCCGGGGAGGATATAAAACCCGGCGCGACGTCGCTCTGGGAAGGCCCTCATGAAACGCTTGATACAGTTTGAGCTAAAGTGGTTGCCTCCCAGTGAATATAGACTCAAATCAAGGGACGTTACCGCCTTCAGTCCAGCTAGGAATTCCTGTAGATGGCCGCCGTTCATGAAACCTTTACTCATACCAGCCAGCCAGCCCGGGTCTCCAACACCTGACAGGGCAGCCCCCTCGAAGGATACATCATCCTCCTTAAGGCAGCTTCCCCAGTAGAGGCCTGACACATTGGCAAGCAAGCCCGCCAACACATTAAACTTAAAGCCCTGAGTGTCTCTCTCGTAACGCTTGCCGGCTAAATATAGAGCTCGCTGCGCCATGTATCGCCTTGCCACCACGACCGGATGCCACGGGCCCAGAAGAAAGAATTCTCCATCCCCTGCAGTGCCCTTGTGAACTACTCGATCCAGCGAGGACAAGATGAATGCATCCGATCGACTTAACTCGCTCCCTTCCACCTTCTGGTGTAGATTGCCGAGGATGTCGTTATAAGCCTTGAGGTAACGCCGCAGCAACTCCTCGATCTCTCCTTGCTTATTTGCAATGAATATTGGTGCATATGCATAGAGCGGATGACTATCAAGCTTGTCTACTTGTGCCTCTAGGAAGTTAATTAAGGAATTACGCGCCTCGCAATATTCCTCGACAAGGGGTTTAAGCTCGCCACTTACTTCATCCCCTAGCCAGCTAAGCTGTGTAGTGTCTTCCCCCAGGTATATGGCTGGCTTCGCTGTCTCTATCCGCTCGAGTTCCGAGGATAGAAGGTTGGCAACCACCGGTTTCCAGCCATCCTTGGCCGTCATCTCGGTTGCGATCTTGTTTAACCGGCGAGTACGCTCATTTAAATTGCCCAGTGGATGTGGATCCCTGGATTCGCCCGCAAAAATTCGCAACAGCTTGCTGCGCTTAGCGCTTGAGCCAGCCGTGATGGCGACCCTTAGCTCGTCCTCTAGCGTGTATTCTCCAGCCTCTAAGTCGCCCGGGCTGAGGGTAATGTTCGCGGAATCTCCCTCGTGGTCTATTGCCAATTCAGCACTGGAGGCGCTGAATTGCGAAGGGTCTACTGGGGTCCTCGTGCGAAAGATCCTCGCCGACAACGGGCTTTCCGATAACTCTAGTTGTTCCTCATCAAGCTCAATTAACGGCTGTTCACTGGAGGCTTGGTCGAGCATGACGCTAACATGAAAGGCGGCATTTAAATCATCAACAGTCGATGCATTTTCCGTTTCAAGAAGCTCAATTACTTCAAAAGGCGAGTCATGAATTACCGCTAGTTTTGGCCTCTCAACACCACAGATGTGGATATAGAAATTTTTTGCGCGCTCTTCATTATCCCCGTGAAGCATTTGCACCTTCAAAGGCAACCTGTTTGCCTTGCTTCCAGTGATACTTGAGGTGTCGACAGTGAATGTATGTTGACCACGAGGAGAATCGCACTCCCAGCTATCCAGTTCAGTTGCCCTATGTTTGACCTTTATTTCCCAAACGTCGCCACCATCATCGAACTCTGACTGGGTTAGCCCCGTGTCATACCCGCACTGTACCTCGATGGTTGCTCCATCAAAAATTGCCATTTGCATGCCTGAACACAACCCATCGTCTCCCGGGTCAAGAGCCTCTATTCTCAAGTCAGTCCCCTGCTGGGCTTCATGCACCTGGAACAACGCCCTAAGGGTGTCCCGATCAAGCTGTCTCCAGAGCCTGCACGCATCACTTGGGTCAATAAGGTTCCACCACCCTCCAGATAATGACAACACTTCCCCTGCATGGATAATGACATCTCCAGTTGCCCCAACCCCATCCAGAAAGGAGTCAATGTCTGACTTGAGTTGACGTTTCTGGTCATCTGTTAATCCCCCGAGACCATCAACATTATCCTTCGCTAAATCGCGGGCTCCATTTTCCATCTCGCTCAGGACACCTATACACAACTTCCTGATGGATTCGCAAAATGTAGAGGCGTCATCCCCAGCTATTGGGCCGGGGATGCCACAGTGGAGTAAAAATCGTTCCCGAACATCGGTTAACTCAGGATTGAGACCCGGGTCGAATTCATCAATAAGTTTCTCCAGCAAATATTCTGGCCTCTTGTCAGCCGAGATTTGCCTGCATGCCGGAATGAGGCCTTCGACGATCAGGTGTCGAAGCCATTCTTGGTGAGCCTCATCTTCAGGCAACCAAGCTGGGAGCACTTGATCAAGGATCCTGTTAAAGTTAAAGTGGCCACCCTCACTTTCGAATGGGAATTCTTCCCCGAAGGCCAGAGAACGTATCACTCCTCCTGCACCATAGATTCCCTCCTGCAATTTCGCAAATTGACCAGGTGCCGTGACTGCTACAAATGAGCCGACCCGAAAGCTAGTCAGGGAGTTCGGCAGTATCCACTTCCGTTCTGGATCAGGACGCTGGGTTTCTCCAACAACCAAATAGGAGGTAATGTCGTCACTGAGTAGCTCCTCATGGATAGAGCGGGCTATACCATCAGTTAAACCAGGGACCGCAACTCGGCACTCCCCTGGGTATTCCTGCATGTAGTCCTTTACTAGACCTGCTATGGCATTGGCTATCTTCATCAAGTTAAATTAAACGCAGCAGATTTTTCTAGCTGGGCACTCAATCCTGCATCCGGACTCCCTTTCATGAGCCCGGATCTAAGTAATTCACCCTTGAGCAGTTCAATTCCTGCCTCAGATTCGTTATATTCAATTCCATATCCCTTAAAGGTATCGACCAAGTCACCTAGGGTTGCCCTCCCCAAAAAGCCTGCTCGTTCTTTTTTCCGCCAGGTGAAAAAGAGCAATAACTGAAGGGTGATTGGCCCCGGCATGACCTTGAACCATATCTTGTTGCGCAAATCTCTTTGGCGCTCAGGCACGAGCAGGTAACTCTCGTTTATTCCCGTTTCTTGGGGTTTTTGGAGCAACCTTAAGTACTCTATGTAATTCTTTCCTTGCCCACTTTTTAAAGGCTTCCGCCATGCGCCGTAGCCTTCTCCTTTTCGGGTCAGGAACTGTTGTGTGGTCTCTACATTAAATTTTTCCTTGAGGTGAGCCTTGAAATTGCCTGCCCCTCCAGAGACTCTCGCGAGGTACTCAACAACCTTGTCAGGCCTTGAAGGGATCGGTGTCTCCGCATCTATTACCTTAGTCTCTTTCAGTTCGTTAAGGAGCAAAACTAATTCCACCCTCGCTTTCATGTAATTCTCTATATGCTCAAACACTTCTCGCTTTGCAGAGCTTGAGGGATAAAATAAACCCTGATACCGATTCCTGAATGCGTCCTTGATCTTTGCCTCACCGGGCACTTCTTCTTGCTCAATTGCCAGGACAAGCCATTCCAAGACCAAAAGTGTAAGGCGCATCTGAGATAACAACCAAATTGAACTAGAGAGACTCAGAAACCCTAGCAATAACTGGATCCAGTAATATCTGGCGACATTTTCTTCCATCCCACATAACTCAAGTAAGTCGTGGTAAATTCTCTCTGCAAGGGGGTCCGCATCCTCCCCTATCTCTAGAGGCCCTCCTCCCTTGCCTATATTGCTCTTCGATATGTCAAGAAACCGCTCTCCTGCTTCCTCAAGGTTCAGTTCTCCTCCAGCTTCACCGATGGCCGCTGCAAAAAATTCAACATGATCCCCGTCCACATTATGTCCTCTCAGGGCCTTTGCAATGCGTGGCAGGTCTATTTCTTGGTACTGGGTCTCTTTGTCTTCGGCGGCATGCCCGAATACATATTGGGCAATCGGCCCCCCAATGAAAAAATGTTTAATGGGAGTATCAGTTTTCTTGCGAGGCCAGCCTGCCTTGGCAATGGCCGGGTAAGGGCACGCATAGTAGTTTTCCCGCGACCCCTGTTTTTTTTGCCTGCCACGAAACGCCTTTAAGGTGTAGGACTCATAGGGGGTTAACCCATTATTATCAGGCAAGAGCTCCTGAGCAGAACCTTCTCCTATCCGCTTGAAAAACACAGAGCGATAGAGCTCAAGCAGCACCTCCTCAGGGGAGTTGCGCATGCCCGCAGTACCCACGAAAAGGAAACTATCCTTGTGGCATTTTATGGCATCTGGTTCTTGCTTGGCCATTTTATTGTATAGGGATAGGGACTGCACTAACCGAATTGCCGCGACGGTGCAATTCAGACCCCTCGCCTTCCACCCTAATCTGCATCGACGTCCTGAAGGCATAATCGACAGAGGCAGCAGCCCTGTCCCTAATGTCGACTATCTTCATCATGGACTCTTCAGGCGCGCTTGGGCGCAAAAGCCCGTTCTTACCAATCGAGGACAAGGCAATCACAAGCTCACCGCTTAATAGTGCTTTTTCCTTACCCATTTCCACGGACAAGAGAATGTTTTCCCCTTGGTCCTCCTCTATCCTGGGCTTGAGATTAATGCCTTCAATGGAAATCTCAAAATTGGCATTGGCCGGCACGAAGCCATCATCAGGGGTCGGGTCGAATGCCTTGTTGAGTTGATTCTCAAAACCAATCAGAACTCGCAATTCCTCCTCAGTTCTCTGGTCGACTGGAGTTTGGCTGATTTTCAGTATTTCAATGAAGGCATCTAGCTCAGAAGCCCATGTTGTATTGACAACCTTGAAACCGCCAAGCCGCATAGTGATCGAGGAAATCCACCGCCGGAGCTCCCTGTATTGCTCCTGCTTATTCTCTTTGGAATCGCCAGATTCAATTGAGTCCTCAAGGGCAGCCAAGGCTTCACCGCAGGCCTTTTCAAGCTCGGTGACGAAGGGGCCCTCAACGTGTGTCAAGGCAGCCGTGTCACCGCCCCAAGAATTCAGCATATCCTGACTCCAAGGGGCTAAAAGGGGGTCCAACCTTGAAAGGACCCCGTCAACACCTAGCATCCACTTCACCCCGACGTTGGTCGACACCCGGTCCTTTCGGTTTACGACCTTTTTCAACGTGGCCTTGACTGGGTCCTCCAGATCGCCTGAACCATTGACAATCCCCTTGATGACCTGCAGCTGGTGTGCTTGCCCCCCGCCTTCTTGCTCCAGTCCATCAGGCGAGGAAGATGAAAAAAACTGCATGTATATTCGCCTTGAGAGCAGCGAGAAATAGTCCTTGTCGTTGAACTTGCGATGAGCCCATCCACAGGGGCTCTCATTATTACTATAATCCTTAGAGCAGCCCGCCAAGAGATATGACAAGAATGCTAGTGCTCCTCGGAAGACGATGACTTGTCCGTCAAACGCCTCTGCCTGGCTGAGTATTTTCAGCGTGGATTCCTTGCCAGCATTATCCGCGAGTGTGTCCCGGTTAAGTTTCCATGGGCAATAGTCTGCAACGCTACATGTGCTGCACGCAGACCACAGGTCAGGATCAACGGCCTTATCAATGAGTTTACTGAAGGCATCACTGTTTATGAGCAGGCTGCTGTTATCTAGAGCCCTTGTGGAAATGGCTACTTCACTGAAGGGCGCTCTGGGGTTATCTTGCCCAACAGAAAAGCTGGAGATTGACTCGCCATCAATGAAAGCGGTTATAACCTTGCGGACTTGCCTCCACGCATCGTCCTCCTGATATTGAACTTCTGCAACCATGTGGTTGTGAGCCGCCTCAAGGACGCCGCGGTTCGTGCAAATTATGAGCGATACACCCTTAATGTAAGCCTCCTTAAGTTCCTCGAGCAGATCCCTAGCTGGCTCAGCTTTTTCGCAGTACTTATTTCGCAGTGCTGAGGCATCCTGAATGATCCAGCACAGGGCATGCTTCTCCCCTTTCCTTGAAACCTCAATTCTGTACGGGACTCCGTTGGGCTCGTGATTCAGGATGTCTACTAACTCGTCATCCTTCCTAAACCTGAAATTGTAGTCATCCTTGAGAAGACGATAGTACTTTCCGCTGGAGGCTGACTTGCCGTTGCCTGGGGACCCAACCCAACAAAGCCACTCGCCAGAGCTTCCGCCAGCCCTTATGGTTGTCTCCTTTATACGCTCCACTACCTCGTCTTGATCAGTGGGAACTTCTAGCAGGGGCGGCTTGACCCAATCCTTTGGAGAGCTGATTGCCCCACTACCATCTTGCTGTAGTTCAAGCAGCTGAACTAGGAACTGGTTATCAGCAGGAGACTGCACGGGGCTGGGGCCATCTGCGGCAGATGTAGCCTCACTAGACACATCTAGCTCGCTCGAGGCAGCTCCTTGGCTATCATCATTTTCCATTTGTTTTTCCTTCCAAATTTCCTCGCACAACTTGTTCATCCGGTTGCGGCTATAGCCTTCACCTTGGTCAGATTTCTCCAGCGAACGGAACATAAGCAGCTGAGGGATAGGAATTTGCTTTTGGCAGAGGTGAGGGATTACACCATCAGTGGACCCAAAACCCTCTTGTTGTCTGTTTCACATCACCCCTGTCATCCCTAACTGCCATTTCATCCCCTCATCCCTTCTGTTTTTTATCCACAACTCACAACTTGCCCTAATTGGCGACTGTTTTCAAGCGCAGTTACCACCCAACAGCTACAGGAGACCCCGCCTGGGATCAAACAACGGCTCAGGCGATATCAGGGACGGGATGGTAGCTAAGCGG
>PVBE010626887.1_pt1 | contig 10424 bp, 10 predicted proteins | sample 1631181 | NCBI WGS metagenome assembly PVBE01 (sample SAMN08397723, study PRJNA350692) | Marine metagenome, whole genome shotgun sequencing project. | isolation source: water | place: Pacific Ocean | collected 2012-04 | reverse complement strand
TGCTCGGCCTCTTCGGCAGCGGCGGGCAATACGCCATGATCAAGGCCTTCGAGGCGACGGAAGCGTCGGCCGTAGCACCGTTCTTCTACTCACTTCTGATTTGGGCAACGCTGTTGGGCTTCTTCGTCTGGGGAGAACTGCCTGATTCGTGGACTGTGTTGGGCGCCACGTTCATGATCGCCAGCGGCCTTTACATCCTGCACCGCGAACAGGTGCGCCGCGGCAACCACTGACCGCCTTCGCGTTGACAGGGGCGGTAATTGGGATTGTACTGATTCCTGAATTTCGAGGCGCGCCAACAGAAAGAAGGGCTATGAAACGAGCCAGTGCGATATATCGCGACCTGGAAGGACGTCAATCGGGGTCGGCGTCTGACAGCGACGCTGGGCGCCGCCGCATGGCTCATGGCGGCAAGTCGGTCTATGGCGCGCGGATCGGCGTACTGATGCTGGATATGGAAATCCCGCGCATTCCGGGCGACATGGGCAACGCCGGGACTTGGCCGTTCCCCGTCCTGTTCAAGACCGTGCGCGGCGCCAACCGCAACTGGATCCACGAGGCACCGCGCGAGGACGTATTCCGGGCTTTTCGCGACGATGCCCTTGATCTGGTGGCCCAGGGTGCCGACGGCATCGCTGTGTGTTGCGGCATGATGTCGCTCTACCAAGAGGAACTAGCGGACAGCTGCCAGGTACCGGTGGTGACGTCGTCGTTGATTCAGGTGCCCTTCGTCGAACGCCTCTTGCCGCCCGGCAAGCGGGTCGGGATACTCACCGTCTCGACCAACCTCCTCAAGTCGAAGCATTTGGAGGCAGCGGGCGTCGCCCCCGATACACCCGTCATCGGGTTTGAAGATTCGGACGAATTCATCGCCATGCGCCAACGCACGGACCCGATCATGGACGTGGCAATGGTGGAACGCGAAACCCTCGCCATCGCGAATAAACTGGTCTCTGATCACCCCGATCTTGGCGCCCTCGTCATGGAATGCACCAATCTGCCGCCCTTCTCGCGCGCCGCTAGTGAGGCGACGGGTCTCCCGGTCTATGATATCTACAGCTTTCTCTGTTGGTTCCACGCCGGGCTGGCGCCGAGAGACTTTGGCCACCCGGGCAGCGCACCCAGGGTTTGGCGCGAACGCTGACCCGGTTTCGGGCCCGGCCGGCACACCTGTGATGATTGATAAGTGACGCCAACGATTCCGGGTGCGCGAACTTTCGCCCGGACAGCGCGGCGTTATTTGGATGCTTCTCGCCTCGCTGTTATTTACCGCCATCAATGCCAACGCAAAGTACCTTTCGCGGGACTACGACGTGGTCCAGGTAATCCGGGCCCGTTACGCCTTTCACATGATGCTTTTGGCGCTTTATCTGCGCACCCGTCTGCCCACCGCCTTAGTCAGCAGCCGGCCCCGCATGCAGTGGCTGCGCTCATTAATGACAATGGTCGCGACGTCGTTGATCCTGGTCTCGGCCCACCTGATGCCCCTGGCGGAGGTGAGCGCTATTCTCTTCCTGGCGCCTCTTTTCGTGACCCTCCTTTCGGCCCCGCTCCTCGGCGAGCGGGTCGGGGCACACCGATGAGGCAGCGTCGTGGTGGGCTTCACCGGTGCATTGCTGATCATCCGGCCCGGGATCGAGGTTGTGCAGCTCGCCGTATTGGTGCCGCTCGCCGGGGCTGCCATGATGGCGCTCTACCAGATCGCCACCCGGATCATGGGACGGACCGATGCCGCCCTCACGTCGGTGGTTTATACGCCCCTTGTCGGGACCCTCGTCTTCAGCGCCGTGACACCGTTCTTCTGGCGGACGCCCGATACCGAAGGATGGCTGCTCATGCTTTTGCTGGGGGCCTTCGGGGCCGTCGCGCAAGTGTACCAAATAAAGGCCCTGCACGCGGCCAGGGCGGCAACGGTGGTACCCATCCTCTACGCCAATCTAATCTGGGCGACGTTCTTTGGGTTTATCCTATTCGCGGAACTGCCGGGACCGTGGACAGTGCTCGGCGGCCTGGTCATCTCGGCAAGCGGCCTCTACATCTTTCACCGCGAGCAGAAGTCACGCGATTCCGTCTCCCGGTAGAGACAGAAAATCGAAAGCCGTCATGGCCTTTACGTGGAAGACGGCAAACAGATCATCCAAGGTGGCGTATTCGTCACCGCCGCCCAGGTTGTGGGGGGTCAGTCCATAGACGATGCTGGGGATGCCCGCCCGTCGGTAGAGCCGGCTGTCGGATGCACCGACACGCATGTTAATCACCGGCGCTGTCCCCAATATCTCCTGGCCGTTCTTAACCGCCAGGCGGACGATCTCGTGATCGGGGTCGGTCCAGTTGGGCTCATAACGCCGGTCGATACGATAGCTGACACCGGCCAGGGGATCGAGCAACTGGGCGATACGCGCCTCGACCTCGGCCACCGTGACGCCGAGGGGCAGGCGGATGTCGACGCCCGCACGGGCGCGGTCGGGGACCAAGTTTGGTGAGATACCGCCGCTGAACGTCCCGATGTTGACGGTGAGCGCCGTCAGAACCCGCGTTTCACCGGCCCCTGAGATGGCTTCCGACACCTCCTTGGCCTGATCAATGGCATCCGCCACCTCGGGCGGCGTGGCAACGGGCAAATCGCGCAAGGTCACAAGTGCGCCCAGCGCTCCCATCAGCCGCTCGACGGCGTTCTCGCCCAGGTGCACGTGGGCGCCGTGGGCGGCCCGGCCCTCCGCCGTCACCTCAAGCCAAATCATGCCCTTCTCACCAAACCGGACGACCATCGGTGAGCCGGCATCGCCGCAGATCATGACGTCGCCGGTGGCATGGGGCACCGTATCCAAAAGGTACTGCGATCCCAGAACACCCATGGTTTCTTCGTCGCCGGCAAGGGTCACGACCAATTCACCGGCCCAAGCGTCGCGCACCTCGGCAAGCATGGCGAAAGCGAGGATCGTGCACGCCAGCCCGCCCTTCATGTCCGAGGCACCACGCCCATAGAGACACCCGTCGGCGACCTTGCCGGCGAAGGGATCGTCGGACCACAGCGCCCGGTCGCCAGCGGGAAAGGTATCCAGGTGGCCGTTGAAGATCAGGCGGCGGCCCGGCACGGCCCCTTTGATGCGGGCAACGACGTTGACGATCGGTTCCGTCGAGGGAACCAGCTCCACTTCGGCGCCATCGACTCCCGACAGCAGCTCAACCGCCACGTCGGCGATGGCGGCGGTATTTCCCGGCGGGTTCTCGCTTGGTGTCTGGATCAACCGTTGAGCCGTTTCCACGAGGCGCGGCTGTTCGTTGGCGAGACGCCGCATAAGCTCGCTTCTGACGGCTTGGTTTTCCATGGTGTTCTCCCGCTGCCTTGGGGACGATCGGCCGCCCCGAATTCACGGTTCGCATGCTTGCCCAAGCCGGCACGGATAGCAACCGTCGTCCGTCGCGCCCTCGGCGATGGTTCCCTTCGGAGCACCTGTGCTACGATCCACGCGGGCGGCGACGCCCAATCGGCAAATACCATTCAAGGGGAGAAACGGCGATGGGCATGGATAAGCCTGCACTCGGGTACATCGGACTGGGCCTGATGGGAGGACCGATGACGGAACGCCTGCTCGACGCGGAGTGTCCCGTAACGGTGTGGAATCGAAGCCGCGAAAAGATCGTGCCGGCCCTGGAAAAGGGAGCCAAGGAAGGCGCCTCGCCGGCGGACGTGGCGCGCAACAGCGACATCGTGCAGACCTGCGTCACCGATGGTGCGGCAATGGAAGAGATCGTCTTCGGAGCGGGCGGCATTGCCGAGAGCGCCTCGGCGGACAAAGTCCTTATCGACTATTCCACCATCCCGCCGGACGCCGCCCGCGCCATGGCGGCGCGGCTAAAAAAAGAAACCGGCATGCGCTGGATCGACGCGCCGGTCACCGGGGGCGTGGTCGGGGCTCGGGCCGGGGCGCTGGTCATCTTCGCCGGCGGCGACGAGGCGGATATTGAGGCCGTGCGCCCGTCGGTCATGCACATGGCGCGGAACTTCACCCGCATGGGACCGCAAGGCGCCGGCTTGGTGACCAAGCTGTGCAACCAGACCATCAACGCCTGCGTTAAGGTCGTGCTTTCGGAAATGCTGTCCCTGGCCCGCGATGGCGGCATAGACGGTGCGGTATTGCCGCAAGTGATGAAGGGCGGCTCGGCCGATTCAAGCCAATTGCAGCGCGAGGCGCCGCGCATGGTGGCACGCGACTTCGACAACCCCCACGGTACCGTCTACACCCTTCACAAGGACTTGGGCATCATCGCCGACTTTGCCCGGGAAAGCGGCACGGCGATGCCGGTCACGGCCCTGGTCAGCGAGCTTTACCGCCTGCACATCGCCAAGGGCGACGGCGGGCTTGATTCGATCTCGATCTACAAACTATTCGATCGTACTTAGAGCATTTTCCGATCGCTCGCGCTCACGGAGAATGCTCTAACATATTGATTTTACGCAAATTCGTCGTCGCAAACGATTCCGTTTGCTCGGGATTTGCTTTAAGGACCTACGACGAATAGTACATCTGGAACTCGACCGGGTGCGGGGTGTGCTCGAAGTTGTAGACTTCCTCCCACTTGAGTTCCATGTAGGCGTCGATGAGGTCGTCGGTGAAGACATCGCCTTTTTTCAGGTAATCGCGGTCTTCATCCAGGCTTTCCAGGGCCTCGCGTAGCGACCCGCAAACCACCGGCACGCCTTCCAATTCCTCGGGCGGCAGGTCATAGAGGTTCTTGTCCATGGGATCGCCCGGGTGGATCTTGTTCTGAATCCCGTCAATGCCGGCCATCAGCATGGCGGCGAAGGCGAGATACGGGTTCGCCGTCGCATCGGGGTAGCGCACCTCTACCCGCTTTCCGGCCGGAGAGGCGGTGAAAGGGATGCGACACGAGGCCGAGCGGTTGCGCGCCGAGTAGGCAAGCAGGACCGGCGCCTCGAAACCCGGAATTAAGCGCTTGTAACTGTTGGTGCAGGGGTTGGTGAAGGCGTTCAGGGACTTGGCGTGCTTGATAATGCCGCCGATGTAGTAAAGCGCCGCGTCGGAAAGATCCGCATAGCCCGAACCCGCGAATGTCGGCTTGCCACCCTTCCAGATGGACTGATGGGTATGCATGCCCGAGCCATTATCGTCGATCACCGGCTTGGGCATGAAGGTGGCCGTCTTGCCGTAGGTGTGAGAGATCATGTGGACGCAGTACTTGTAAATCTGCATGTTGTCGGCGCAACGCACCAAGGTGTCGAAGACCATTCCCAACTCATTCTGGCTCGGCGCCACCTCGTGGTGGTGCTTATCCATGCTGAGGCCCATCTCCTGCATGGTGGTGATCATTTCGGCGCGCAGGTCGGACATGGAATCTACCGGGGGCACGGGAAAATAACCGCCCTTGGCCGGCGGCCGATGGCCGACATTGCCTTCGGGCAAAATCTTACCGCTAACATAGGGACCTTCATCAGAATCAATGGAATAGAAGGTTTTATTCATACTAACGTCGAAGCGCACGTCGTCGAAGACGAAGAACTCGGCCTCGGGGCCGAAATAAGCGGTATCGCCGATACCGGTGGTGCCGAGATAGGCCTCGGCGCGCCTGGCCGCCGAGCGCGGGTCACGCGAATAGGGCTGTCCTGTCGACGGCTCCATCACATCGCAAAACAAGACCAGGGCAGCCTGGGCCGAGAAGGGGTCCATCACCGCCGTCGCCGGGTCGGGGATCAGCGCCATATCCGATTCGTTGATCGCCTTCCAGCCGGCGATGGAAGAGCCGTCGAACATGATGCCGTCGGCGAACGCCGCATCGTCGATGAAATCCGTCGTCATGGTGAGGTGCTGCCACTTGCCGCGCGGGTCGGTAAAGCGCAGATCGACGAAATTGATCTCGTTGTCCTTGAGATGTTTGATCACGTCGGCGGGCGTTTTCCATTTGAGGGTCATCGATGGGGTTCCTCTTTTCTGGTCTTTTGTTGCGATGGATGGATCGGCGGGCGGCCTCCGGGGCCGTCAGATGGCTTCCGTGCCACGCTCGCCGGTACGAATGCGGATGGCTTCTTCGACCGTGGAAACGAATATCTTGCCGTCGCCGATGCGGCCCGTGTGGGCGGCCTGCTGGATGACCTCGATGGCGCGCTCCACCAGTTGGTCCTCCAAGACCAGTTCGATCTTCACCTTGGGCAGGAAGTCGACCACGTATTCGGCACCGCGATAGAGCTCGGTGTGGCCCTTCTGGCGGCCGAAGCCTTTGGCTTCAAGGACGGTAATACCCTGTAGGCCGACTTCGTTGAGGGCTTCCTTGACCTCGTCCAACTTGAACGGCTTGATGATGGCTTCGATCTTCTTCATCGACGGATGCCTCGCGCAATGTGCGGACCGCTCCGGAGGCGCCGGAAGCGGTCTTGTCGCCCTTTCATAGCGCACGGATCGTGCCAACCGCCTCGGGCCGGGGAAAAGGCCGGGTATCAGCCACAAACACGAATAATCGGCAATCGCCGTGGATATAGGACGTGCCTAAAGATTAGGCAGGTGCTCAATTTGTCGGCGGACTATCGGTATCTTTACAAGAGTCCTCTGATTCTGCGGATGGCCTCTTGGATGTTCTCGGTGCTGTTGGCGTAGGAGAAGCGGATATAGCCCTCGCCAAAGCTGCCGAAGCTGGTGCCGGCAACGGTGGCCACGCCGACCTCTTCGAGCATGCGGTCCTGAAGCTCGCGGGCGCTGATGCCGGTGCCGGTGACGTTGGGAAAGGCGTAGAAGGCGCCGGCTGGCTCAATACAGCTGAAGCCCGGCAACTGGTTGAGCTCGGTCATGATCACTTTGCGCCGTTTGTCGAAGGCGGCGACCATTTTGTCGGGCTCGTCCTGGGGACCGCACAAGGCCTCGATGCCGGCGAACTGGGCGGCGGCGTTGACGCATGAATTGCAGTTGATGGCAAGGCGCGTTGCCTTTTCGGCCAATGCCTTGGGCCACACGCCATACCCCATGCGCCAGCCGGTCATGGCATAGGTCTTGCTCCACCCGTCCAAGAGGATGACCCTCTCGCGGATCGACTCATACTCCAACAGGCTGACGTGTTTGCGCCCGTCATAGAGCATGCGGCTGTAGATCTCGTCCGACATCACGACGACCTGGGGATGGGCCTCCAGCCCCTCCACCAAGCGGTCGATTTCTTCGCGCGGCACGACACCGCCGGTCGGGTTGGCCGGGCTGTTGAGAATGATAAGCCGCGTCGCCGGCGTGACCTGTTCTAGCACCTCGGCGGCACTGAACGAAAAGCCGGTCTTCTCGTGGAGCGGCATGGGCACCGCCTTGGCGCCCGAGAATTCGATCATCGATTCATAGATCGGAAATCCTGGGTTGGGATAGATGATCTCGGCCCCCGCCTCGCCGAACATGAGGATGGCGAAGAACATGGTCACCTTGCCGCCGGGCACGACGACGACGCAATCGGGATCGACCTCTACACCGCGGTACTTGGCGATATCGGCCGCCACCGCCTCGCGCAATGGCGCAATACCGTTGGCCGGGGTATAGCCGTGGTGGCCGTCGCGCAGCGCCTTTATCGCCGCCTCGACGATGTTGTCGGGCGTCTTAAAATCGGGCTGGCCGATGCCAAGATTGATGATATCGCGGCCCTGGTCCTCCAACGCCTTGGCCTTGGCCAGGACGTCGAAAGCGGTTTCCGTGCCAAGCCGAGACATGGCGGTGGCGAGTACGGGGGCAGGGGTGGCCATGGGGGTTCTTCCTTTCGTGGTGCGCGTTTGTTGATCCGTTATGGACTATGTTACACAGCACCCGGGCAAGCGGCGAGGGGCAAGATGAAACCGGCCAACAGCGTGTTCTCTGGCTACGGCACGTCGGTCTTCGAGGTCATGTCACGCCTCGCCATCGAACACGGCACCATCAACCTGGGCCAGGGCTTTCCCGACGAGGACGGCCCCGAAGACATCCGACGCGCCGCCGCCGAGGCCGTGATTGAGGGCCCCAACCAGTACCCGCCCATGATGGGCCTGCCCGCCCTGCGCCAGGCGGTGGCCGAGCACGACCGACGCTTCTATGGCCTCGACGTCGATTGGCAAAGCGAGGTTATGGTCGCCTCGGGCGGCGCCGAGGCCCTGGCTGACTGCCTGTTCGGCCTCATCAATCCAGGCGACGAGGTGGTCTTGATCGAGCCCCTTTACGAGATGTATTTACCGCTCGTGCGCTTCGCCGGCGGCGTGCCCAAACTGGTCCGCATCGAGCCGCCGGGCTGGGAGCTGCCGCGCCGGGCGCTGGAAGAGGCGTTTTCGGACCGCACCAAGCTGATCTTGCTCAATTCGCCCCACAACCCGGCCGGCAAGGTCTTCGACCGGGACGAGTTGGACTTCATCGCCCAACTGGTCAAGGACCATGATGCCTATGCCGTCTGTGACGAGGTCTATGAGCACCTGGTCTTCGACGGTGAGGCTCACGTGCCCCTGATGACCTTGCCCGGCATGCGTGAACGCTGCCTGCGCATCGGTTCGGCGGGCAAGACTTTTTCTGTTACCGGCTGGAAAGTGGGCTACGTGACGGCGGCGCCGGACGTGCTGTCGCCGGTGGCCAAGGCGCATCAGTTCATCACCTTCACCACGCCGCCCAACCTGCAACGCGCCGTCGCCTTCGGCCTGGGCAAGGACGACGCCTATTTCGCCGGCTTGGCCCAGGCCATGCAGGCCAAGCGCGACCGTCTGACGGCGGGCCTGGAAGGGGCCGGCTTCGAGGTCATGGCGTCGGGAGGCACCTATTTCCTTTCGGTCGATATCCGCTCGGTCGGCTTCAACGAAGACGATGAGGCGTTTTGCCGCCACATCACCACCGAAGCCGGAGTGACGGCGGTCCCGGTCAGTGCGTTCTACCAAGAAAGCGACGTCAATCACTTCGCGCGCTTTTGTTTTTGCAAGCAAGACGCCATCTTGGACGAAGCGGCGGCACGCCTGGCCAAGCACTTCAAGGGCAAGTAACGCGGCCCCGCCCGGCGCACCGCTTGACGGGCCAGGGGTGCGGGATTACACAAGGGATTAACGGCGGGAGTAGCTCAGCTGGTTAGAGCACCTGGTTGTGGTCCAGGGGGTCGGGGGTTCAAATCCCCTCTCTCGCCCCAATTTTTTCAAGGCGCTTCACAAAATATCTGATTAGGCCGTTTGGAGACCTGCGCCGGGTCTGAGGGCTCGTCGAGCGTCACGGCGATAATAGCCCGTACCGAACGTGGCTATGGTGGCGAAAACGTATGTTAAATCCGCTCTGAATCGCACAGCGGGCTAAACCGGCATGGTCCCAAATGACTGCTCCTGACACAATTCGAACATTATGAACGTCCCTAATTAGGACTGCGAAATGAATATTATCCACCGTAGGTGTCGACGGAATTCATATGATAAACGGCATTAATGAACCGGGCATCGACCTTCTGACTCTCTGCTAGAACATCACTACCATTAAGCAACGTCGCCCCCCCTTCAGCGACCATAAATCTCAAGTTGTTGCAGAACTCCCAAAGAGTTCATTCTAAAAATCAATGGCAGGCTACTGTTCAGTTACATTTTATAAAAAGCGTCCAATATCTTTTGGATTTCAGGAGGTGGATTGTAATTTGGCGACAACAAATCAGCTGTCACAATGTCAGCGACAGCTTCCTGAGGGCTATAAAGGCTATACTTTGTTGGGAGTCCGATGTTATGGACTATGTCAATATTCGTATGATCATAACTTCTCGCATAACTCCCAAAGTCGATTTTTTTGCGTGAAGGATTGCTTTCCCTAATAGGATTTTTCTCCTTAACAGACGGGTGCTTTCTTTAGCGGGATCCACTGAAAAAAGCGGTTTATTAACAACCGAAGTGCGAAATTCCGATAAATGAACCAACTCGTGAACAAAAAACCAGGTTACGAAATTGCCACCATCGTACCCCCAACCTTTAGTGGTTTTATTCGATGCTTTAAAGAACATATCAGCGATCACCAGGTAAGTCTTTTCTCCACGTTTTTTCTGCTTGGCGAAGCCCAAGGACCATGGTGACTTGGAAACTCTTAAGACATTTATTGGGCCCAGGTGCTCTCCAGACTTTAATAATTTTACCAATTTGGGAGCAATGCTATTTATATGAATAAAATATTTCTTAACTTCTTCTTTTTCTTTATTTTTCCATATTTTTGTCGTTTGGACTTTCTGGTTGAGTTCAAGTGTTTCAGCATCAAGGAATTGGTGCGGTATTTCCGCTTTGCCTGATTTGGGGGAAAAAACAGCAAAGGCAACCAAAACCACAATCAAACGAAACATATTGCATTCCTCTTGAGCCTTACAACGGAACCTCGAGAATCAAACACCGCCCTAATTGGGCTTTCAATGGGCCCCAGTCAATACGTAACGCCTAAATCACCAAGGCGTTTATTCGCAATTTTGATAAGACCGCT
>PVBE012857858.1_pt1 | contig 10425 bp, 10 predicted proteins | sample 1631181 | NCBI WGS metagenome assembly PVBE01 (sample SAMN08397723, study PRJNA350692) | Marine metagenome, whole genome shotgun sequencing project. | isolation source: water | place: Pacific Ocean | collected 2012-04 | reverse complement strand
GATGAGTGTCTCCTCAATCGGGTGCGTCGGTACGCGGTAGAGAACTACGAGTCACTCCCGACCATGCCGTCGCAACTCAAGCATCTGATTGCGTTGACTAATGAGAGTTCGCCGCTCGCATATTTGGCGCTCGCAGATTTGGCGTTCGCTCCGTTAAAGAAGGTTGACCGTAAGTACAAGAAACTCCAGTTGACCCCGCAAGGCGAGGCATTGCTGAGTGCCCTAGTGGTGATGGGCTGCATCATGAGGGAGCCTGACGCGTTCTGCCCAGCGTTCAGCAACCAACCTGACATGCTCCGAGAGGAAGCAGCAGGATTCGCCGCCGCGCTGTTCCCCGCAATCAAGTCCTTCCCAAACCGTCACCAAGAAAATCTTGAGGAAACTAAATACGCGCTCCAACAGATGCCAGAACTCAAGGAATGGGGTCCTGAGCGGATTGGTACCGCACTCGACAAACCCTTCTTCAGTCCAATTGACCAAATCATGGTGATTGCCCATGGCATTGCGAGTTCCCAGCTCGACGAGCACGAAGGGTTCATGCTGACGCGACGAGTGACGGCCTTTTACGAAACTGGCATCAGCCTTTCGAAGTTAAGCCCAAGTGCTCAAAGCTCGCTCGAGTGCACTGTGTTGTTGCTTGCAGCAGCGCAGTTGCCCCTCGGCGAAGCTCTGGGTCTCAGTGAGCATCTGGTAGCAGGACTCAAGACTAAGGGTGCCATCTAGGGATTTGAAGAGCTCTGTGGGCATTTCGACGAAGTGTGCAACGCGGAGAGCCAACAAGAAGGGCCAGGCAGCCTTATGACCCGCCAGGTAGCGACTCACATGGTTCACCGTCATCGTCACTATCAAGGTGGGCAACGTTGCCATAGTGCTCGGAGACGTACTCCGTCACCGTTGAGGATTCGACACCGGAAGGAGAGTAAGCAATGATTTCAGTACCTGACTAGAGGCGTGCGCGGAGGAGAATCAAGATATTCGGGCAGTGTCGTGCTTTCGTCATAGTCTTAATTTGAATGTTTGAGGTAAAACGACATGGTTTGGTGGTCCAACAAGGCCAAGTTCATTCCTGTCAGTGGTGCGGACAGCATTGAACAAGAGTGCTGGAACTGCGGAAATCGCACCAAACACGTCCTCCACTTCGTTAGATCCGGAGTCGGTTTTGGTAACCCACTTACGGGGAACCTCTGGGCATCTACGAGCAAGCAGTGGGTGCTCGTATGCCCTGTCTGCGAACAACCGGATCACGTCGACAAAAGTGTCGCCAATGAACTGTTAGGGAGGAGGTAGCTAGTGGTTCTTGTCATGGGATGGGGCGACAAGTACGACCTCTTAGGTACAACACCTGATCGAACTTGTAGCCGATGCGACAACACCGGCCCCTGGAGGATCTACCGGTCTCGCAAACGCCTGAATGTGATGTTCATTCCGATTGCACGATGGGGTGAACGGTTCGCTGTGCAGTGTGCCATCTGCCCTAACGAGATTGAACTGTCAGCCATTGAGGCTCACCGTCTAGCCAGGGGTGAGACCTCACTAGACCGGCCCTAAAGACCTGATCCCCTTTCAGCTTCACGCAAACCATCGCTTTGGACGAAACCTTGCGCAAACAATGTGGTACTCACCTCGCGTGCTGAGAAATCTGACCTAACAACCTGACCCACTTGCGGACCCAGACATCGCCAAGTCTCACGTTGCGTAAGCGCAAACGACTCTACGACCATGCCCGAATCTTCAAGAGTCCTCCTCTCCCCACCTCCTCGGTGACAAGTGTCAGCTCGATTGGCCTTCCCGACTAGAAGAGGTACCGGTATTTCTGGTTGATGGCCTCCAGTTGATCTACAAGATCCTGGTCAGTTCCGTTCGACTCCTCAATTCGCTGGCACAGGTTCCGTATTTCCATGGCCTCCTCATCACCTACAAAAGGTGCGACCTTGTTCCTAGCGTTCAGGACCGTTTCCGCAACGTGAGGCTCAAGCACGGATTCAACTGTTGACTCCATTACTACACCTTCATCGAGGGCTGTCTCGACACGCATAGCAATCCCGACCATCTCCCGCCTGTCCTTCTGCACACCGAGTGAGATTTCACCGGAGAAGAGTAACGATTGGTCTCTGTTGTCCGTCACGTCAATGTTGACGATCCCGTCAAGGTCGTATTTGTAAGTAACTCCGAAGGAGACTTCGTCCATCGGCCCCGGATTCGAAATATCGATCTCCCAGTCAGCGAGAACAACGTTGTCCTCATGATGTAGTGGCAGTTCAGGGTCTCCCTCAATGACCTCAAAGTCCAGGCTTTTCTGTTCGTCCACTACCGGTATGTACAACTCAGTACGTTCGGCTGGAAGCTTGTGGCCTCGAGGGATGATCGGTGAGAACTCCATCGTGCCCGACCCTGTTAGGACCGTGGTCCCCAGTGTGTGCTCTGTTGATACGTAAAACCCGTAGTCAGGTAGTTCTCCCTGCATAATTGCTGCAGCGACTGCCGCACCTTCAGCAATCGCAGTCAGCGGATCCACACCAGACACGGGCGCTAGACCTGTGATCTGCTCCGCCAGCAGTCGCACAGCTGGGATCTTGCACGTTCCACCCGCCAACACCAGCGAGTCAACCTGAACGCTCAATGCAGCTATGTCCCGCATGCAACGTTCTATTGGAATCCGCAACTGTTCCACAAGAGGGCTTGTAATTTGTTCAAATTCTCCTCTTGACAGGCGCCGCACAACACCTCCTGGGAGCGGCACATTCACTTCATCTTGAATGCTGAGCTGCATCTTCGCCTTTTCAGCATCAAGGCGGAGCATCGATCGCTGAAGCCCCGTCCAGTCCTCCGAGCCTGGAGTTGAATCAGCGAGCCATTTCATGATCGTGGAATCAAAATCGACTCCACCTGATCGCTGGATACCGGCCGAAGACTGCTCCATAAAGGTACCTTCGATGGCATCGAGGACTGTTACGTCGAGCGTTCCCCCGCCCCAGTCAATAACCATTACGGTCTGATCTTCCCGATTGCGCCGAGTCGCTGCCATCGCCGCTGAGGTTGGCTCGTTCATAAGGACTAAGACGTCAATCCCCGCCATGCCTGCACATACCTTGGTGCGCTGTCGCGCACGCCCCCGACTGTTGGCCGGGATTGTCACAACTGCCTTGCTTAGTTCGTGGCCTGATTCGGTGGCTGCACTCCGCTTGAGCTGTGCGAATAGCATGGTTGCAATTTCGTCGACAAGGAACTGCTCGTCGCCAATCGTGACTTGATCTTCGGTTGCGAACAGGCGCTTTACCGCTTCGATCTTCGTGTCGGTCTCTGCCTGCTTGGCCGCCCAACCAAACAGGGGCTCTCTGTTCTTGCCATAACCGAACACCGTCGGGAACACACGGTCATAGCCGAACTGCTCCCATTCCACGGGTGGTGTGTCAATTCGTATTACTTCAACTTCACCACCGTGCATTACCGCAACAGCTGAGTTGGTTGTACCGAAATCGATACCAAATGCTGTCATTGTTCCTTCCCTCCGTTCCCGACTTCGTCGATGTCTTCATTAAATTCTCCGTGTGCCTCGGTGTCTCCATGTTTCGCGTCCAGCTCGCCATCGGTTACTGAGTCAATGTTCTTGACGTTCTGGTTGTCGGTTTCGATGGGGTCAGGTCGACCGTTGATTGACTCGGCACCTTGACCTGTTGCTTTACGATTGTCGCCATCACTTACCTCTTCTTCGACCTTGGTCTCCTGCCTTTCAACCTCTGATTGCTGCTGGTCCTCTCGAGGCTTGCACTCGAGGTGTCCTTGACGAACGATCACTTCACGGTCTTCGATATCAACGATGTAGGCAGGAAAATCAACTGTCACTACGTCACCCTTGCCATGGCAAACGAACCGATCATCCGATCTATAGTCCTTTGCTGGTTCACTGACTATTAGAATTCCTTGTTCCTCAAGACGAGTTTCAAGCTGAGATAACACTCCTGTTGAGTCAATATTGCGACTAAGCCAATGGTGGACTTCCACCAGCACATCGAGACGAGTGCGACGATCTCCAGCAGCTTCAATGACAGCCCTTCGGAATACCTCAAACTGACCTATTCCTTCCTGCCCGCCATAAGCAGCCATAAATACTGAAGCCATGCGGTTGTACGCCACACTCGGTCGACGTCCCCCTAGTTGACGTCGTAACGAGCCCAACCGTCGTCCTCGCCTAGTTCGTGGCAAGGCAAACAGCAGTTGTCTTCTCAGTCCCTCGATCGCTTCGCCTGATGGCACGATGCCCTCGCTTCTGGAAGCGATCATCATTTCTATCCTCTGCAGCTCCAGTTCTCTTAAGTGGGTTGAGCGGCGTACAAACACGAAACACCTTCCTTTATTCGGGGGTTGGGTACGGAATCCTGATTTCCATACCTTCTGCAGACAGAAGGATTGCTACCCATTCGATGAGTGCCTTATCAGTGAGCTCGTCAATATGTTCACTTGTGGCAGGGTCGGTGGTCCGAAGAATCGGCTCGGCACGGGGGTTAAGGAAACCGACTGCATCAGAACCTGTCGGCTTCGAGTCAAATAGTGAGGGATTTGCCGGTACGCGGTATATAGAAACTTCGATTGCTGGATCAGACGCACCCTGCTCCAACTGTGAGAGAGCCCAAGTGAGGTCAGCTTCAGTCAATTCGGAAAGAGATCCTCGAGCGACTTCTCTTGATCGGCGAGAGAACGCCTTTCTCACATCGCTAATAGATGAGCCGTAAGGAAGACCAAGAACCAAGTACGGATTTCGCCGATCATCGAACGTGGCCATCATGACACCTCATCAATAAAGTTCGTGACCGCCCCCGCATGTGCGATGACAGCATCTACCCACTCCAATAGCTCGTCATCATCGGCATACTGCCTCAGAATCGTGAGGTCTCTGATCGTGATCCTGCAGATTTCTCTCCAAGGCCTGACGGCATCTCTGATTGCCGTTGTGTTGAGCTTCCACCTTGGAATACCTGAAATCGAATTAGCCAAATTGGTAGTGTTTTCAGCGATCATGTTCACTTGGGAGCCCCGGCTACTTGTCAAGCAGATGAGGAGGGCTTTCCCAGCGAATCCAATAAATGGTTTCAGGTCTGCTTGTTCCTCAGGCGTACAAGATCCCATCAGGTCGCGTGCACCTTTCAAGTAACGCTGCACCTCGTCTATTGGCTCCGCGTCCTCATCCAATGAATCACACACACCGGCAAGCGTCAGACATCTGATTTTGACAGCCTTATAGTCGGGGACTGTGATATCAGTCTTCAGGAGTTCCATCCCCATTACCGCGGCAAACACTGACAAGGGATCATTGGCCTGCAGGGTGAGCACCAAGTCAACGATTGACTCTCGCTGCTCTCGACACCATGGCGATGTTGAGGCCTTGAGCCTTCCTACAGCTTTGACATAGTCGGCAGGATTGTTTGCACGGGCAACAGCGACATCGACCATATGTTCCCGGCCGTGAGTTGCTGACTCCGAGACGTTCGCCAGGCTCGTTGTCAGCCATTCGCTGTCATGAACTGACAGTGGGTAAAGAACGTCCCAATATTCGTCATTTGTAATAGTCGGATCGTGAACCCCATCAACAGCGAGAGACCGCAGAGATTCCAAGAGTTGATTCGGAATAGGCGATTCGTCATCTTCTCCAAGACCAGCCAACCAAAGTTGCATTCCTCTATTCACTGCCTGGACTCTGAACTTGGCTGAAGGAGCTTCAGAGGCAAGCCGCCCAAGGTGTTCCGTTGCAATAACAGGTTCGAGATTCGATGCGACGACACCAACATTTATCTGCAACGCCGAGTTGTACTCACCTTCCAGCGCTGACCTGAGTGCTCCTATTGCCTCGTCGTCATTACCCATCTGCCAGTGAGCACAAGCCATCAGGTTCAGAGCCTCATCGCGTAAATCCTCTCGTTCCGTGCAACGCATTACTTCTTTCGCCATGTCGAGGGCGTCACTCCAGCGGGTTTCCAGTACTGCTCTAAGCGCATCCCGTAAGTTCTGACTCGCTCTCAGATCTGCAAGAGGCCCCTTTCGAGGTAACGATTCCATTCTGTCTGCTAGGTGCTTCGAGATAATTGACAGCAGGGTGGGATCCCATGCCAGGTCCGCCGCCAACTCTAAGTTACTGGTAGTAAGGAACTCAGACAGTCTGCGAGCTGTGCTCTTCCAACCTTCAGGTAGGCATTCGATCTCGTCCATTGAAACGGGCTGGCCATCACGGAGTTTCACTAATGTCGCTCCGGGACCACTCACCACACCGGAAGTACCTTCGAGACAATCGATCACCTGTCGGCGAACCAACTCTTGGTGTGCAGCAGATTCCGCTAGTTGGGACTCGCTCAAAGTGTCAGGGCTTAGCCTTAGCGTTAGGTACGTGGCGTCCCGAGGTCTTGTCGACTCAAGAACTTCGAGATCAGCTTTGGTGATTGCTTTACGTTCAATCAACTCATCGATGACCTCAAGGCTGAGCCCCTGCACAGTGTCGACAGCGATGTCAGAGATGAAACGTTGACTACTTCCTGGTTGAGCAGATAAGAACGCTGCCACTCTGTAAGAATCAGAAACCACAAATACTGAGCCGCTCACCGGATGAAAAGGCTTAATCGAGAGACTCTTTACACAACGCTTTGACCATGCAGACTCTGTCTTGTCAGAGATCCAACTAGCAAGAGTCGCTGCCTCAGCCTGTATCTGCTCTCGTCCGAGCTTCTTGTTGCCAATGACATGGGCTATCAGAGAGCCACCCGGGCTCATCTCATCGAGTGCACCAAGCACAATCTCTTGCTTGCCTGACCAGTCTCTGGATTGAATAGCTAATGCAATAACAGTGTTTCGTTCCACACATGTACCGGGTGTCAACTTGCTGCAGTTGTCGAGGGCCCGTTCGAACTTGCCGCTGGCGGCTGCAGCAAGGGCGGACAACCACAACTGTCTTGCAGGATCAATCGACACATGGGGTGCTAGGTCTGCATCAACTCCGAGACGAACCGCATCAAGGAAGAGCCTTTCAGTTCCGTTGAAGCCATCGGCACCTGGGGTTGTCTCAGCGAGGTTCGCAAGGTGTGACATGACATGGGCAGGCTCCCATGCATTTGTCGGCCGACAAGCGAGAATCATTAGTGCCGGACCAAACGGTGACACAAGTGGGTACTTGTCGAATCCGCTCGCTTCTGGTGAGGAACTAGTTGCTATTCCGAGTGCCCTAGGTATTGAAGGGTCATGGAACACAAGCTTTGGTCGAAAGCCATCTATTGCTCCCGTCGTCTCGAAATCACAGACCGAAAGGAACTTGGAGGCATTTGACCTGTCAACAGAAACCAGCTCCGTCTCGCCGACGGGAAGAAACTCTGCACTCACAGAAGAACCAGTTAAGACTAAGGCGTAACGAGTTCGTAGGCCCTTCCTAAAGGAAACTACAGCATCTCGGCAATCCACCCGATCGGCCCTTTCCCCCCACTGCTAGGAACTTTCTAGCCGCTCAACAGCATTCGGCACAAAATCCCAAGAAGTAGAACCCGGCCAGCAGCACGCAAGCCACCAGCACCCCACCGAACCGTCTCATACCCCCCAGTTTGCCGCCCCTCCCCTGAGGGGGTGGGGCGACTACTGGAGCCCCATTGACCACTCCGTTGCTCTAACTCAGAAGGGCCCTAGGTCTGATAGTTAGATTCCAGTGACCGTCTGGCATGACAACATTAGGAATGGCAAAACACCAAATGCTGCAGCTGACAACAACAAGTTCCCAAGACCCGAATTGCCTGAAGAATGACAAGCCATACCCAGGAGAGCTACTACTGGAACACCTATACCCAAGACAAGTAACACCTCGCCAACGTCTTCTTCATAAACCGTGACAACTGCAAGATTTAGGACTTCACCCAAAGACCCCATATCTACCCTTCCTCCCTCGCTCACTCCTTGAGGCGTCAGTTCTTAAAGACGACAGCGCACTTCCTCACGATAATAAGTCTGCCACCCCCTTCCCTGAGGGGGGCGGCGGGGGCGACATCGGAGCCCTAGGTGTAGATACGCGCAGGCGAGATGATTCAACGCGGCTAACCCTTGAACCCCCATCTGATTGCCAGTCCCGTCACACAGGCGATTCCGCCGAATAGCAAAACCTTCAAGTATCTGGCGCCATCACCCACGGCTCCAGCTCCGAAAATCCAATCGGCCGCATCGTCCGAATACCAGTCTTGGGGAAGCCAGCCGCTGGTGAGGAAATCGAAGGCTGCGAGTGCGGCCAGGATGCCTGTCACGACACACGGGACGCCGAGAACCAACAAGACCAGCAACCCTCGTAGGAGGTGAGTCTTCTGCTCGCCCACCCAAATCAACTCCTGAGTTCGGCGAGAAACGGTCCGCAGAGACAGCGGCTCTGTCGCTTATCCACCATGCGCTTCTTGCACATCTGCGATGACCACATTGAGTTCTCGTAAAGTCCCGATCGTCTGGTCGTAGTTTGCCGCAATGACTTCCAGGGCACAGGTCGACGGATCATGCTGTGCGGCATTCGAGTAGCACTGTCGGATTAGCTGAGCCTGGTTCCTGTGAACATCGAGGTACGTGGCCGCGGCCCGATCAAATGCCTTGATTTCCTCGGATTCCTTGATCTCGTTCAACTGTGTTGACATCGCTCGATGAGAGGATTCCAACTCAAAGAGAGCCAGGTCCCACTCGTCGAGAGAACTGAGGGTTACGACACCGCGATCGTCGTAATCAAGTTGGTTAAACATTTCGTCGTAGGCCGTCAACGCTTCACCGAAGTCGCTAACCAACTCTCCTGCCTTGATCACATCGGGGTCGCCAAACATGACCCTTGAACAGCCTGTTGCGACAATCGCCGCTAGGAGCCCTATGGCCAAAGCCCGTCTCATAGCCCCAGTCTGTCAGACCGCTACTCAACGCCGCTTTTCACCAGTGTCTTAGTCAAACACAGGTCACCATTGACCGCTCGCGTCTGGAGGCTAATCGCCCCAGATCCCAATGGATCCAACAACAATGAGAACGATCAGGAGGGCTCCCACGCCGATCCAGCCGAGCACTACGCCGGCTATGGCCATCCCACGTCCTTGGATTGACGGATCTTTTCGGATTTGCGAGAGCGCAACGTGTCCAAAGATGACGGCAAGGATCGATCCAATCCAATACAGCCAGAGAATCCCAAGGACCATTGACGCGATTCCAAGTCCACTTGTGGGACCGCGTTGAGGAATCTGGACGTATACGGGCGGCTGCTGGGGTGGTTGTTCGTAGGTCATCGGCTGATTCTTGCACGGGGTTTCATCCGCCTGCAAAGCGACTAACCGGGGCCATAGCCAGATTGCAAGGCCGATGGCAGAGACAAGGGCAACAAGATAGAGAATTAGGCCCCCAGCGGCGCTGACGTTTCCAGTTAATTGCCATTCACGGACTATCTCTGCGGTATAGCCCCCACTGCCTATGAGGTCGTAGGGCGTGAGGACATAGTGGAGATTGAAGGCTGCCGTCCCAGCGAGGGCCACAGCGAAGCCTGTGACCAGCCCGGACCGGAGCATTGCGGGCCTCACCGCCAATGCACAGTGGAGGATCAACGGTCCCGCAACGAAGAGTGCGAGGTGGTTAGCCGCGTCCCAGTTACCCCAATCGAACACTTCGGTGAGGGTAGAACTCGAGGTCGAAAGGACATTTGTTCCGGTGGTCGGCCACGTGAAGCCCGGGGCGTTAGTGACAAGCGTGGTCGTCCTGAATGGGAGAAACCAAGCGACCATGAAAATCGCGGAGATTCCCCCAGCAGCCACAAGTTGGAAGGGTCGCCGACCAGGGGAATCGAACCCAGCACCGTCCCGCCTCAGGACCACGACCGAGCAAACTGCAGCGGCGATCATGACCCCCAAGGCGACGGTACCGATGATCCAGCCGGGGCCAGGCTCTTTGCCCCCCGATAAGACATCTCCGAAGTCACTTAGATATTCCCAAGACCAGAAGGCCGCAAACCCAATGAGAAGGCCAGCGCCAAACGTTCTTGCTTTTGTAACGGTCAGTAGGACAGCGCTCTCCAAGAGGAGCAGAATTCCAGGTGCGTTAAACAGCACTGTCCCGATGTCGTCAGCGAGGGCATCGTCGCCCTTGTACCAGGAGGGGAATAGAGCCACAGCGCTGGCAATAGCAGCAACAGCAGACAGGGCTGCGGTCACTCGCCCTGCTGTCGCTGTCCGGTCAGCCATTACTACTTGACACTAACCACCGTCCATGGCCTGGCCGACAGCCGGAGCCGCCGCCATCTCGTAGGTCTGTCTGCTGATCCGCTCGAACGGCGCCTGGGGCCTCGATCCGTCGACCATGACCGTCGTGCCCTTGAGGTGAGGGAGCCACCTGAGGAGGGTGATCTTGAGATCGTCAGGGTCGTAGCCCTCGGGCACGTTCACGGTGAAACTGATGGCG
>PVBE011148648.1_pt1 | contig 10425 bp, 8 predicted proteins | sample 1631181 | NCBI WGS metagenome assembly PVBE01 (sample SAMN08397723, study PRJNA350692) | Marine metagenome, whole genome shotgun sequencing project. | isolation source: water | place: Pacific Ocean | collected 2012-04 | reverse complement strand
TTCCGCGACGACCGCCACCTGCTCAACACCATCAACCGCATCGTCGGCAGGATCGGCCGGCGCGTGGATGAGTCCTCGCCGATGGTCGACGCCCGGCTCCTCGACGGCTCCCGGGTCAACGCCATCATCCCGCCGCTGGCCCTGGACGGCCCGGCGGTGTCGATCCGGCGGTTCGGTGACGACCCGCTGAAGATTGAGAACCTGGTCGACTTCAAGAGCCTGTCGCCAGCGATGGCGAAGTATCTGCGGGCCGCCGTCATCGGCAAGTGCAACATCCTGGTCTCGGGCGGTACCGGCTCCGGAAAGACGACCCTGCTCAACATCCTGTCTGGGTTCATCCCGTCGGACGAGCGGATCATCACCATCGAGGACTCCGCCGAGCTCAAGCTGCAGCAGGACCACGTGGTGCGGCTCGAGTCCAGGCCGGCCAACCTCGAGGGCCGCGGGCAGGTCAGCATCCGCGATCTGGTGGTCAACTCGCTGCGGATGCGCCCCGACCGCATCGTCATCGGCGAGATCCGCAGCGTCGAGATCCTCGACATGCTCCAGGCCATGAACACCGGTCACGAGGGCTCCATGGCCACCATCCACGCCAACACCGCCATCGACGCGATGAGCCGGGTGATGACGATGATGGCGATGGCGGGCACCAAGCTGGGCGAGGAGTCCATGGTGCAGCTCATCTCCCGGGCGGTGCACCTGGTGGTGCAGGCCAACCGGCTCCCCGACGGCAGCCGCAAGATCACCAGCATCAGCGAGGTCACCGGCGCCAACGGCACCGAGGTGACGCTGTCCGACGTGTTCGCGTTCCAGCAGTCGGGCTTTGACGACGACGGCAAGGTGCTCGGCCGGCACGTCAACCAGTACCAGACCATCTTCGGCGAGCGGTTCTCCAACGCCGGCGTCGACAGCGGTGTGCCGGCAGCGGACGTATGATCCTCTGGCTGGTCATCTCGTTCGCCATGGCCCTGTTCTTCGGGCTGCAGGCGGGCTACGGGTTCCGGCGCGTCAGAAGGCGCCGCGATCTGGCGCTGGTCCAGGACCGGCTCAAGCTCGATGAGTCCGACCTGCCCGACGACGAGTCGGACGGCTCGTCGGACGACGAGGCCAGCGGCGTCATCGCCAGCTTCCTGGACGACAGCGGCACCAAGGAGCGCATCGAGGATCTGCTGTACCAGGCGGGGGAGGGGGGCGACGCCGTGGGCATCGTCGCGCGCATGGTCACCTTCGGAGTGATCCCGACGGGGATGCTCGTCATGCTGACGTTCAACCCGGCGCTGGTGGTGTTGATGCCGGCGTTCGCCGCGCTGCCTCTGTTCATCCTGCTGGGCAAGCGCCGCATGCGCACCCGCAAGATCGATGAGCAGCTGCCCGTGGCGCTGGAGGTCATGAGCATCTCCCTGCGGGCGGGCCAGTCGCTGGCCATGACTCTCGAGAACACGGCGGGGGAGGTGCAGTCGCCGCTGCGCGAGGAGCTGCAGCGCTGCGTCGAGGACCACAAGCTCGGCCGCAGCGTCGAGGAGTCGCTCATCCGGATGAGCCGGCGGCTGCCCCGGTGCCGGGCGATGCGGACGTTCGTGGTGGCGGTCCTGGTGCTGCAGCAGACCGGTGGAAACCTCATTGAGGTGATCGGCCGCATCATCGAGACGCTGCGCATGCAGACCCAGTACGAGCGGAAGCTCGCTGCGATGACCGCCGAGGGCAAGAGCTCGGCCCGCATGCTCGGCGGGCTGCCCGTGGCCTTCACGTTCCTCGCCTGGATCGCGGACCCCGACTACATCGGCGTGCTGTTCACGGACCCGCTGGGCAACAAGATCCTGTTCGTCGCCACGACGCTGTGGCTGATCGGGCTGACCTGGACCCGCAAGCTCGCGAGCGCTGCATCATGAACCCCTTGATCCTGGTTCCGCTGGTCGTAGTCAGCGCCTTGGTCATGTGCCTCTTCGTGGTCCTGGCGATGCGGGGCTGGCTCGCGAGGTGGGCCGACAAGGCGGAGCAGGCCGCGCAGGACGGGGCCCTGCCCGCGTCCGAGGGCTTCGGCGAGGACTTCGCGGCGCTGCCGCTGGCCGAGCGGATCCGAATTCGCCTCTTGAGCTTTGGGCAGCGGTTCCGGCCCGAGACCGAGGACGACGAGAGCGAGCTGCGCATGCGCCTGGCTCGGGCGGGGCTGAACTCCGACGGCGCCGTCGACCTGTACCTGACCGTGCAGGCTGGCGCTTTCGCCGTTGCGGCCTTGCTGGCGTGGCCGTGGATCCTCGCCGGCGATCCCGGCTGGCTGCTGCTCGGGCTGTCGTCCTGCGTGGGTGTGGCCATGCTCCTGCCCAGGATCTGGCTGTCCCAGCGCACCTCCAAGCGCAAGGAGCGGATCTCGCTGGCGCTGGCTTCGACGCTCGATCTGCTGGTCGTCTGCATGGAGGCCGGCCTAGGCCTGGAGCAGGCGCTGGCGCGGGTGTCCGGTGAGCTGAAGCTGTCCGAGCCCGAGATCGCTGAGGAGCTGTCGACGGCGGTCCATGAGGTCCAGGCCGGCGTGCCGCTGGCCAAAGCGCTGCGGAGGCTGGCGGAGCGCATCGACATCGACGCCATGCGGATGCTGGTGTCCGTGATCATCCAGGCGGCCACAATGGGCGCCGGGGTCAGCAAGATGCTCCGGGAGTACGCCGGATCCTGGCGGAACGAGCGGATGATGAACCTCGAGGAGGAGGCCGGGAAGATGACGGCCCGCCTCACCCTGCCGCTGACGATGTGCCTGCTGCCGTCAGCCATCCTGTCGATGCTGGGCCCCGCGGCCATCGTCGTGATGAAGAACCTCGGATGATGACCATGAAGCACCCGCGCACGATGTCCCCGATCCTCGGAGTCGTCGCGCTCGCCGTCGCCTCGCTCGGCTGCGCGACGACCCCGGATCCGCCTGCGTTCTCCGAGGGCGCGACAGTCCGCATGGACCTCATCGCCGTGCTGGTGGAGTCCGGCAACTACGCCGCCGCCGTGCCGCTGCTGCAGCGGGCGCTGGCCGCCCACCCCGAGGAGGGGATGCTCCACTACTACCAGGGCGTGGTCCTCGGCAGCCGGGGTTATCGCGCCCTGGCCGAGCGGGAGCTGCGCAAGGCGCTGGAGCTGCGGCCGGGGCTGGCCCACGCCATGGACCGGCTCGGTCGGGTGCTGGCGCGTTCGGGCAGCCCGAAGGACGCGGTGCTCTGGCACCAAAAGGCGGTCAAGGCCCAGCCGCGCAACCCCGCGTTCCACAACAACCTGGGCTGGAGCCTGTTCGTGGCCGGCCGGCCGGCCGACGCGGTCAAGGCGTTCGAGGAGGCGGTCTCGCTGGACCCGCGCTCACGCAAGACCCAGACGAACCTGGGCTTCGCGTACGCCCGCGTCGGTCGCACTGACGACGCCCGGCGGGCCTTCGAGCAAGCCGGCACGCCCGCATCCGCCGCGGCCAACCTGGGCGCGGCGCTGGCCTTGCTGGGCCGTCGCACCGACGCGCGGGTGGCGTACGAGGCCGCCCTGCGCCACGACCCCACGCTGCACACCGCCCGCGAGGCGCTCGAGGAGTTGAAGACGCCATGAAGCACCCGCGCGAAAGCCACGTCGACGGCTCGTCCCTCACGTTCCCCATGAGCTTGGCCTTGGCCCTGTCCCTGGCAGTGGCCGTGCCGGCCGTGGGCTGCGGCCCCACCCGGCACCTCGAGCCTGGGACCGGGGCTTCGTACAGCGCGGTCTTCGCGGCCCAGCGGGGGGCGGCCAAGTCCAAGAAGAAGAAGGGCAAACCCATGGCGATGGGCGCCCACGAGGCTAGCGGCACCCACCAGGCCTACCTCGACAGCTTCGGCGGGGGTGGCGGCGCGATGGGGGTCAAGGACGACACCGCGGCCTGGAACGCTCTCGCCCAGCAGGCACAGGGCGGCAAGGGCTCGTCGATCAAGCTCGGGAAGTGATCGAAGGGCGCCCACCGGGGGCCGCCCTCCCCCGCCGGGGCGCCATCACGATCGTCGCGCTCGTCTTCACGCTGGTCGTCGCGATGGTGATGGCGGCGTCGTTCCTCATCGGACGCGCCATCACCGCCCGGCTCGAGCTGCAGACCACCACCGACGCGGTCGCCCGTGCCGCGGCGCTCGTGGCGCAGGAGCAGGGGACCGACGCTGCCAACCGCCCCGTGGCCTACACGCCGGTGGTCCTCGCCAACTCTGCGAGGAACCTGGCGGCGCCGATCGCGGTGATCGCGCTGGACGATCCCAACGGCGACTGGCTGCACATCAACGCGGAGCTGCGAACCCAGGTGGGGACGGACAGCACGGGGCTCACGGGCGACATCGCCGTCATCGACGTGACGACCCGGGCCCGGGTGCGGGTCCACCAGCAGATCTTCGATGACGTGGAGCGCATCGTCCCCAAGATGGTGCTGGTCCTGGACTACTCCCACTCGATGGACGAGGGGTTCGGGGGCAGCAACCGGATCACCGCGCTGCGGGACGGGGTGAACGGGCTCCTCGATCTGGGCCTGGAGATCGACTACGCCCTGGTCCGCTACTGCACCACGGTGAAGCAGGTGGTGAACTTCGCGGCCGGCAACGAGGGGCAGATCCGAGCCGCGCTTGGGGGCCGGACTTGCGGCGAGACCGCCACCGGCGAGGCGCTGCAGCGGGCCCGCTTGATGCTCCAGGGCCAGCCCGATGACGAGCGGTTCGTGCTGCTGGTGTCCGACGGCGTGCCGACGAGCCTGGTCCCGCCGGTGCCGGTCGCCGATGACCTGCGCACCAACCAGCAGACGTCGGTCTTCTCCATGCAGATCATCGCCCCGGGGGCAGGCCTGCTGGAGCTCATCATGCGCCGCCTCGCCGGCCCGGTGGACGACGACAACGGCAACGACCCCGATTACTTCGTCGCCGTGGGCAACGCCGGGGTGATGGTCGCCATGTTCCAGAACATCACGTCGGAGATCCAGTGCCGGACGGCCCCGCTGAACCCGCCGCCGCAGCAGAAGGCCGATGGGACGTACCGCGTGTTCGGGTTCATGCGGGCGGGCGGAGGGGCCGAGGAGGAGAGCCTGGTCTTCTACGAGCCCGATACCGGCACCGTGCTGGTGACCGAGGCCGCCCATTGTGACCGGATCCGAGACGGCACCGACGAGCTGGTGGTGCGCTACGACTACCCAAAGCTGGTGTTATGAACCTGCCCGAACGCCCCTGCATCCGCCTCGTCTGGGTCACCCTGACCGCCGGGATCGCCCTGGTGGCGGCAGGCTGCTCATTGATCGAGGGGGAGTGCGATCCGTACGTCACGGAAGGCCCCGACGCGTGCGTCGATGATGACGGCGGCGGCGGCGGCGGCGCTGGGGCCGGAGGCGGCGGCGGCGCGGATCCAGGGGCAGATCCCGGAGGAGACGGGGGGCAGGGGGGTGATGGCGGCGGTGACGGCGGTGGCGACGGCGGCGGCGGTGGCGACGGCGGAGGGGTCCACGAGGGCGAGGGCGAGGGTGGCGGCGGGCTGGGCCCCGAGGCTCGGGAGGACACCGACGAGCTGTGCTCCGACGAGCGCGACAACGACGACAACGGCTTCGTCGACTGCGCAGACCTGGCCTGCCTGCTCAACGGGGCGGTGACGGTGTGCGAGCGCGGCGGCGTGGAGGACACCGACCTGGTCTGCAGCGACGGGTCCGACAACGACGGCGACGGCTTCACCGACTGCGACGACCGCGACTGCAGCGGGAACCCGGCGGTGACCGTGTGCGAGGTGGCGCTCGAGGCGACGGACGACGCTTGCGGCAACGGCGAGGACGACGACGCCGATGGGTTCGTCGACTGCGCGGACTTCGACTGCTCACGAAACCCCCGCGTGGGCGTGTGCGGCGCCCGCAGGCCGTCGGAGGGCGACGACCTGACCTGCTCCAACGGCTCGGACGACGACGGCGACGGGTTCATCGACTGTGAGGACCACGACTGCGCCCGGGGTGCTCAGATCACCGTCTGTCGCCAGGGCGGCGGCGTGGAGGACTCCGACGCCACCTGCGCGGATGGCTTGGACAACGACGACGACGGGCTGGTCGACTGCCAGGATCCGGGGTGCGCAGAGGGTGTGCAGGTGCTGGTCTGCGGGGGCGAGGGCGGGTTCGGCGATCCCGATCCTGGCGTGGAGGGCGAGGGCGAGGGGCCCAACGAGGGCGAGGGCGAGGGTCCGGGTCCCAACGAGGGCGAAGGCGAGGGACCAGGGCCCAACGAGGGCGAGGGCGAGATCGACGACCCGAACCTGCCCCCCCGGTTGCCCGAGAACACCGATGAGCGCTGCTCGGACGACATCGACAACGACCGGGACGGCTTCACGGACTGCCAGGACATCGCCTGCTTTTCGAACCCGCGCCTGACCGTGTGCGAGGAGCTGGGCGGTGGCGCCGAGGACACCAACGCCCTGTGCGCCGACGGCGTGGACAACGACCGGGACGGGCGCCTGGACTGCGAGGACGTCGACTGCTCCGAGAACGCCCAGGTGCAGGCCTGCGCGGGCGGGCGGGAGCTCAACAACGTCACCTGCTCGGACGGCATCGACAACGACAGCGACGGGTTCACCGACTGCGCCGACGTGGAGTGCGCGTTCGGGCCCAACGTGGACGTGTGCGAGGAGGACGCGTGGGAGGGCGGCGGCGAGCTGGGCGACCTGCTCTGCGGCAACGGGGTGGATGACGACGGCGACGGCTTCGTGGACTGCGAGGACAACGACTGCCTGTTCGACCCGGACGGCGGCGTGTGCCTGCAGGGCGTCGAGGGCAGCGACAACGCCTGTTGGAATGGGGTGGACGACGACGATGACGGGTTCATCGACTGCCTGGACCTGGGCTGCTCGCTCAACCCGGCGGTGACGGTGTGCGCGGCCGACAGCGAGCGGAGCGACCGGACCTGCTCCGATGGCGAGGACAACGACGGCGACGGCCGCGTCGACTGCGCCGACTTCGACTGTTCCCGCAACCCCAACGTGATCGTGTGCGCCGGCGATGCGGAGGACTCGGACGCCCGCTGCTCGGATGGCGAGGACAACGACGGCGACGGGTTCGCCGACTGCGAGGACTTCGAGTGCGCCCGCAACCCGTTCGTGGCGGTCTGCGGCGGCGACGGCGGCGAGGACGGCGACGCCGCCTGCTCCAACGAGGTGGACGACGATGGCGACGGGCTGACCGACTGCGAGGACAACGACTGCGCCTTGGGCGACGGCGTGACGGTGTGCGGCGGCGGAGGGTCGGAGGACTCCAACGCCCTGTGCTCCGACGGCGGCGACAACGACGGCAACGGCTTCATCGACTGCGAGGACGTGCAGTGCCAGGAGGACCCGCAGGTGGAGGTGTGCGGCGGCGAGGGCCGCGAGGCCGACGACGTCGCCTGCGCGGACGGGGCGGACAACGACGGCGACTCGTTCACGGACTGCGACGACTTCGGCTGCCTGCTGTCCCCCCTGGTCACGGTCTGCGACGACCAGGTCGGCGGCGGTCAGGAGGACACCACCGACCTGTGCTCAGACGGCCGCGACAACGACGGCGACGGCGCCTACGACTGCGACGATCTCGACTGCCAGTCCGACGACGAGATCGAAGCCTGCCGCCCCCGAGAGGACACCGACGCCACCTGCTCCGACGGCATCGACAACGACGGCAACGGCTTCACCGACTGCGATGACTGGGGCTGCACCCAGTCCGACGCGGTCAGCATCTGCCCGACCGAGGACGACGCCGCGCTGTGCGCCGACCAGCGCGACAACGACGGCGACGAGCTGACGGACTGCGAGGACCTGGACTGCTGCATCCTCGCCGGCTGCGAAGCCGGACGCGAGACGACCGACGCCACGTGCTCGGACGGCCTGGACAACGATGAGGACAGCGTGGAGGACGGGGCCCAGTTCATCGACTGTGATGACCCGGACTGCATCGATTCACCATGCGTGACGGTGTGCGGGAGCTTCTAGGAGCGCAGCCCTAGGCTACCTGCCGGGGCAACACCGCTCGTCGCCCGGGCATCCCAGCCCTTTGTGCTTGGTGTAGGCCGCCCTTCTGTAACAGTCGGACCAGCGTGCCCCCGCTTCGCTTCGGGACTGGCAGGAGTGGGTTCGCCAGGCCGCAACTCCAAGCCCGCCCGGGATCTTCGCCTTCGTGCTGCCGCACTTGTTCTTGGGGGATCGGGCGCCACGGGCGGACAGTGACTTCTTGCTGGAGCTTCCCGATGGAGGGGGGACCGTTAGGTGAGGCTCTCGGGCGGTGGTCACGGTGCCGAGGCCCCACGCAACGACGAGGACGAGCAGACCCAGTCGAGCGGAGTGGACCCCCTCATCGGTCGTGGTCTCGATCCAGGGATTGACCTTGTATCGCCGGTCGGCGCTGCCGTCCTTGTTCGAGTGTGTGTAGTGGCCTTGCCTGAACGACTGCACGCCCAGGAAGAGCCCTGTCAGGACCCATGGGCCGAGCGCCAGCGGCGAGTCGTGGACCGCCCAAGCGAACAGGACGGCCAGCCCAGAGAACGCCGGAGCTGCGGCGGGGACCCAGGTCGGTTTCTGGGAGACGACGACGTGCACAACCACGAGAGCGCCCGCGAAGAGCGCGTACAGGATCAGGGCGTTCATGGGTCCCGGTGCACGGTGGCGACCGGCTGTCCGCACGAAGGGCAGTGGGGCCCGTCCGAGACCTCTGCTGCATCCAGGGCGTCGGAGACGTCCTTGTAGCCGTCGGCGAGGATGCCGGCCGGCAGGGCGAACAGGCCCAGGCTCAGGCAGCAGACCAGCGCGGCGAAGAACTTCCCGACCAGCGTGATGGGGAAGACGTCGCCGTAGCCCACCGTCGTCATCGTCACGACTCCCCACCACAGCGCCGCAGAGATGTTCGGGAACGCGTCCGGCTGGGCATCCCTTTCGGCGTAGTAGATGAGCGTCGACGTGGTCAGCAGGAGCACGGCGACGACGAACAAGGCGCCCATCAGGTCGGCCTTCTTGTCGCGCAGCACGGCGCCGATGACGCGCAGGGACCTCGAGTACTTGCCGAGCTTGAGCACCCGGCCGATGCGAAGGACCCGCAGGATTCGGACGAAACGCAGGTCGATGTCGATGAAGAACACGAGCGTAGGGAGGATCGCCGCGAGGTCGATCAGCGCCATGGGCGTGAGCGAGAAGCTCAGCCGCCCTCCCGGCCGACCGAATCGGCGGTCAGCGACGCACGCCCACAGCCGCATGACGTACTCGAGGGTGAAGACCGTGCAGGACACGTACTCGAACACGCGAAACCGCTGGAGCACGGTGGGATCGCCTGTGTGATGGCTCTCCACGACGATGGCCATCACGTTGGCCAGGATCAGCAGGAGGATCGATCGACGGAGCCACAGCCCCTTCTCGTCGGCATCGATGTCCCCCCCCGCCGGCCCCTCGAGCCGCCGCCACCGGCCTCGTTCCCGTCGCCGCCCGCCGTGTCCCCGCCGCCGCCGCCGTCGCCCCGCCCGCCCCGTCCACGCTGCAGGCGGCGGTGATCTGCGTGCAGCTCGCGCTGCATCCTGCAGGCCTTCCCGGTGCAGTTGAAGGCACAGGACCCGGTGCCCGCGCACCCACAGGTCTCTCCCGCGGCGCAGTCGCTGTTCGCGCTGCCGACATCGGACGAGCTGCAGCTGACGAGGCCCAAGACGGCCGTGATGAAGATGGCGGATGGGAGCAGCTGAGTGCGCATCGGGGCCCTTTCACGAGGGACTCCCGGGCGACGCGCGAGAGGGTGGCCCCACTGGAGATGTCTGACATCGCCCATCGCATGAACTTGCGGTCGTCCCACGCTGGTCCCCCCGGCTCGGCGGCGCGACCATCGGGCATGGCGAAGAGCACGCCGATGGTTGTGGCCGGCATCTTCCTCGCAGGTCTCACAGCGTTGGCGGTCCCGGCCTGCGGGCATGAGACCGGCAATGCCGCAGATTCACGGGATGACGAGGCCGGGGGTGGCGGACAAGGGCACGAAGACGCGGGCGAGGGCGAAGGCGGACCTGGGACTCCAGGGGATGGCGGGGATGGCGGGGATGGCGGGGATGGCGGGGATGGCGGCGACGGCGACGGCGACGTCGTGCCGCCGCGCGTTTGCAAGTATGCGCGCTATGAAGATGCGAGCTGCGCGGAGATCGTCGACTGCACCCAGTCGTGCCCCGGTGGGGGCTGCGAGGAGTCCTGCCGAAAGTGCGGCGTGCGCGCCGCCCGGAGTTGCTATGACGCCCTTGCGATCTGCGCCACCGCCCGGTGCCGGGGCGGCCCGGCCGATCCTGAGTGCCAGTGCGAGCGCTGCGAGGTCGAAGCGAGCCTCTGCGGGCTGAGCCCGGAGTGCGGTCCTGCCGAAGGGGAAGATGAAGACCCGGGAGACGAGGGTGGGGAAGCCGATGACGGGGGCGAGGGCGAGGGCGAGGAACGGGAGGGAACGGGAGGGACCCCGGG
>PVBE012936477.1_pt1 | contig 10427 bp, 6 predicted proteins | sample 1631181 | NCBI WGS metagenome assembly PVBE01 (sample SAMN08397723, study PRJNA350692) | Marine metagenome, whole genome shotgun sequencing project. | isolation source: water | place: Pacific Ocean | collected 2012-04 | reverse complement strand
TGGCACCTGCGACTCCTTACGCAGGCGCACAGAACTGGGGCAGTTGCTTTCTGCCTGGGTGTCACCAAGGGACGCATGTCATTCCGGGAAAAGACCCGATTGCAAATGTGAATCCCAGGGGCATGTCACGACCGCAGCAAGAGATGGAACTTGGGCTCCTCAGACGCCTTCATCGTACTCATCAGGGTAGCCGCGCTGCGGACCAGGTGATCAATGCCCGGATTCGGTCGTTTGAAACCGCGTTTGGAATGCAACAAGCAGCGCCGGAAGCATTTAACCTGTCTGGTGAGACCCAGAAAACACTCCAGATGTATGGCATGGAACGTGCTGACACAAAAGGGTTTGGCTGGCAATGTCTCATGGCCAGGCGATTGGCAGAACGGGGTGTTAGGTTCATTGAACTGATCGACGTCGGCTCGAACAGCAATTGGGATTCGCATGGCAACATGGGAGATCATGCCAGGCTGGCAAAAAATGTCGACAAGCCGATCGCGGGATTGATAAAGGATTTGAAACAACGGGGCATGCTTGACCGAACGCTCATCGTATGGACCTCGGAGTTCGGGCGAACACCGTTTAATGTGAATGCCAACCACGCGGGCAGGGAACATCACAAATTCTGTTTTAGTTCATGGATGGCCGGAGGTGGTGTGAAAGGTGGGATGGTCTATGGCACATCGGACGACTATGGTATCCGGGCCACAGAGAACTCGGCTCACACGCATGATTTGCATGCGACCATACTACACCAGCTGGGCCTGGATCATGAACGGCTAACCTACCGTCACGCAGGTCGTGATTTTCGCTTGACCGACGTTCGTGGAGAGGTGCTTCATGACGTACTGCATGGGGAGCGGGCCACGAGCTAACCGATAGCCAGGAGCCTGCGGGTGCCCCTGGGGTGTTTTCGCAGGCATGTTCCACTTCAGGCTTTGATGAGGGCCCGTCTGGTAGACTATAGTTGTGCTGTATGAACTGGCGTAAATTGACTCTCCTCGTAAATCAAAAGAATCCAAATGAAACAACTTGTCACGATGTTCCTGGCGTTCGTACTTATTCCCCTGGGTGTCGTTCAGGCGGCTGAAAAAAGTCCCCGACCGAACGTGGTCCTCATTTACATTGACGACCTGGGGTACGGGGATATTGGCGTCTACGGATGCAAGGATATTCCAACGCCTAATATCGATCGACTGGCTGCCGAAGGCGTTCGGTGCACGGCGTCCTATATCACCAATCCACCCTGTTGCCCAAGTCGCTGCAGCCTGATCATGGGCCAGTACGGCCAACGCTTCGGTAAGTATGGTATGTCCCGCGGGCTTGCGATTCCCGCGAATCGCACTACGCTGGCCCGGTTCATGGCTGATAACGGTTACATTACCGGGCAGATCGGGAAGTGGGATATCGGTACGAAAGCCCAGGGTCCATTGCAAGTCGGTTTCACGGAGGTGGCGCAAAAACCACCGAAAAAAAAGACAGGCGACCAGGTCTCGAAATACTTCTGTATCAACGAGGCCGGTAAGCCCCAGTGGTTGACGGACTACGACGGCGATAACGTGGTCAAGTTCATTGAACGCCACAAGACAGATCCTTTCTTTCTTTACTGGTCGCCCGAGGCGGTTCACTCCAGCAACCAGGAAGCTCCAGCGCGGCTGACCAGACGTACAACGGCCAAGGGAAAACGGAGCAAGCTTGCCGGAGCGATTGTCTCTGTCGATGACCAGGTGGGTAAACTGTTGGAGGTGCTGGAAAAACACGGCTTGCGCAAGAACACGCTGGTTATTTTCTCGAGCGATAACGGTGCGAACGGTAGTGAGGGTGGCCTTTCCACGCCTTATCGCGGAGGTAAAGGTCAGGGGACTCAGCAGGAAGGTTGGGTCCGTGTACCAACCATCTTTTCCATGCCAGGCGTGCTGCCCAAGGGGAAAGACTATGACGACCTGGTGGCTAACTTTGACTTCTATTCCACGATTGCCTCCCTGGCGGGCCTGGCGATTCCCAAGCATTGTGACGGAGTGGATTTGATTCCGTATCTCAACGGCAGTCAGAAGGGTGACCCGCACGAGTACCTTTTCTGGCTCAATAACGAACCTGGGGATGCCGTGCGCCGGCACCTGATCGCCGTGCGTTGGAAAGAGTGGCGTCTCTACAAGAAATACGACAAGGATCCCTGGCAATTGTTCGATCTCAAGGCTGATCCTCGTGAAGAAAAAAATATCGCGACTAGCCATCCGGATGTTGTCGCTCAGATGGCCTCTCGGCATGCCGCCTGGGCAAAAACCCTGGTGCCGCTAGGTACAGTCAACAAGGTGCGGACCCGCAATAAGGATAGTCTCACTGGCCACGGCTGGGTTTTCGCGACCGCTAAGGACAACGGAGGCAAGGAGTGAAAAAAACGGGGAGCCTTGCATGGCCGTTTCACGGTCGGCCCCCTCGTCACGTTGGCGGTGGCAGCGGATGAGCCAGGAGGCAAAGGTCGTGGCGCAAGCCAAGACCGATCACAGTCCTCTCGAGGAGGGTATCGACGCCGAAGCCGAGCTCCTGCTTGTCTAGGAGTTGATTGCCCGGGTCCAGCCACTCCTTCTGGTGAGGGAAACTTGCTACGATGAGTAACATCGTTCTCGATGACTCTTAACTGGAAGTGGACCTAACCCGGGATAAAACAGGCGTTTGCTCATGAGAATAATTATTGCTCTATTCGTGTTGTGTTCGTGCGCTCCGATGCTGGCTGCAGAAGAATCAACACCACCCAATATCGTTTTCTTCTTTGCCGATGACCAAACGTCCAGCTCGCTGGCTTGCTACGGTCATCCGCTGGTCAAAACACCAACCATCGATGGGTTGGCTGCCCGTGGTACGAGATTCTCCAATGCCTGCGTCAGCCAGTCGATCTGCTGGGTCAGTCGCACCACGATCCTGACCGGTCTCACGGGACGCAGTTATGGCACACCGGGCAGGCATGACGCTGCCCGTCCCGAGGCGGTTAAGGAACTCTACGTCGACCTGCTGCGTAAGGCTGGCTACCGGACCGGTTTTGCCGGCAAGTGGCACGCTAAGATGCCCAAGGGCTGGAAGCCTGAGGATCATTTTGATGTCTTTCAGCGGATTGGTCGCAATCCTTTCTACAAGAAACAACCCGATGGTTCCCTGCGTCACGAGACCGAGTTGATCGTGGATCGCGGTATAGAGTTTCTTGAAAACCAGCCGAAGGGGCAGCCTTTCGCTCTCAATATGTGGTTCAACGCCTGCCATGCAGAAGATAGCGACCGTCGCCCAGGGATCGGGCATTTTCCCTGGCCGCGTGCAGTCGATGGCATGTATGAAAAAGATGAGATCGCGCCTCCGCGACTGAACGATCCCAAGATTTTCGAGAGCCAGCCAACGTTTCTTAAGACGACCATCAATCGTGAACGCTTCTTTTGGCGATGGAACACGGATACGAAGTACCGCACGAACATGCGTGCCTACCTGCGGATGGTGAGTGGGATCGACAATGCCATGGGGCGTTTCATCAAGGCCCTGGAGGCGAAGGGATTGGCCGATAACACCATCATCGTCTACACCGCCGACAATGGTTACCACATGGGCAACCGTGGATTCGCTGGTAAGTGGTCCCATTACGAGGAGTCGCTACGTGTTCCGATGATCATCTTTGACCCGCGGGTTGATCAGTCCGCAAATGGACAGGTGGTCGACTATTCGGCACTTAACCTTGATCTCCCGTCGACATTTCTTGACTGGGCCGGCGTTGCCGTCCCTGAGCGCTACCAGGGTCGTAGCCTGAAATCCATTGTTTCAACCGGCCAGGCCAAGGATTGGCGTAACCAGACGTTTCATGAACACTTTGCGGTACGAGCACGCATCCCGGCCTTCGAGGGGTTGCGAACCGATCGTTACAAGTACGTTCGTTACGTCGATGAGGGTAACTACGAATTTCTCCATGATCTCAAGGAGGACCCCGACGAATTGACCAACTTCGCCCAGGACGCCAGGTACCGTAAGACGCTCAGGGAATTTCGTAAACGGACCGACGCACGCGTCGCTGAACTGGGTGGGCCCCTGTTGCCGCTGCAAGGAAATCTTTCAGCCTCCACGCCTCCAAAACCCGTGGCGGCTGCGACCGTAGCCAACCGTCCGGGAGCGAATGGGTTTTCCAGGCTGATTGGTCCTGGTAACCCACTCCGTAGCTGGTCGGGCGACTCGAAGTTTTGGTCGCATAAGGATGGAGTACTGATCGGGAAGGCCGATGGGACGTTGAAGATGAACCGTTTCATCACCTGGAAAGTAGCCACCGTTCGCAACTTTGAACTGAGAGTCAAGGTGCGCGTTACCAAGGGAGGTAACAGTGGGATTCAATACCGCAGCGCTCACGCTCCCGAACGCGGACTCGACGTGGTGGCTGGCTATCAGTGCGATATCGTGGCCGACAAACCCGAATATAACGGCATGCTCTATGAAGAAAAGGGCCGCCGCATTCTCTCTCACACGGGGGAAAAGGTGATTGTCGATCCCAAGGGCGATCGCTGGGTGGTCGGAAAGTTTGAAGTCAAGGAATTCGCTCCCGGTCAGTGGCACGAGTATCGCATCCTGGTGGAAGGTAACCGTCATCGTCACTGGATCGATGGACATCCCACCGCCGATCTTATTGATTTCGACGAACAGGGCAGGTCACTGGATGGCGTGCTCGCCATGCAGGTCCATGTGGGACCACCCATGACGATTGAATTTAAGGAGATGCTCATTAAGCATCTGCCTGATGATTTGCCGCTGTTACAACCCAAGGATCATCTCATCCCGGCCGATGCATACGGTGTACGTCCACAGGGCCGACTGCCCAAGGACTGGAAAGCGCCAATCTACGGGGAACAATGAGCCGGTTCCTAATCTGCTCCCTTACAGGAACACGTATCCGTGAAAAAACTGTTGTACGTTTTAATGCTGCTCACCCAGCTGTTTCATGCCCAGGGTATGACGATCGCTGCCGAACAGCCCAACATTCTCTTTCTCTTTACCGATGACCACGCGCTCAAGGCACTCTCCGCCTATGGCGGTCCGCTGGCAAAGATCGCACCGACACCGCACTTGGATCGTATTGCTCGGGAAGGAATGCTCTTTGAGCACTGCCTGGTGACGAATTCGATCTGTGGGCCTTCCCGCGCCGTGGTCCTGACGGGCAAGTACTCGCACCTCAACGGCCAAAGAACCAACAAGGGAAGCTTCGATGGCGCCCAGCAAACCGTATCCAAGCTGCTCCAGACCGCTGGTTACCAGACGGCGATCGTCGGAAAATGGCACCTCAAATCGACCCCGACGGGCTTCGATCATTTCGAGGTACTCAAGGGCCAGGGCCAATACTACAACCCGATGCTGATCACCAACGGCAAGAACGTCAATCATACCGGTTATACGACCGACATCATCACCGATCGGGCGCTGGAATGGCTTGAGCAACGTAACCGGAAGAAACCCTTCTTCCTGATGTGCCAGCACAAGGCGCCCCATGGTCGCTGGGAGCCGGCTTTTCGTCACCTTGATACGTTCGAGGAGATCGATATTCCGGAGCCGCCAACCCTGTTCGACGACTATTCCGGACGCAGTGCTGCTCCCGCCAACCATGCAATGGGAATTGCTGAACACATCGGCCCCAGTCGGTTAATGTTCCGCTACTCCAGTAAGTTTACTTCTGAGCAGTTCAAGATTTTTGACGGTCATTTTCGACCTCGCAACGAGGCGTTTCAGAAGCAGAACCTGAGCGGCCGAGATCTCACTCGCTGGAACTATCAACGGTACATCAAGAATTACCTGCGATGTGTAAAGGCGGTGGACGAGAACATTGGCCGCATGCTCAAGTACCTTGACGAAACGGGGCTGGCCAGGAATACCGTTGTCATTTACAGCTCGGACCAGGGGTTTTGGCTGGGGGAGCATGGCTGGTTTGACAAACGCTGGATGTACGAGGAAAGCCTACACACCCCGTTGTTGGTGAGATGGCCGGGTGTAACCAAGCCCGGGACTGTCAATGAAGCACTGGTCTCCAATCTCGATTTTGCCCAGACCTTTTTGGAAGTTGCGGGTGCCGACCAGCCCCAGGATATGCAAGGGCAATCACTCAAGCCGCTGCTGGGTGGAAGGACACCAGCCGACTGGCGTAAAACACACTACTACCACTACTACGAGGCTGGCGGGCACGGCGTGCCGGTCCACTATGGCGTCACGGATGGACGATTCAAGCTCATCCGTTTTCCCGACGAACAGCTCGATACTTGGGAATTCTTCGATTTAAAGAATGATCCGATGGAAATGAAGAGTCGTTACGCCGATCCGCAGTACACGCAAAAGGTTGCTGCGTTGAAGAAGGAGTTAGCCAGGCTCCGGGGCCAATACAAGGTCAAGAAGTGAAGCCAGGAGTGGTTCCCGGACTGGGGCGGACTGTGGAGTGGCCCCTGCCGGCGGTTTTCCTTGATTCATTTGGCCTGCGAGCGATAGACCGGTTTAAGCCCACGTTTCCAGGTCTTGGCCTGCAGGTCGTGGCCGATGGATTTGAAGTGGGCGAACAGTTGTCGCTGTAATCGATCGGCAATCACGGGGCGTTGGTCTGCCAGGTTCAAGGTCTCGCCCGGGTCGTCTTTCAGGTGGTAAAGTTCGCGGCTCTTGTCTTCCAGCGTATAGATCAATTTCCAGTGGTCGGGAGTAATGATCGAACGCTTGAAGGTGTAATCTCGATAGTCGGTCTCTGAGAAGACGATTCTGCGTGCTCGTTCACCTTGCATCGTGGGCGTGAGGCTCGTTCCTCGTAACTGTTCTTGCGCCTTGACGGGCACCGGGATGTCCAGCAAATCAAGAACGGTAGGCATGACGTCGATGCTGCTGATCCTGTCCGCAATGACCTGGCCCTTGGCCTGTCCCGGCAACTTGATGACCAGTGGCACGTGGATCAGTTCGTCGTACAGCGTGAAGCCATGATCGAATCGCCGGTGTTCATAGAACTCTGTGCCATGGTCTGAGGTCAGCACAAAGAGGGTTTTGTCAGTCAGGCCCAACTTGTCAAAGGCAGCCAGGAATTGACCGAACTCCTTGTCCATGCGCTGGATCTTTTCGTCGTAAACAGCCCGCCAGAAGCGGACGTCATCGTCCGGTAGTGTCAGCTTGCCTTTTTCCAGGCCTTCTTCCCTGAGGAGTTCCTGTTCCAGTTCAGACCCGGTGTATTTGTTGTCATAGCCAGGGTCAACGAAACGATAGTCGTAACCTGCCTCCGGCGTGCGTTGACCATGGACGTCGTAGCCATGCAGGAAGAGAAAGAACTTCTGTCCCTTGTTTGCCTCGAGCCATCGGATGGCCCTTGGAATGCTTTGCTCGATACTGCCAAACTTTCCCTTGGGGTAGTAGTAAATATCAAACCCTTGTTCGTAACCGAAGCCGCCGCTAACGCCAGCGTTACCAGTGAAGCCACCGGTTGAATAACCATTCTGTTTCATGATGTCGGCCAGTGTTATTAAGCCGGGGGACAGTTCCTTGAGGTTGGCCAGCTTCTTTTCCTGGTCGTTGTAGATCGCATACTTATTGGTCATGCGATGTTCGGATGGGTAGACGCCGGTGAACCAGGTCATCGAGGCAGGGACGGTCCAGGAGGCGACGGACATCGTATTCGAGAAGCGGAATCCGTTCTTGGCCATTTTATCAAGGAACGGAGTCACCTTGCGAGGGTATCCGAAACAACCCACGTGGGCTGCCTGCAAGGCATCGAAGCTGACCAGGACGACGTTATGATCCTTGTATTTCAGGGGGATGTGAGGGGGCGCTCCGAGTGCAGGATCTCCCATGGCCAGACACAGCCAGAGGCAACTGGTAATCATCACCGGACAGGTCCCAGGGCGAGTCACTTGCATCGGTTAGTTCTCCCCGCGGTTTGAATTCGACCGGTGGTGTTTTACGGAGTTCGGGCCACTCGGAATCCGGCAAAATACTTGCGCTGATCGCCAGTCAAATAGAAACGAGTTGCAGATCGACAGCTCGCTTCGTTGACCAACCAGGAGCCACCACGTAATACGTGGTGCTGTCCATTATTCGGTCCGGTTGGATTCGTGGGCCTGGAATGGGTGTAGTAATCTTTGGCGTACCAGTCCGAGCACCATTCGGCAACGTTACCATGCATGTCGTACAATCCCCAGAGGTTGGGCGGGTAACTGCCAACCTTTGCGGTTCGGCCTAGCGAGCTCAGCTTGCTGCGTGAGCCATAAATGGATGGGCCCCTTGCGATGAAATTTCCCTTTTTATTAGTCGAGACATTCCCGAAGTGAAATCGGTGGGTCGTTGAAGCACGACAGGCATATTCCCATTCGGCTTCCGTTGGCAGGCGATAGCCGTTTCCACCGGCGACCGCCATATCTGCCTGCTTGATCGAATTTCCATCATGCTCCAGGTTCGTCATCTTGTAGTAGGGTGGATAGCCGTCTTTCTGACTTAGGCGATTGCAAAAGGCGGCGGCATCAAACCACGACACGCGCTCGACAGGAAACTCGCTGGTATCGAGTTTCAATACTTTTGCTTTGCCATCGGCAGTGCTGCTGAAATGGCTTGGTGCGAATCCCATGACCTGTTGGAACTGACGCTGTGTCACCTCGTGCTTGCCCAGCAGGAACGGGTTGTTGATGCGTACTTCGTGTAAAATCTCGTCCGTTCGACGCCCCGATTCCTTGGGAGGACTGCCCATCTGGAAATCGCCTGCGTCGATGATGACCGTCGCCAGCCCGGTCGATTTGCTCGTGGCATAGGCGAGGATAATGCTCCGAACGATATACTTCGCGCGGTAACGTAATTCGGCGTTCGTGCTGTTGGCCGAGAGCTTGCGAACAATCGGTAACGCAGGTTCGCCGCATTCGATCAGCTGCTTTACCGCCGATACGCGTGCCGCAAAACTGCGGTCCTCAAGTTGCTTGATTAGCGAAACGATCCGCAGCAACTCCTCGTCCGCGGGAGGCTCAGCAGGTAAGGCCGAGATTGGTCCAACGTAGGATATGGCCAGGATCGCCGTGACGAGTAATGGTAAACGCATGGATGTTAGTATATCTCAATCGCGCGGGGCCGGCCACTTTGATGTCACGATGGTGGTCAGGGGGGCTCTCGGATGTGTGGCTGGAAGGAGTGCATGAGCAAGCCAGCCCTCATGGCGAGGGGACGGTCTGCTCGTTCTTTCGGGAATTACAGGGACTTTGGGTGTGTCACGGAACGGATTCTAGCCAGCTACCAAAATGGCTGTTGAACCCATGTTGTATGGTGTAAAATCAACAATATAAGCACGGTGTGGTCACTGACCCTGAAGATGACACGAGCCTGTTGCGACAGCGGCAGCAAGGGAGTACCTGGCAATGCGGTCGACAGCAATGGTGAAACTGCGATGCATGGTGCCGCGTACAAGACAATGCCCTCGGTCGTGAACTTCCTGGATAGCCATGACGCGGATATCAAGATCTGGAGTAAGCCGACCATGAATGGCGGACATCTCTCTGGATCGCCCAGGGCTAGCCGGGCGGGGGTGATTTTAAACCTTCTTTCGAAACAGTGAACGTCATTAAGAAAGTAATGCTGGCCCGGGGTGTTACGCCCCCAGCAGCTCCCAAGCAAGAGTTGGAAAAGGGATGTCGCCCTAACGAGGGCAGGACAAAGTGATTTTAGCTGACAAGGGGATATCTGATGAGCGATGAGATCAAAGTGCTGAACCTCGGCGCTGGTTTCATGGGTACGTTACATGCCAAGGCCTATGAGCAGATCGAGGGAGTTCGAAATGTCGGAATTGTAACGCGGAATTACAGTAGTTCCGAGCAATTGGCTAGTATCCTGTCTGACGAAGTGCCGCGATTTACGGACTTCGAGGAGGCGTTGGAGAAGACGTCACCCGATGCAGTGGCCATCAGTACCTATACCGACTCGCACTACCAATATGTCTCCACGGCCCTGCAGCGTGGGCTGGATGTCTTCGTGGAAAAGCCTCTCGCCGAGACGCTCGAGCAATGCCAGGAACTCTTTGACCTGGCGAATCGCGTCAATCGGAAGTTGTATGTGGGCTACATTCTTATGACCCATCCGTCGTGGAATCAATTCACGGAAATAGCCCACGAGTTGGGCAAGCCACTGGCCATGCGGATGAACCTCAATCAACAGACCAAGGGTGACTTCTACGATACGCTCTACAACATCATGCAGGTCCAGTCGCCGATCGTGGACTGTGGTGTTCACTACGTGGATATCATGTACCAGATGGCCCAGTCTCGACCGGTAAGAGTCCATGCTATCGGTTGCCGTAACTGGGATCTCGTGCCGGAGCATATTTGCAACTATGGTCAGCTGCAGGTTGAATTTGAAGATGGGTCGGTCGGCTGGTATGAAGCAGGGTGGGGGCCGATGATGAGTGAGACGGCTTACTTCATCAAGGA
>PVBE012718240.1_pt1 | contig 10428 bp, 10 predicted proteins | sample 1631181 | NCBI WGS metagenome assembly PVBE01 (sample SAMN08397723, study PRJNA350692) | Marine metagenome, whole genome shotgun sequencing project. | isolation source: water | place: Pacific Ocean | collected 2012-04 | reverse complement strand
TAAAAATTGAGGATAAATCTGTCTGAAATACAGCTGAGATCTTTTATTCATTAGCTGCTTAATAAGACCAAAAGGTGGTCATTTTGCTGTTTACAAATTTTTGCGACACATTCCTTCCGCCTACCCGCTTTTCAGGTTAATCTCTATTAAAACTGCTAACTTCCTTCTTAAAGGGTGAAAAAGAGAGGGCTGCGTGGGCGGCATTGGTGATATGGGCTCTCATTCTTACCTCCGCAAGCTCCTCCGGGTCTCTTTTTTTCATGGCTTCGATGACGGCTAAATGCTCCCCAAGCGCTTCTTTTATTCTAGATTCGTCTATCTGGAAATTTTGATTAAACAGATAATAACGGGACATCGCACGTAGAACTTGAATGCTATCAAGCATCTTTTCGATCCGGTGATTGCCGGAGTTCTTGACAACAAATCGGTGGAATCTGGTATTATGCTCAATAAATTCCTGAATATTTTCGCTAGAATTCTTTTTTAGAGCATTCAAATGAATATTTTCAAGTTCTTCTAGGTCTTTCAAATCGACAAGTTCCGTCGCAAGCCGGGCTGCTAGTCCTTCCAGAACTCCCGTCACCTGATACATTTCTATGGCATCCTTCACCGAAAGATATTTAACAAACGCCCCCTTTCGGGGAATGATCTAAGCTTTCAGGCGGAAGAACGGCATATAGAGGTCTTCAGAGTTGCTTCCAGCAATCTGATGAATGAGCGCTTGCGCTATTCGCGGCACCACTGCTCTATTGCTTTGATTTACCAAATCATCGCAGTAGTCCTGATTAGTGTTTTCCTGATTTTCGCTGTGAACGTTGTTAATGTTCCGCTAGCCAACCTTTTGGTACTGGTTCTTATTTTCGGACGACTGGTGCCAAGTAGCTCAGGTTTGATACAGGGCTGGCAGCAAATCAGAAACATGTTGCCGGCATTTGCTGCTGTCAAGCAGTTTAATGAGGCCGCAATTGATCAGCAGGAAGTGATGATACAGGAAAGGTCAGAGTCGATTCCGCTAGAAACAGCAATCACCTTTCGGGATGTATCCTTTCGTTATCGAGGCAAAGACGCGTATGTCCTCAGAAACGCTTCCTTTGATATACCAGCGAAGAAAACAACGGTAATAGTCGGTCCCTCCGGTTCCGGCAAAACGACCCTAGCCGATTTGCTAATCGGGCTTCTGAACCCAGAGTCAGGCCGTATTTTTGTGGATGATCAGTTGGTTAATGATAAGATCATTCCTCAATGGCGGCAATCCGTCGGCTACGTTCCTCAGGATCCCTTTCTCTTTCATGACACTATTCGGTTCAACTTGCTTTGGGCAAAACCGGCGGCTACTGAAGTTGATATGTGGAAATCTTTAGAGCAGGCTTCCGCCAACGAGTTCGTCAAGAATCTCCCTCAAGGCTTAGATACCATAGTTGGAGACAGAGGTTTGAGTCTGTCAGGCGGCGAACGTCAACGGATCGTCCTCGCACGGACATTATTGAGTAGTCTGTCTATTCTTCTATTAGATGAAGCGACCAGTGCCCTCGACATAGAAAGTGAAGAACGAATATTGGCAGCAATAGATTTATTGCATAAAAAGATGTCGGTCGTGATTATCACGCACCGTCCATCTGACCGGCATCAGGTTGATATCATTCTTCAGGTGGAAAGTGGTGGTATTGTTACCCAAAGGCCTACAGCATGCAGTTTTAGGTAATATCATAAGGATCTACTAAATTTGCCAACACACAAACATAATCAGACAGACATGAATGCCCGCCTCATTCAAGAATTTAGTAAGGTTACAACTGTGATCATCAGATCAGTGGGCGAGCGAACTACGGATGAATGTGAAGAAGCATTGAGACGATCAGGGTTTAGCAATATTATGCGAATTGTAGATGCAATACCTTTTACCGAGTGCCTTCATAAGACATTTCAACGTGGCATTGATGCTGGTCGACCTTGGACACTTTGTATTGATGCAGATGTGATTGTGAAGCTTGACGGTGTTGTAGGACTCATCAAGTTGGCTAGTGAAGCAGATAAGTCAATTTTTGAAATCCAGGTGAATATCCTTGACAAGTTTCAAGGAAAAACGAGGCATGCTGGCAACCATTTGTATCGAACGAAATACCTGAAGCAGGCTCTTGAGTTTATTCCTCAGGAATTTGAGGCAATACGGCCAGAGTCTTATATGATCAAATGCATGAAAAAAGCTGGTTATTTAACGGTAACCAATAACGAAGTGCTATTGGGCATTCATGATTTTGACCAATTCTATCATGATATATTTCGGAAGTGTTTCATTTATGCACACAAATTCTTGCACGAAAGCGTAATGATTTTACCCTATTGGCGAAAACGGGCCAAACATGATAATGTCTTCAAGGTGGCACTGCTGGGTTTTAGTAAGGGATTGCAGTATCTGGAAAAAGCATCGATCAATAAGAATCAATACCACAAACTCAAAGAAGAGAGCTTGAGGAAGCTAGGGATAAGTGAGAAAGATAGAGATCTTAAACAGGTTGATGTGCGGGAGGTCATCTCGCAGTTTGAGTACAATAGGACAAACGAAGCTGAATGGCTTCTTACAGTGCCGTTTAAAAATTTGATCCGTCATCTTTTCGATAGGATTATCAGAAGACTGAGTTGTCTAGAATGAAAAATATTGAAGTTTCAGTTTTGCTTCCTGTTTGGAACGAGAAGTTAGAATTTTTCAAAAAAGCGGTTGAAAGTATCTTATGCCAAACTTTCTCTAATTTTGAGTTAATCATTATAATTGATGAGCTAGAGGATCACTATACGCCGTTTATTAATCGTTACAACGACCCGCGCATTAGAATAATAAAAAATGGACAAAATATCGGGATAACGAAATCACTTAATATAGGATTAAAAGAAGCAAGCGGAAAATACATAGCACGATTGGATTCTGATGATTATTGCGACCAAAATAGATTGTTATCACAGTATGACTTCATGGAAAAAAAAACTGAATACGTCCTATGTGGATGTAAGAATGTTGAGATAAGAGGGAAAAATATAAGACCGTCACACCGTCGTTTTTTAGAAGACGATACAGAAATCCGAGCAAATATCGCTCTGCTCTTTCCATTTAGTCATTCTAGTTTTTTCTTTAGAAAGTCAGCTGCTATTGAAATAGGTGGTTATAATTCTGACTATCAGTTTGCACAGGATTATGATTTTATCTGTCGGATGCTAATGGTTGGAAAAGTCAAAAACCTAAATGAAGTTCTGGTTTTCCAGCGCATTAAAAAATTAACTCCATTCATACGAGCAAAAAATAGGAGACAGCTACTGAATTCTTTAAACATTAAAGCTATGGCCTATAGGAATCATGGTGGAGATAGATTAGGCTATTATTACAGCCAATTACGTGTAATTATAGCTCTCGTTTTACCAAACCGTGTTAAAAATATAATACGCTATATGGCTGGCAGGGAAACACTTTGAACCGGTTTGCCTATCTCATTGTTAAGTTTGGATAGGAAGCTATTTACCTAAAGGCCCGGTGAATCCCGCGTCTGGACGAACCGTAACCAATATTTCGGAAAACAAATGAAAAAACATCCCTCATCTCTCTATAAAATAGTTATCAAACCGACGCTTAGCTGCAACCAGAACTGTAAAACGTGCTCATCTAGAATGGAGCTTCATAGAGGGTTAAAAAAAACGCCAGCTATCCCTTTCTGATTGGAAGGTGGTCTTTTCGGATGCAAATGATCTTGGTGTCAAACGTCTAAAAATCAGTGGTGGAGAACCTACTCTCAACAAAAGTTTAACAAACTTAATAGAAATCGGGAGAGATTACGGTTGGTTTGTCTCTTTGAATACAAATGGTACTCTGTTAACCGAAAAATACGCAATACGGCTTCTTGACGCGGGGTTGAATCAGGCAAGGGTTTCACTCTATAGTCACGCACCGGAAGTCCATACAACAATGAGGTTTAGATGGTGCAAATGTAGTGGTTTTATAAAACCAGCAAAATAAATATGAAAAAATCGTCATTTAATCTAATACTTTTTTTAAACCGCTGCCACTTGATTGGAAAAATAATGATAAAAGATAAGATATTTCCATTCCTGAGAACACTAATTGCGTTTTGGCAAATTCGATCAAATGTCAGGCATGTTTATGGGCCAAAGCTAGTTAACTTAGGAAAAACTGATGTAATTGTTCTCTGCCTAGTACGAAACGGTGAGACCTATATTGAAGCGTTTATTAAGCATCATTTTTCACTGGGCGCAAAACACATTGTTTTTCTGGATAATGATTCAACTGATCAAACTATTGAAATTGCTAGACAATATCAGAATATCACTATTTTAAAGACAACGCTTTCTTTTAAAGCCCTCCGTCACTCTACTAAAATATATCTTACTCGACGTTATGCAAAAAACAGCTGGTCTCTCTATGTAGATATTGATGAATTTTTTGATTATCCATACGCTGATAAAATTAATTTAACTGAATTGATCGGTTACTTGAACCTACATCAATATACAGCAGTTAAATGTCAAATGTTAGATATGGTCCCTAGAAAGTGGGCAAGAGACAGCAAGGTTTCTTTTCATCGCAAAGATTACCCCTTTTATGAACTTGATAACATTAGTCAAAAAACACCCCGCACAATTGGTTCTATCGTTTCTAATGAGAAAATTAAATATCATAATGGGGGCATTCGCAAAACTGTTTTTGGTTTAGACAAAATCAGTCTGACGAAGTATTCCCTGATATTTTTTGGAAAGGGAGCTCGTCGATCAAAAGTTTCAAATCACAAGGTCCAAAATGCTAGAATTGCAGATTTTTCAGCTGTGCTTTTTCATTATAAGTTCACCGGTAATTTCTTTGAATGTGTTAAAGATGCTGTCCGGACAGAAAATTACCATAATAACTCCTTTGAATATAAAGCATATTACAAATACATAATAGATAAAACGATTTTAGATTTCAGTGATGCGCAACTGCAACAACTTGGTGATACTAATGAACTTATTGCTAAACAGTTTTTAGTTATTTCTCAAGAATATGAAAGTTTCTCAAAAAGATGTAAGCTTAGAGATAAGTTATGAGAAAAACAGGACGTGGTCCTAATTTTAATTAAAAGGGGAGGTATTACAATAATCCGAGTAGCCATTAACGGTTTTGGGAGAGTAGGAAGAGCTTTTTTCCGACTTAGCATAAATGATCCTGATATACAAGTCATTGCAATTAATGATTGTGTCGCAATAGAGGAATTAGCATATCTTTTGAAATATGATTCGGTTCATGGAAAATTCTGTTACCAGGCAGGCATCGCTGATGGTCATCTATTGGTCGGCAATAGACAAATCAAGGTATTTAATAACAACTGTCTTAAAACTCTTCCCTGGAAGAAGCTGGATGTGGATGTTGTTGTTGAAGCTACAGGAACTATGAAGACCTTCTCACGGGCTCGAACCCATCTTTCGGCCAAAGCAAAGAAAGTCCTGATCACTGCGATTCCGAAAAAAGAACGGTCTGGTAATATTCCAATGTTTTTATATGGTGTGAACGAAACAAATTATTGCGGAGAAAAGATCATCTCTGCTGCCTCATGCAGCGCAAACTGTGCAGCGCCTGTCTTGAAAGTGTTAAATGATGCGCTGTCAATTCAATATGGCGACCTGACCGCTGTTCATGCATATACAAAGGATCAAAAGATTCTAGATGCCGCACATCAAAATGACCTGCGCCGGGGAAGAGCTGCTGCTCTTAACATAGTTCCTTCAAAGAGTGGAGCTGCCAGAGTTGTTTCAGGACTTGTACCGGATCTTAAGGGTAAACTCATGGGATCAACTATAAGAGTTCCCACAGCAGACGGCTCACTTATGAATATCATATGCAAGGTAGAAAAAACAGTCGAAGCAAAAGAAGTAAATGAAATTATCAAAAATTCGGCGGAAACGGAAAACAGAAGAATAATTGAGTATTCCACTGAGCCTTTAGTGAGCAGAGATATTGTCAATAATACAAATTCTGCGATTTTTGATTCTCTTTCGACGTGTGTTATGCAGCCATCGTTTCTTAGAGTGTTTGTATGGTACGATCACGAGTGGGGGTATGCAGCAAGATTGATAGATATTGTAAAACATATCACTAAATATTAAGGAGAATAAATGCGTTTAGTCAATCAGATCAAAAAGATTAAAAAAACAATTAATAGAAGACGACTTTCAACCAAATTAATGGGGATTTCACCAAATTTGGCCTTACACATTTCTCCAATTAAGAGCATTGCAATCGAAGCTTCAAGTGCATGTAATATTCGTTGCCTTTGTTGCCCTGTCGGAAACAAAGCAGTAGAGGGACGTAATATGTCACCTGGAGATTTTGCAAATATTTTGGATCTATTACCACCTCATATAAAGTTACTAAGTTTTTCTCATAGAGGAGATCCGACTATGAATCCACGTTTCCCGGAAATAGTGAATTTGGCTTTTAAAAGGGGTCTGGAAACCGATATATATACAAATGGGTTAACATTGGATAAATACATAACCGACTTAGTAGAGTCCGGACTGACCAGTATTCGAATAGATCTGGATGGGGCTTCCGAGCACAGCTATCTAAACTATAGGATAGGGAGTAATTTTGAAAGAGTGAAATCAAACGTTCGATTATTAGTTGAAGCACGATCAAAATCGAAAGAAAAGTTTCCAAAAAAGATCCGTATTATGTGCGTCGTAACCGCCTTCAATGAAAATGAAATACCTGAAATCCAAAGCATGGAAGAAAGTTTGGGTGTAGACGAGGTTTTATTTAAAACCGCTATAACAAATTACGGAACCAAGTTTTATCGTGATATTTCCCTTCAAAAAGGAATAGCTCCAGCGAATAAAGCATATCGAAGAGCTAAAAGACCCAAAAATTTTATTTGCCCCGCCTTATGGCGTGGAGCCATACTTTATAATGGTGACTTGCAGATATGTACTGCTGATTTTGAGGGAGAATATGTAATTGGTAATATCTTGAGAGAAAAAAGTTTCGAGAAAGTCTTTTATGGTAAAAAAGCACGTTCGATTAGAGAACAAATCATCAAACAAAATGCCCCTTTATGTAAAACTTGCGCTGTTATTGACAAGGATCATTTTATGAAAGGTATAAACAGAAAGTTCGCGCACTAATAACACTTCGAGATCTAATATTGTTAATTGCATCGAAGTCTTTAATAATTCAGAAAGACTTCATTCAACTATCGGGCATTCAACTCCTAACGATTTTGAGAGGGATGAAATATCTAAATTCGCTTAACTTTGTGTCTTTTTTTACTAGACCCCTTCACCTTCAACTATTATGAACAAAATTTTTATTGTCATTGCTGATGGTAGTAAGCATGGAATTGGTGGAATGGAAACTCACGTAATCGCCATGGTTGATTACTTCAGGCGTATACCCGGATATTCTATTTCAGTGATCGGTTTGAAAAGTAATCGGAACTCTTTTTATAACGATTTGTTTAAAAAATGGAACATCGATTTACATCGCATCATAGATTCTAAAAACAGGAAGTTAACGACAAAATTATTTTTAGAAACGATTACTGATAATAGCATTGTATTTTTTAATTCTCCCCACTGGTACTCTATTCTTAAGAAAATAAAAAAACAAAAGAGAAACTGCCGTTTAATTATACGATCAGGGGGAAATGATTTAGGGATGCCCTGGAGACTTGGTGGGGCAAAGAATACATTTGTCGAACGCCTTTATCGCTTGTCTTTAGGATTAAGCAATGGTGAATATATAAAGAAGAAAAAAATTAAGGCTATCAATTCCTATGTTGATACATTGATTACAAATTCGAAGTATTCAACAGAAGAAGCAAAAAAATTGGATATCAATCAAGATATATTATTCCAAATTACAGGCGGTGTTGATTGCAAAGCTATCGAAAGAAAGATCCATGAAGATAAGACAGAGCTTGTGGTACTTAATATTGGCAGGATGAGGAATTTCAAAGGATTGGAATATTCAATAAAGGCTTTTTCTTATGCGCAAAAGCATTCCTCTTTGGTGCTCCGCATGGTTATCATTGGGGAGGGAACAAAAAAAGAAGAAGAAAGAATAAAAAGCTTTGTTGAACACCTGGGTGTAGAGGGAGTTACCTTTTTGGAAATGATAACTTATCCGGAAATTTTAGATTATTATGAGAGGGGGGATATCTTTCTACACATGCCTATCTATGAGCTTTATGAGTCAGGTAGTTTTTCGTTTTACCGTACTGAAACAATGGGAAGAAGCTTATTAGAAGCATTTGCGGCTGGCCTTCCGGTTATTGCTACATCTGTTGGTGGTGTTAGGGAAACAGTCAAAGATAATAAAAACGGATTTCTTGTCGCTGAAAAAGATTATGTTGCGGCAGGTAAAAAATTACTTTTGTTGCAAGATGCCAGTTTAAGAAATGAATTTGGATTGTTTGGACGATTGCTAGCAGAGAATGAATATAGTTATGAAACGATCTTTGATAAATATCAAAATTTGTTTCATCTTAACAGTTAGTTTTTATGGTAGATTTATTATTATTGGGGTGAGGTAAGATAACTAACCTTTATGACCGGACACTGGAGGGGGACATTCCTGAATATTTTTAGACTTGCTGTAGCGGGATCCCAATTTAAAACATTTGCAAACATCGTAGGGACATATGATTGGTTTGTCCAAAAGCTTTATCCCTCCTTCAAACATATTTCCAAGACAATGGTCTTTACCACTGTAGCAAATATTAACCTTTCCTTCCGGATCCATTTTTACGAATTCGCTTCCGACAGTGCATTCATTACCTTTAAATGTCGGCACTTCATCAAGAAAACATTTCTCGAGGAGGCGGTTTGGAAATCTTCCACCAAGTTTGTGGGCATCCGGAGGAATTCTCATATCCTGATCCATTAGGCTCTCATCTATTAGTTTATTCATTATTGCCTTTTCCTTAGCCGTATAAGCTTCGGGATACTTTCGGGAAAAGTAATTCTTCAATTTCCGCAAACGTGGATGTTTCAGTATCGAAAGTTTCATATGAGGGCCGCGATAAATTTTTATACTTATGATTATCCCTTTCGATTTGAAAAATGCATAATCACGAACAAGCCTTTTTATAAGAGGTGGGTGAGTCACATAATCCGCAACAAGAAAAAATCCTTTGTCCTTAAGAAGACAGTATTTTTTAATATAATCTTCCATTAAATTGAGCCTCAAACGTTCCTGCAGATGTATGTTGCATATTATAAACCTGACTCTGCCAGGGTCTATCTCTTCGATAAACCGGTAAACATCTTTATGGCTCAAGTTGGTAACGATGCTTATGATATGGTGTTTGGTAAGTTTTTTACATAGATCTATAAAATTCGGAAAAAGAAACGGTTCCCCTCCGGTCAGAAAAATATGGCACGTCAAACCCAGACGGTTAAAACTATCAACAACCTCATCAATATCCCTAAACTTCTGAGGGTTTTTCCAGTTCGACATGGAAAAACAATAGGGGCATCGGAAATTGCACCGATAATTAACATGCCATTTTATTTCAATATCACAATGCTCTTTTAAATCCTGCATTTTATTCTCCGCTATTATTTTTATTTTCTATTCCAATATTATTAAATTTATTGGTATGAAACATATCAGCAATTGAATCATTTTTCGATATAGTCCTTTTTTTGCCTTTTATAGATTTGTCTTAATTTGTTTTCTGAAATTTCATTTTTAAACAGTTCGTATATTGAGCTGATTGCCACTGTAGTACTCTTTATACCAACTGATAAAGTTATCTAAGCCAGTCTCAATAGAGATTGAGGGTTTGAATTCAAAATTCTGGACCAAGTCATCAACACCTTCCCATAGGACCATAAGCAGTAAAGAAACGAAGTCCTGTACATGGAATATTGAAAAGATGGCTGTAAGCGTGAGCCATCAATTCATTTGATTTCTTTGTGGCAGCATACAAGGAAACAGGATGGTCTACGCTATCTTGTACCGAAAAAGGTATAGTTTCATTACCTCCATAAACAGAACTGGATGATGCAAAGATCAAATGCTCTACATCGTTGTATCGGCATCCTTCCAGAATATTAACAAAACCAACAATATTGCTATCAATGTAAGCATGGGGATTTTCCAAAGAATACCTCACACCTGGCTGTGCTGCCAAATTTACAACTGTGTTAAATTTTCCCTTTTTAAATAGCAATTCTATTTCAGGTCTATCTTCTAGATTTATCTTTTTAAAACAAAAACGAGGATACTGTTTTAATTGTTTTAAACGATTTTTCTTAAGTTTCGTATCATAAAAGTAGGGATAGGAATTTGCTTTTAGCAGAGGTGAGGGATTGCACCATCAGCGGCCCTCGAAACCCTGTCGTTGTCTGTTTCACATCACCCCTGTCATCCCTAACCGTCATTTAACCCCC
>PVBE011940322.1_pt1 | contig 10429 bp, 10 predicted proteins | sample 1631181 | NCBI WGS metagenome assembly PVBE01 (sample SAMN08397723, study PRJNA350692) | Marine metagenome, whole genome shotgun sequencing project. | isolation source: water | place: Pacific Ocean | collected 2012-04 | reverse complement strand
TATGGCTTTTCGGTGGGTAGTGATCTCTATGAAGGAGTACAAACTGCTTGGGAGAATGATGCGCGTAGTGATCAAGAAAAATTGCAAGTACTTGCTACTGTCTCTGAATTTCAGCGAACAATGCCCGATTCTATTTCAAAGATCATTAAAGAAGGATTAAAAAAAGATGGCCTCACTCTTGAAGACCTTGAACGACTCGTGCAATACAACACGTGGGTAGATGCCTTTGCTGAGGCAGATATTTTTGAAGAACTTCCTGGGCCTGCACCAAGAGCGCCAAAAATGCCTATAAAAGCTCTCGATCTTACAGAGACGAATAATGCTCTAAATGTGATTCTTTCGAAAGATGTAGAGACTCGAAAAAAGCTCTTCCATGATTTTGCGCATAAGACTATTTCTATAACAGATAATATAGATAGTAAGGATCCAACTGTAGTTCCACTACTCAATAGTATTGGTCTAGGAGCAACACCGAATCACTTTGAACTTGCAAAACCAGCCAATAAAGCATTGGCTATCGATACTCTTAAGGGAATGTTTGGAATGGATGACCCTCCTGCTACCCCAGATGCTACAAAGCTTGCAGAGGCAGCTTTGCGTCATCATTACTGGAGAAGTGGAATGCTTCATGATCCAACTCCTGGGTCTGGTAATCCACGTAGCAAGGTAACTGATCCAAGCTTTCGAGGAGGTAGAGTTACCGGAACACCATCAGCATATGGTTCACAAGAAAACCTCCTCCAAGATGTGCGATCACGATTGCGTACCACCACTGGTGCTACCAAAACTGCCGATCTACCAGACAGACTTCCAGCATCTCTTCTTAGTGGAGCGATGAAAATGGGAGTAGTAGATGTAACAGAATTTGCGGACCTCGATAAGTACATCGCCCAAGAAAAGAGCACGCAAGTAGAAAACAAGCTGAGCACTAGGGTAGACCTAGCAGAGCACTCTGGTGCAACCGAGGCACACCTTTCCAAAGAGATGAAAGGCTTTGGTGACATCTTCCATAATATGGGAGGTGTAGAGAAGCTTCTCTTTATAGGACTTGCAATCTATGTCGCTCGAAAGCATTCAGGGCTTGCCGCGACTGCTGGAGGTCTTTACTTTATGCAAAAATTCTTACTGAAGAATGACAATCCTCTAAAAGGATGGGCAGAAAATACACAAGGAATTGCTGGTATGGCCAACGGCATGCTAGATCCATTCTACAAAATGATGGGGATAGATCATCACAAAGATACGTCACTAGCAGAGATAGAAAGGAGAGCTTCTTTGATGTCTCAATATATGAATGAAAATGATCTGAGAAATATAGAAACATCTGCAACAGGGTTTGGATTGCTGTTCGATATGCCTCTTAACAACTTGGCTCAATTTGTCGTTATAGGAGAAAATGGACAGGCAGTATTGAATGGATCAGATCCTAGGCTTCTAGAAATGGTCGAATTGCAATTCGACAAACAGGGGCTCGATGGATACAAAGCCCGAAGTTTCTTTAAGGAACAACAAAAAGATAATTCTATGAACGTTACAGTAGATGATCCTAAAATAATTGAAGCATTTGGCGGTAAAACTGTAATAAGCAAACACTTAACTGATGCTGGTGAAGCTCTTGGCTATACGTACTTTATGATAGGAAAAGATAGAGTACAGCCAGCAAAAGCAAGGGTGGTAGAACAAGCGCTCATTGCCAATGGTAGAGTGTTGAGTGGCTTAGAAGAGCCTGCTCTTCAGCACTACAAAGATATAGTGAACATTGGTAAAGATAATGCTAGCAACGAAACTCTCGGTTCGCATGTTTCGAAGATGACACGTCTTACATCGCTTTCTCCTCAGGAGATTAAAGATGCACAGAATCGTGCATTATCAATCCGCAGCGAAGCACTCTCAAAATATAGCCTTGGCGGTGTGAATTACAAGCTAAAGGCAGTGCGCACCGGAGACAATGAGATAAAGATTCAGAGCGCCTCTGGAAAACACAGTCAGGTAATGTCATTAGATAAGTTTATCAATGGTACATTTGATGATGCTGCTATGAAAAACGTAACAGAGGATTGGATTGTTCGTACGATTGCTGACTTAAAAATAGGAGTAGGTGATCATCCTACAATCAATGATTTTGTTGTGGTGTCTATAAAGAACAAAGTGAAGTTCATGATAGATACAGTAGCTCCAGCGGAAACTGATTTGGCAGACTTCCAGAATGCATCCAAAGCAAAACTCTATGAGCAAATAGATAAATGGATCACTGCAGGGAAACCTGTGGGTACAGACCCGTTCGATTTGTAAGCAGGTATTTAAAATCCCCACTTAGACACATCAATGCTCTTTGACGGTGCCTAAGCGGGGGGTTGTGGCGATTTTCATCGCCTGGGGTTGTAGTTAGTTGCTTCTCAGCGGGTTTCCGCCGAGAGGACTTGGAGCGAACACAGGTCGGGAGTTGCCGACGAAACTAAATCCGCTTCCGTTGATTGGCACGGTTCGGTTCAGCTGTTCGACAAGAGCATCTGCATACTCTTGGGTAACTGTGTCTGTCTCACTCTGCTTCACGGCAATTGCTCGCCGATCAAGCGGAGACCTATCCTTCGGAACCTCTGCGAATCCTCGAATCCCTTTTGTGGGATTCGCGGCAATCTTCTTCCGGCCTTTCGAACCGGGGTCAGAGAACGTGCCGTCGAAGACAAGCACGATCTCGTTAATATGGTCAGAGTCCCTCGCGATAAATCGCAAGGAGTACACGTGGTCGATCTCAAGATCGACCAAGCCGTTTGCGGCGGCGTGCCGAACGGCCTTTTGTTTCAAGTCGTCGATTCCGGGGAACTCTTCCCCGGGAACCTCAACAATGAAAGGATTGAGCATGACGGGAAAGCCACGCTCGGTGGCAACCTGCCCAACCTCGGTCAGAGGATGGGTTTGGCCGTGGTAGTAGTTGAAACCAACGTACATCCCAACTGTCGCCGCGAGTGCGATGACGAGTCCCCAAAACTCCTTTCCGTTTTCCTTTTTGATCCAGTCCGCGTCTGTGGCGACGCTTGCATCTTTGATCTGGTTTCTTTGCCAGAGGGGCGAACCCCTCATGACAAAAATTCCATCCACGATGATCGTAATGATCATGGCCACGAACGCAATGTGGCCGAGCGTGTGGTGGAAGTCCAACCAGAACTGTTGCAATGGGCTGATGTAGATCCCGCTGGGACCAAAGAACATTTCCGGCAAAAAGAACGCCAGAAAGATCCCGGCCACTCCGACGAGCGCGGGGGTGAAACCCCAGTCGGTTTTGACGATCGCGACAATGCTGCCAACGATCAAAGCGAGTCCGATGAGAACGAGAACGTAAAACAGGAACATGGTGTGTCTCCTTAGAGAGCTAGAGCTGAGTGATTTGTAACCCCAATATGTCCCTACGTCGGGACAAGTATGTCAAAGAGCTATATAATAATAAATCAATTTTAGACATCTGTCAATACATGAAAAAGGCACTAAATGGCTTATCTAAGCCAAATTAAGCTAAAAAAGCCGCCTGGGGGACGTAGGCGGCTTGGGGTGGGAGTGCGCGAGGGCAATCCCGGGGTTGGAGAAATTTTAACGTGGGCCGAAGCCTGTATCCCAGATCATCGATCCGGGGTAGCTGTAACTGTTGTAGTTCCAAGCGTGTGTCCTATAGCAGTAGGACCTGTACCGGTACGCCCGACGAATCGAGCAATAACTCCGGTACACTGGCACTCGCCTGTGGCAACCGCAGGAGCGGGTGCCACACCGACTGTAACCAGCCAGGACGACAATCCTTGCCGTTGCTGCTTGGCAACACGCAGCCTGGGCGTTTGCCTGAGCAGTTGCCGTTGCTGCCTTCGCGAGCGCGACTTCGTGCCCTTGGGCACGCGATCGCATTTGCTCGTTTGCGTTGCTCTTCAGAGCTTCGCCATACATGGTCCGCGCGTAAAGCGCGGGCCTCGATCCGATGGCAACCATCGAGAGGGTGTTACCCTCGCTGAAGGTGGCATCGAAGGCGACGTGCTCTTGCTTCGTCAGAGCGGCGAAGATCGCCGCAGTGGTGTTGCTTGTGGCAGGCTTGGTAGTCTGCGCATCGGCAACGGCGGACAGAGTGGTCAATGAAACGACGGTCAAAAGGGTCAGGGTTTTCATGAGTTTTCTCCAGTTCGTGTTTTCATTTATTCCCCCCACGAGGTGCTGCTTCCGCTCGGTCCCCCGAACGAGCTAAAGCTGCAAATCGAGGGGCCGTTTCCTGGGATGGATAAGAAACAGCATGCGTGGGGTTATATATCTAGCCTATTCTGTAAAAGAGCACAGTATATAATTATACCACTATACAAGATATTACGCAATATAGCTATTTACCTTCTCAGGACTTCCTGTAGGCTATCCTTCGACAACGCTCAGGATGACATTATCTCATGGCTCAACTCATTCTCTCTGACGGCACGGTATTCGAAGGAAAATCCTTTGGAGCAGCGGTCGATAGTGATGGGGAGGTGGTATTTAATACAGGAATGGCAGGGTACACAGAAAGTCTTACAGACCCAAGCTATCGGGGGCAGATTCTTACGTTTACCTATCCATTAATTGGTAACTACGGAGTCCCTTCAAATGAACTCAATGAACATGGATTCTCCAAGAATTTCGAGAGTGAACGTATCCACGTACGTGGTGTAGTGGTATCGCAGGTGAGTGAAGATTACAGTCACCACACTGCAGTGAGTAGTTTGCAGCGGTGGATGGAGCACCACGGAATTCCAGGAATTACAGGAATTGATACGAGAGCTTTGACAAAAAAATTACGTGAACACGGTGTTATGTTGGGGAGGATTGACGGGGGGGTGGGGGGAAGGGGGTTGGAGGTAGGGGATATTCAAGATCCCAATAAGATAAACCTCGTTGCAGAAGTAAGCTGCAAAGAACCTATTACGTATGAGCCTACACCCAACACCCAACGCCCTAATCCTACTGCAATCATTTGTTACGACTGCGGTATCAAAAATAATATTCTTCGATCATGGCTCAAGAGGGGAGTAACAGTCCATCGCGTTCCGTGGGATTACGATCTTGCATCGAGCACACTTCCCTATGACGCAGTTTTTGTTAGTAATGGCCCAGGAGATCCTAAGAAGTGCGACAAAACAATCGAAAATATCAAGTGGTCGATCAGTCAGGACATTCCGACATTTGGAATTTGCCTGGGCAATCAGCTTCTGGCTTTGGCAATTGGAGGTGATACGTATAAGTTGAAGTATGGTCATCGTGGTTGCAATCAGCCGTGTAAAGAGGAGGGGACAGACAGGTGCATCATTACGTCACAAAATCATGGCTTTGCCGTTTCTGACGAGCTTCCTGCTGGGTGGTCGCCATGGTTTACCAATGCCAATGACGGCACGGTGGAAGGAATCCGTCATGAGTCTGGCAAGTTCTTCTCTGTGCAGTTCCATCCCGAGGCAACCCCAGGGCCGGAAGATGCCGATTATCTGTTTGATGAGTTCTTAAGAGTGCTGGAACCGGATCGAGAGCTAGTTGGAGAGAAAAAGTAGGTGTTTGAAGAAAGAGAGGGCGCAGAAGGCATAGAGGGCATAAAGGACAGTGTGTAGTATGCAACACTATGTCAGATCGTCTTTATCAGAATCTAATTGTTTGGAAAGAAGCGCATAAACTTTGTTTATGTATTTACTCTGTGACAAAGACATATCCTTCAGATGAGAGATTCGGGCTTGTTTCACAGATGAGAAGAAGCTCATCAAGTATTCCTACAAATATTGCAGAAGGTAATGCTAAGAAATCAAAGAAAGATCGTTCTCGTTTCTTTGGGATAAGCTTGGGCTCTTTAGAGGAATTACATTACCAGTGTCTTCTTTCCAGAGATTTGCAGTTCATCACTCAAGATACATTCAATGAGATCACTGACAATATCCAGAGAACAGGATACTTGCTTCACAAAATTCGATCATCACTTCTTTAGATCTTCTCATTCCTCTATGCCCTCTATGCCCTTTTTGATAAGCTTCCCCCATGCCCACCCCAATCTTCCATACACTCTGTACGCGCAACGATATAATTGCAGAAGGAATACACGAGTTAGAATTCAAAAAGCCTGAAGGATGTACATTCGAAGCGGGGCAGTTTCTTCTTATAGACACACCACTAATTGATGACCCCGAAGACATCCAACCAAGAGCGTACTCGATAGCGTCGAGCCCCAATGATGATCACATTCTTTTAGTGATTAAGATTGTAGAAGGTGGGAGGGCAAGTACATGGTTCAGCCAAAAGCTCAAAGCGGGAGATGAGGTACGTATACAATGTCCACTGGGGAACTTCATGCTTGATCGCGAGAATCCAAAAGATTTTGTCTTTATGTGTACAGCAACAGGAATTGCGCCATTCATATCACAACTTCGTACGTTTCTTCCCCAAGGAGAAACACGGAAGATCGATCTGTTCTTTGGCCTCCTGCATGAGAGGGAGTTATTCTGGAAAGATGAACTTGATGAACTGGTATCTAAGTATCCCAATTTCTCCTATTACGTAGAATCCTCTGAGCCATGGGATGGGTATACCGGGTATGTTCAAGAGCATGCTGCGACCGTAATTGATGATTTCTCAAACAAACAAATCTATCTATGTGGCAGTCCAATTATGACAAAGGCAGTAAAAGAAGTCTGTATGAACGATTGGAATGTACCCAATGAAGACATTCACATGGAAGGGTTTATCTAAAGGCTGATATCCCCAGTTTCAATCTGCTGTAGAACTTTTGGATACCACTCTTTCTCAAGTAACTGAATTCTATCTTTTAGTGCCTCTTCGTCATCCCCAGGTAAAATGGCGCATTCTTTTTGCAGCACAATTGGCCCCGTATCCACTCCTTCATCGATGACATGAATGGTCATGCCAGTTGTCTCATCTCCAGAAGCAAGAGCATCGGCAACGGCATTACCTCCAGGGAACTTTGGGAGTACAGAAGGATGCACATTCAAAATCTTATTCTTCCATTGCGATACAAACCAAGGAGAGAGAATAAACATCCAACCGAGTGCAGCAACGACAGTGTCACTTGGTGTTCCTCCCATTTCTTCGATTGCATCGTTCAGTCTCTTGTCATATGCCTCACGATCTTCACTTTCTTCTTTTGGAAGAACGTAAATCGGAATGCCGGCACTCATGGCGACGTCTCTGCAGCCGCGTGATTCGCTATCAGTTACGAGCCCCAAACATTCCATCGTCAAACTCCCATCACCTACAGCATCAAGTACGGCTTTCATTGTGGTGCCGCGGGAGGAAGAGAGGATGATGAATTTCATAGGCTTAGTTTAGATCACTCCATGATAAATGTCGCGTTCTCTATCGATCCCTGGTACCCATCCCTTCGTATCTGTAAGCTTTAGTCCATGGCCACGAATAACGGCAGCCGGTGTAGATTGATTGGCATTACCCATCAAGAAATTTGCCGCTGTAGCCAGTTGATCCGCTATTGCCTCTTCGGTAATCCGAATATCTTGACCAAAGAGATCCGGCGAACCAATCAAACTTTGCAGAGGATCAATCCCAGAGACACAGAGAGCAAAGGCCATTACACCAGTACGACGAGGACAGAGTCCAGAATCTGAAACGATCACCCCAGCTTTTATAGGTAGGGCTTTACGCAAAGCAGAAGCAGAGGCAACAGGATCTTTTGGCCATCCGATTACGTTTCCTTCTTCGATGTTACTTCTATCAAGCCCGGCATTTGGCACAAGTATAGAACCTGTTAGTCCTTCTGGTTTTAGCTCAGTAAGCACCACGCCATTTACTGATTGCATCACTACTCCATTCATCCGATCAGTTTCATCCAGTACAGCTTGGTAGTAGGCACCAGATTTCTTGTGCTCATCCCCAAGCTTTGTAGCTTCTTCGCTCACATCCAAACTATCTAGCTTGATTGCTATTCCTTCTACGGTTGCGATCGCCTTAGAAGAAACCACTACAATATCCCCATCGACCAAATCTATTCCATTGGAAATTGCTTTGGCAAGATCGTCTCCGTTTTTGAGAATTGCGGTATTAATAGGAAGAATCTCCATGTGCTCATCCTAATGAAGCTCTCTAGAAAAGCAATTGGCTTGGCCCTTGAATCAAGATGACATCTTCTTCAACAGTATCCATATCCAGATCTACACGAATAATATGCACTTTTGCCGTGGTGTTACTTGGGTTATGAAAGAGAACAGACCCAGGCGCTTCTGGAACATAGAAAGAAACTCCGGCATATGGTGGGATAGCCCATCGAAGAAAGCCAAATGTTGGCTCTTGCGATATCACTGCATCAAGTGAGGTATTGCGCACTTCTCTGAGTGTCCAGCTACTTGGCACACTGAGGTAAACCGTTTCCTCTGATTCAAGTTCTATGTCGATAATTCCTGCTCCTTGCATTGCGCCAATTTCAATGTTCACCCCAATTGGAAGTGTGTGCTCAATTCCAATATCAATCATCGGACCTGTTACCATCCCTCTTTGCCTTGAAAATTCTAGTGATGAAAGTAAAAAAACAGTGAGAATTAGAAGCCCTGCGGCCGCTGCTTTTCCGTGCCGTTTGAGTGATGGAATTAACACATCAAGAATCATGACATCATGGTAGCTTGATTGTGCAATAGACTGGAGTTTTTTTTGTTGCGCTCAACGAAAACCTGTATACTTATAGGCAATGGAGATCGACCCACATACACTGCAGGAAATCCTTGAACGCATCAAGCAACAGATGCGTTGTCCACAATGTGGCAAGCGTGTTCCGGTTGATTTTTCTTCTGTGCGAGTGGTAAGTGGAGAGTCATTACTTCTACAACTCAAATGTGATTCTTGCAACGCGTACATTGTGTTACATGCATCACTGCAAGGCGTGGAGAACTTGGCAAACTCCGAACATTGGGAAGCAGACGGCACGGTGAATGCCTCATCAAATTTGCAAATGAGTGAAGAAGAAGTGACGATGCTAAACGCCGCACTCTCAGAGTCGGACGGTTCATTCGAAACACTCTTCGAAAAGTATGGCGACACTAGCGACACCAGCGAGTCCGATGAATAGAGCACCACTATCTCTCGGTGTTCTCTTTGTACTATCTATCGCACTTATAAGTTGTAGCCCGGTTGAAGATCGACAAGACAGAGCGAATGATTTTCTTAAAGGAATAGGGGATACCGCTTCTGGAGCTGTTAACGATGCAGGAGCTCAAGTGAACGATTTACTTAATACAGGGAAGTCGATGACAGATGGCATTACTCAGATGATTAATGATGCCAAGCGTAGATTCGATCAGGTCCAGAGTGGAGTGAATCTACTGATGCAGGGTAAAGATATGATCGAAGAAGGAGTGAAGGGAGAAGATGAGGCGAAGGAATAAGATCAGTTTTTTCTTGCGCCTGGGGCGTTTATCCTTATAATTGGCCAGAAATCACCGAAGCGGTTCCACCGGGATAGACGACCGGACCGGAAGACGCTGCGGTCCTTTGTATGTATATTTCCCTTCTAGTCCATGTCTCACCGCAATAATAAGAAGTCTGCAGCTACCGATAGCTTCGATGCTGTAGCTCTCTCCGTTGCATCCCCAGAAGATGTTCTCTCTTGGTCTCGCGGTGAGGTAACAAAGCCAGAAACAGTAAACTACCGTACGCAGCGCGCAGAGCCTGATGGTCTCTTTTGTGAGCGTATTTTTGGTCCTACCAAGAACTTCCAGTGTTTCTGTGGAAAGTATAAAGGAGTGAGATATGCAGGAGTTATCTGTGAGAAGTGTGGTGTGGAAGTCACTCGTTCCATTGTTCGTCGTGAGCGCATGGGGCACATCAATCTTGCAGTTCCAGTAACACACATTTGGTTCCTCCGAAGTTCACCATCTCGTATCGGACTTCTTTTGGATCTTCCTATTAAGACTCTTGAGCAGATTGTGTACTTCGCAGCGTATGTAGTAATTACCGTAGATCTAGATGCAAAGGCACTTGTAGAAAACGATCTGCAAGAAAGCATGACCCAGCGCAAGAACCAAATAAAGAAAGAGTATGAGCAGGCAAAGTTGCAACTTAAGGAGAGTGATGCTACGAGCGATCAAATGGATGCTTTGGATTCGGAGTACGCAGAAAAGCTCGACTCCATAAAGGCAAACCATAAAGAAGCGAAAGATGATCTAAAAAATCTCCGTATTGGTGGAGTGCTTTCAGAACTGAAGTTCCGTGAAATGAACATGAAATTCGGTCACGCCTTCCGTGCCGGAACAGGAGCAGAAGCTCTAAAGGAAATCATCACAAACTTTGATCTTCCTGTAATGCTCGAAACGCTCAAAACAGATCGTCAACAGAGCAGTGGGCAAAAACTTAAGAAGATTATGAAGCGTATCAAGCTTGTAAGTTCGCTCATCAAAGCTGGCATCAGGCCAGACTGGATGGTGCTTACTCG
>PVBE010908152.1_pt1 | contig 10429 bp, 11 predicted proteins | sample 1631181 | NCBI WGS metagenome assembly PVBE01 (sample SAMN08397723, study PRJNA350692) | Marine metagenome, whole genome shotgun sequencing project. | isolation source: water | place: Pacific Ocean | collected 2012-04 | reverse complement strand
TCTTCACATCCGGCTCCGCCTTCTTGTACTCGTCGCCGACCATCTTCGTGATCTCACCGAGACCGGCCTTCAACAGCTCCGGCTTGACCAGCCAGATCGAGACCGGATCGACGTTGAAGATGTGGTTGACGTCGTTGCCGAAGGTCCCGAACAGCTTATCCGGCACGCCATAGCCGGCGCCGTGGCCGATCAGCGCCTTGAAGCGCAGGCCTTGCTCGCGCGACTGACGTAGGAAGAGCGTGATGTCCGGGTTGTAGCCGGTGTGCAGGATGACGTCGGGCCGGGCCCGCTTCAACTTCGTCACCAGCGAGGAGAGGTCCGGCGCGGTCGCTGAATAGCCTTCCTTCAGAACGATCTTGAAGCCTTGTTTCTTCGATCCTTCCTCATTGCCGCCGGCGACGCCGCTACCGTAGGCGCCGTCCTCGTGGATGATCGCCACTTTCAGCTTGGACGGCTCGATACCGAAGCGTTCCTTGGCGTAGTTGGCGATGAAGGCCGGCGACATCAGGCCGAACAGGCCACCATGCGGCTGGGCCCGGAAGACGTATTTCAGATGCCGGTCCTTGAGCACCGCCGGCGAAATGCAGGTGGTGATCCACATGAATTTTTTCAGCGAGTCGACTTTGGCCGAGACCGGCACGCACTGCGCGCTGGAATAGAAGCCCAGCAGCATGTCGACGTTTTCCTGCTCGATCAGGCGGACCGCCTCGTTGATGGCGACGTCCGGCTTGCTCTGGGCGTCGGCATAGATCGGCTTGATCGTATAACCTTCGACGCCACCCTTGGAATTGAAGTAGTCGATCATGATCTTGGCGCCGAGGGCGTGCAGCTTGGAGCCGCCGGCGGCCAGCGGGCCGGTGTAGTCGTAGATGACGCCGATCTTGATCTCTTTCGCCTGCGCGGCGAAGGCACCGGCTGCGACGACGGCCGCGGCCGTGACCGCGAGACCGGTACGCCGGATCGATTTCCGGATTGTCATGACTTGTCCCTCCCTGAGCTTCATTTTGTATTCGAACGGATATTCGGTACCGATGCCCCGTTCTGTCAAGCACTCTTGCCCCGGCGTCCCGGTCGCGACCGGCTTCCGATCTCCTCTCGGCGCTTCTATTATGCGCCCGGTGGATGCCTCGTAGCGGGCGTAGCGGATGGAAGTCGTAAATGGCGAAGGCGTTCGACGGTATACGGGTAATCGATTTCAGCCAGGTCCTGGCCGGACCGGTGGCGACGGCGCAGCTGGCGCTTTTGGGCGCCGACGTGGTCAAGATCGAGCAGCCCGACGGCGGCGATCAAGGACGCCTCATGCTGGCCGAGGACGAGCTCTTGGAGAAGCGGATGTCGCCGCTCTTCCTCTCCGCCAACGCCGGCAAGCGCTCGCTCAGCCTCGATCTGAAACACCCGGATGCGAAGGATGTGCTGCGCCGCCTCGTCGAGGGCGCCGATGTGGTGGTGCAGAATTTCAAGGCTGGCACCATGAAGCGCTTTGGCTTCGACTACGAGGCCGTCCGGGCGATCAAGCCGGACATCGTCTATTGCTCGGTCTCCGGCTACGGGCAGGAGGGGCCGAACGCCGGCCTGGCGGCTTACGACGGTGCCATTCAGGCGGCGTCGGGAATCATGTCGGTAACCGGCCACCCGGAGACCGGTCCGGTCCGGGCCGGCTTCATGGTGGTCGACATGTCGACCGCGCTGACCGCCGCCTTCGCTATTTCCAGTGCGCTTTTTCGCCGCGCCCAGACGGGCGAGGGACAGCATATCGACGTCGCCATGTACGACACCGCGCTGGCGATGATGGCGCCGATCGTCTGCAAGTATCTCAATACCGGGGTCGAGCCCCGATTGCAGGGCAACCTGACCCCGGCCCTGGTGCCGACCGGTGACGTTTTCGCCACCGCCGAAGGCCATCTTCAGACGTCGGTCCTGACCGATGCCCACTTCGTGGCCATGGCCGAGGTCCTGGGGCATCCCGAGTGGGTGGAGGATCCGCGGTTCGCCAGCCACGACCAGCGCCTGGTCAATGGCGACGCCTTGCGGGCGGTGCTGCGCGAAGCCTTCGCGACCGAAACCGCCCTGGAATGGGAGCGGCGCTTCAACGAAGCCAAGATATCGTGCGCGGCGCTGCGGACCGTGCCCGACGCCCTTCGCCATCCCCAGCTCGAGCATCGGGACCTGCTGATGACGCTGGATGCGCCGGAAGGGCTGGCTGGCGAGGTGGCGTTTGCTGAACGCTTCTTATGATGCTTCCGAAGATGGTCCCGGGACGACGCGCCCGCCCCCCGGCATCGGCCAGCATACCGACGCGATTCTGGCCGAGATCGGCTATTCCGAGGCCGAAATCGGCGCCTTGCGGGCAGCGGGCGCGATCTAGGTCAGCCCCGACCGGTCGGCGGTAAGTATCTGTTAACCCTGAATATTTTTGCCTAAAATTGGATGGATCGGTTGAAGACGGCCAGCCGCGACCATAACTGTTCCTATGGAGCCAATTAACCTGGCTTCCGTGGGCCGCATCGCCTTGGGCCGGCATCGGTTCGGCCAAGCTTCGAGGTCCCACGAAAGGGCAAACCGTCGGTAACGGCGGGACGCAAAGCTACCGGCCGTCCTCTCGGCTTCGGGAGACGGTAGCGGGGCCGCCGAATGGAGACTGCGAGATGACGAAACCGACGAGAGCGAGCCCGAAAATTCTCCGAACTGACATCATCTGGCACTCCGCTTCGGCTTGCACGATTCGGTGACGGCGCTCAGCCGTCGCTATTGACATTGTGGAAGTGGGAGATTTGGACATGGAAACCGCGAGCAACCTTCAGGCAAGGGTACAGGCCGCGACGCAATCCTTGGCCGGCCGTGAGGCGGACCATCGAAAACTGGAGCAGAACCTGCAGCGCCTAGAGGGCGAGAACGCACATCTGGGCGCCGAGAACGAACGCTTTGGAAATGAAATCGATGGTATTCGCGAGGAAGGCGACCGTCTCACCGCCGAGGCCGAGCAGTTGAGGGGCGAGAACAAGCGATTGATCGCCGACAACAGCCGCTTTCGGGACGAGATCGAACGCTACGAAGTCGACAACGATACCCTGCGTGTCGACAGCGAGCGCTTGAACAGGCTTCTGGAATCGCTGGTCAGCGCCGTCGAAGGAGAAGCGGGTGGGGAGGTCGAGAACGAATTCGATCTGCAAACGGCCGAAGTGGTCGAAATGCCGCTAGTCGTCGCCGACGGAACCACCGGTATGCCGATCAATTGCGGCGTCGTCGATCCCGGGACCACGGCCGTGGTCTCGGCGATGCGCGACAAGTATTTCGCGGACGAGAATGACGCCGTCCCGAACGAGAACGCGCGCCGGCTGATGGATCGGATCAAGGAGCGAATCGAGGCCGAGCGCGTCTGAGCGTCGCCAAACGGTTCGGCCGAGCGGATTTGGCCCCGTTTCGCCATTGCGTCTCTGATAGGTGAGCCGCCAAGATAGGCGAGAGGGCCAAGGGCGCCCCGACCGCAAGCTTGGATTTCGGAGAGGGTGCATGCTCGATATCGCCGGTGACGCTTCACGCGCGTTCGAGGTTCTGCGGCAGGGCGGGATCGCCATCCTGCCGACGGATGTCGGCTATTCGCTGATCGGGGGCTCGGAGGCGGCGCTGGCGCGGATCTTCGCCACCAAACAGCGCGCGCGAACGAAGCTGAACGCGATGGTGGCCGACGGCGAGACCCAGCGCGGGCTGCAAATCCTCGATCAACGCGGCCGCGATATCGTCCACGCCATCACCGAGGACTACGATCTGCCCCTCGGTGCCATCGCGCCTTGCCACGAGGACCATCCCCTGCTGGCCAAAATGACCGCTGGCGCCAGGGAAGGAAGCTTCAAGGGCGGCACCGTCTGCATGCTGTTGAACGCCGGCCCCTTCCATGCCGAAATCAGCCGTCTCAGCCGCGAGGGCGGTCATCCTCTCTTTGGTTCCTCCGCCAACTTGTCGCTTACCGGCACCAAGTTTCGAGCCCAGGATATCGAGCCGGAGATCCGCGAGATCGCAGATATCTGCATCGACCACGGCCTCAGGAAGTATCACCTCTATCGGGCTTCTTCGACGCTGCTCGACCTCACGACCCTCGAGGTGGTGCGCTACGGCGCCTGCTTCGAGCTGATCGCCGACGTCTTGCGTCGCCATTTCGCCGTCGAGTTGGCGCCGCCCGGCCCCGGCCACTTGGCCGACTTGCTGGTCGACGTGCTGTAGCGGTTGAGCGCGGACCGCCTGATCCGTCATACTCGCCGAAACGTGCTGGCTCGGAGGAGACGAGAATGCAGGCGAGAATGGATGGACGAGCGGCCTTGATCACCGGCGGCAGCGCCGGGCTCGGCAAGGCGATGGCTATCGCTTTCGCCAAGGCCGGGGCCGACGTGGCGATCGTGGCGCGGCGCCAGGACGCCCTGACGGCCGCCAGGGACGAGATCGCCGCCGTTTCCGACGGCAAGGTCGCGGCCTACTCGTGCGACGTGGCGGATGCGACCGCCGTGCAAGCGATGTACGCGGAGGCCGAGGCCGACCTCGGCAAGGTCGACGTCCTGGTCAACAATGCCGGCACCTCGCAGACCGGCGCCTTCCTCGAGATCACGGACGAGGTCTGGCAGGCCGATTTCGACCTCAAGTTCTTCGCCGCGGTCCGGCTCTGCCGGCTCGCCTTCCCAGGTATGAAGGCGCGGCGTTGGGGCCGCATCATCAACGTCCTCAACCTCGGCGCCAAGGCGCCCGGCGCCGGCAGCGCGCCGACCTCGGTCAGCCGCGCCGCCGGGATGGCGTTGACCAAGGTGCTGGCCGGTGAGGGGGCGCCGCACAACGTCCTTGCCAACGCCCTGCTGACCGGCTTCATCAAGAGCGACCAATGGGTCCGCCGCCACGCCCGCGAAGCCCCGGAAAAGAGCTACGACGAGTTTCTCCAGGACATGGTGGTCGAGCGCGGCATCCCGCTCGGCCGGCTCGGCGAGGCGGAGGAGTTCGCCAACGTCGCCTGTTTCCTGGCCTCCGACACAGGCTCCTACGTTACCGGTACCGCCATCAATGTCGACGGCGGCCGCTCGCCGGTGGTCTGAGCCGTCGCGAGCCGGGAGAGCATCATGAAAGCGGTCATCGTTCCGGTCACGCCCTTCGAGCAGAACTGCACCGTGCTCTGGTGCGAGGAGACCATGCAGGGGGCTGTGATCGACCCTGGCGGCGATATCGACCGCATTCTGGCGGCGGTCGAGAATCACGAGGTCGTGCTGGAAAAGATCCTGCTGACCCACGGCCATATCGACCATGCCGGCGGCACCGCCGAATTGGCCCGCCAGAAGACGCTGCCGATCGAGGGGCCGCATCGGGGCGACGCGTTCTTGATCGAGGGCCTGGCCAAGCAGGGCGAGCGCTTCCGTTTCGAGAACGCCCGGCCCTTCACGCCGGACCGCTGGCTGGAGGGCGGCGACAGCGTTTCCGTCGGCAATCTCGAATTCGAGGTCAAGCATTGCCCGGGTCATACCCCCGGCCACGTCGTCTTCTTCCATGCCGCTTCCAACATCGCTTTCGTCGGCGATGTTCTATTCAAAGGCTCGGTCGGGCGGACCGACCTGGCGCAGGGCGATCACGCGACGCTGATCCAATCGATCCGCGAGCAGCTTTGGCCGCTCGGCGACGAGGTCACCTTCGTGCCGGGTCACGGCGACCTCTCGACCTTCGGCAACGAGCGCCAGAGCAACCCCTACTGTTCGGACTTCGTCGAGGTCTGAGCGGCGGCGCCAACGACGACAACGAAAACAGCAAGACGTTTTTTTGAGCCGAGGGTAAGCCAACATGAAATTCGGAATCTTCTACGAGCACCAAATCCCCAAACCCTGGACCGATACCGGCGAATACGAGCTGTTGCAGAACTCGCTCGCCCAGATCGAGTTGGCGGACAAGCTCGGCTACGACTACGCCTGGATGGTCGAGCATCATTTCCTGGAGGAATATTCGCACTGCTCGGCGCCCGAGGTGTTTCTGGGCGCGGCCAGCCAGCGGACCGAAAATATTCGGCTCGGCCACGGCATCATCCAGCTGACCACTAACCAGCCGCACCGGGTCGCGGAAAAGGTAGCGACGCTGGACCTGTTGTCGGGCGGGCGGGTCGAGTTCGGCATGGGCGAGGGCGCCGGGCCGGCCGAACTGCACCCCTTCTCGGTCCGGGTCCGCGACAAGCGCGACCGTTGGGAAGAGGCGGTGAAGGCGATCATCCCGATGTTCACCGAGCAGGCTTGGGAGTTTCACGGTGAGTTCTACGACTTCCCGGCCCGCAACGTGATCCCGAAGCCGTTGCAGAAACCGCATCCGCCGCTCTGGGTCGCCTGCTCCAACATCCAGACCATCGCGCAGGCCGGCGAGTGGGGTTTGGGCGCGCTCGGCTTCACCTTCGTCTCGCCCGAGGCGGCCGAGGCCTGGGTGCACCGCTACTACAACAACCTGCTGCACCATCGCAGGCTGCTGGCCGACTATCCGATCAATCCCAACATCGCCATGGTCAGCGGCTTCATGTGCGCCGAGACCGACGAGGAAGCGATCGAAAAGGCGGCCGGTTGGACCTTCTTCATCTTCGCGCTGTCGCATTACGGCCGCGAGGGCATCGCCGCGCCCGGAACCAGCGAACTCTGGGACGCCTATCAGGACTGGCGGCATACCGACAAGGCGCAGGAGGCGCTACGCGCAGGCTTGATCGGCTCGCCCGAGACCATTCGCAAGAAATTGCGCAAGTTCGAGGCCAGTCACGTCGACCAGGTGATCCTGCTGAACCAGGCCGGCAAGACCAGCCACCAGGACATCACGGACAGCCTGCGACTCTTCGCCGAGGAGGTGATGCCCGAGTTTCATGGCCGCCAGGCCGAGCACGAGGCCTGGAAGGCGGGCGTGCTCGACGGCAGCATCGCCCTCGACGAAATGGACACCCAGCCCTACGACATCTACAGCCATCAGAACGAGGACATCGTGCGGCTGACGCCGGACGAGTTGAAGGCCATGATGGCGGCGAAGGATGCCGCCCAAGCCGCCACCGACGGCGATTGATCGAGGAGAGAGAAATCATGCGACTCGAAGGAAAAGTGGCGATCGTCGTCGGCGCCGGTCAGAGCCCGGGAGAGGGGGTCGGCAACGGCCGCGCCACCGCCATGTTGTTTGCCCGCGAGGGTGCCAAAGTGCTGGCCGTCGACCGCGAACTCGCCCTGGCCGAGGCGACCGTCGCCATCATCGAGGCGGAGGGCGGAACCGTCTCGGCCGCCGAGGCAGACGTCACCGATGAAGCCGCGCTGGAGGCGGCGGTGGCGGCTTGCATGGAGCGCTATGGCGGAATCGACATTCTGCACAACAACGTCGGCATCTCGGTCGCCGGCGGCGATGCGCCGACCGAGGAAATCACCGAGGAGGCCTTCGACCTGATAACGGCGGTCAACCTGCGCGGCATGGTGATCACCTGCAAGCACGTGCTGCCGATCATGCGCCGGCAAGCGAGCGGTGCCATTATCAACATCTCCTCGGTGGCGGCCCGCACCACCTTTCCGAACGTCGCCTACAAGACCTCGAAAGCCGGCGTCACGGCTTTTACCGAGCAGCTGGCCTATCAGAACGCGCCGCACGGCATCCGCGCCAACGCCATCCTGCCGGGACTGATGGACACGCCCATGGCGGTCGACACCCGGGCCCGGCTCTGGGGCAAGCCGCGCCAGGAGATCGTCGACATGCGCGATGCCAAGGTGCCGCTCCGGGGCAAGATGGGGACCGGCTGGGACGTCGCTTACGCCGCCTTGTTCCTGGCCTCGGACGAGGCCAATTTCATTACCGGCGTCGCCTTGCCGGTCGATGGTGGGGCTTGCGTGCAGACCGGTTGAGGCCTTTCGGCAGGGGTTGCCGCCGTACCCCCATAGGGAAACGTTTCCGAACTGGATCATGTCGGTTTCGCCGTCACTCCCGCGAAAGCGGGAGTCCAGAAATTGGCGGTGTCGCTGGACTCCCGCTTTCACGGGAGTGACGATGTAGGCGTGGCGAACCGAGGCGGGAGCAGGAAAGAATGAGCAAAGCCTTCGAGAGCGTGCGTGTGATCGATTTCAGCCAGGTCCTGGCGGGGCCGTTCGCCACCCAACAACTGGCGCTTTTGGGTGCCGACGTTATCAAGATCGAGCAGCCCGGCGTCGGCGACATGATGCGCAGCCTGACCAGCGAGGGCGAATGGGCGGCGCGCGGCCTGGCGCCGGCCTTCCTCGGCACCAACGCGAACAAGCGGGGTATTACCCTCGACCTCAAGCACGCCCGGGCGAAAGAAATCGTGGACCGCCTGATCGTGGACGCCGACGTGGTGGTGGAGAACTTCCGCCCCGGCGTCATGAAGCGCCTCGGCCTCGATTACGAGGCGATCCGGGCGGTCAAGCCGGATATCGTCTATTGCTCGATCTCGGGCTATGGCCAGGAAGGGCCGAAGTCGGGCCTGCCGGCCTATGATGGGGCGGTGCAGGCCTCGTCGGGGATCATGTCGGTGACCGGCCACCCGGAGACCGGGCCGGTCCGCGCCGGCTTCATGGTGGTCGACATGTCGACCGCGGTCAGCACCGCCTTTGCCATTGCCAGCGCGCTGTTTCGCCGCCAGGTGACGGGCGAGGGGCAGTACCTCGACGTCGCCATGACCGATACCGCGATCTCCATGATGAACCCCATGGTCAGCCGATACCTGGTCGACGGCGACGTGCCGGAGCTGATCGGCAACCTGTCGCAGGCGAAGCAGGGGACGGCCAACACTTGGCCGACGAGCGACGGCCATATCGCCGTGGCGATGATATCCGATCGCATGGCGCCGGCGCTCTGCCGGGCGCTCGGTCGGCCGGAATGGGCGGAGACAGACCGCTATCGGACGACGGCCGGCCGGATCGAGCATGCCGACGCGGTTCACGACGAGATCGCCGGGCTGCTAGCGGCCGAAACCACGGAGACCTGGCTTCGACGTTTCGAGGAGGCGGGCGTGCCGGCCTCGCCCGTGCTCGACCTGCCGGCGACCTTGGCGGAGCCGCAGCTCGACCATCGCGGCGTCTTGATGCGGATTTCGACGCCCGGTCGCGGCGACGGCGAGATCACGCTGCCGGGCGTCGGCTTCATCGCCTCGGATGGCTCGCCCGGCGCCGAGCGCGTCGCCCCCGTCCTCGGCCAGCATACCGACGAAGTTCTGGTCGAGGTCGGCTATGACGAAGGGGAGATCCGGGCCTTGCGCGAGGAAGGCGCGATCTGAGCGATGGCGACGACGGCGGCGGAGATCATTGGCGACGGCGAGCGGCTCAGGGTCCGGGCACCGGCGCCCGAGTGGTTTCGCTGGGCCCTCGGCCGGCCGGTGGAATCGGCCTATGTCGAAGTCGAGGGCTGCCCGATCCACTACCTCTTTTGGCCGGCGGACGCCCCGCCGTCGGCCAGCCCGGTATCCTCTTCGTCCATGGCGGCGGCGCGCACGCCAACTGGTGGCGTTTCATAGCGCCTTTCTTCACCCGCGACGGCCCGGTGACGGCGATGGACTTGTCGGGGATGGGCGACAGTGGCGAGCGTGAAACCTACGACGCCGGCATTCGGGCGCTGGAACTCAAGGGCGTTCTGGCGGCGGCCGATCTCGGGCACAGGCCCTTCGTCGTCGGTCATTCCTTCGGCGGCTACATGACGATGCGCTTCGGCGCCAGCTATGGCGAGGAGATCGGCGGCGCGGTGATCGTCGATTCTCCGATCCGCACGCCCGAGGCGCGGGCCGAGCACCAGCGCCAGCTGCCGCCGATGGTCCGCAAGCACGTCTACCCCAGTTTCGAGGAAGCGCTGGACCGCTTTCGCCTGCGACCGGCGCAAGCTTGCGAGAACGACTTCATCGTCGAGCACATCGCCCGCCATTCCCTGAAAGAGGTAGCGGGTGGCTGGACCTGGAAGTTCCACCCCCAGGCGATGGGCGCGCGTCGCTTCGGCGAACCCTTCCACGAGCATTTGCAGGCCCTGAAATGCCGTGCCGCCCTGGTCTTCGGCGAGAAGAGCGCCCTCGTCGGCCGCGAACGGGCTGCCTACATGTCCGAACTGATGGGACCGGCGGCGCCGGTGGTTGGGATTCCGGAAGCCCAACACCACGTCATGCTGGACCAGCCCCTGGCCTTCGTCGCCGCGCTTCGCGCCCTGCTCGACGGTTGGCGGCGGGCCGACGCTTGATTCGCCTCCCGAGGCGCCGCGGGACCGAGTTCATATTAGCACCACGTTAATCTTGCTGTGCCCTAGTTGCACCGGGCCGTAATCGGCTGGAAGGGGACTAGGTCGCGTACTCATAAAATGATTCCCTTGAGGGGGCAAATGTGATTCAAGCTACCAAACTGTGGGAGCTGGATCATGGGTGGACGTTACGAGCTGACGGATTTCGAATGGTCTGTTATCGAGCCGCTGTTGCCGA
>PVBE010860271.1_pt1 | contig 10429 bp, 10 predicted proteins | sample 1631181 | NCBI WGS metagenome assembly PVBE01 (sample SAMN08397723, study PRJNA350692) | Marine metagenome, whole genome shotgun sequencing project. | isolation source: water | place: Pacific Ocean | collected 2012-04 | reverse complement strand
TCATACGCGGCGAAGACCTCTCTCACGGATTGTTATTGTCGTTGTTGTGTGCTGAAGCGTTTGTTGTTGTCGGGGCGTGTAGATGCCGAGCTCTTACGATTACTCCGTAAACCCATACCACAACGTCACTCAACCAAGCGATCGTTACAAATTTCCACACCGGTCAACGCGAAGCGCTTTCGTAATAATTAGGGCATCCGCCTTCACGCCGAGGTCTGAACGAATCTCATCCGCAGACCGCCGCTCAGCCTCGCTCTTCTGGAGATACCCCAGAGGCGTTTTTGGAGTCGGGGGAAGGACCGGCTTCTTGCTCATATGGACATCATATCCTGTCAGGTGCTGGGGGAGGACCTTTCAGTCCTCCCTGTGCTGATTTGCCTGATGAAAATGGTCATCGCGCATTCCCGGGCGGTTCAGTGCGCGGTCCTCTGAGGGAAACAGGGAGGTGTTCGGTCAAGCTTGCGCCCTGGACGATCAGCCTGCCTCTGTGTCTCGTGGTCGATCCACGACCCAGCGGCGGAACACACCCTCGGTCTTACCGTCCTCGTCATCCACCATCCGCTGGAGGAGGATCTTGGAGATGCTCATGTGCTCGAAGCACTTCACTGTGTTGGGTCTCTGCCCAAAGAGGTCGCCGGTGTACATGTAGTTGTGGAGCGGGCGCACGCCGCAGTAGGGCGCATTCCAGCAGGTACTGCACTGCGGCAGCGTATCCACCAGTGATGCGACCGCGAGGGCGCGTACCGTGGGGTGGGTGAGGGCTTCTTCCATTGGAGTGTCATCCACGGTGCCGAGCTGGAAGAGCTCATCACCCATGGCAGACACCATGCGGCCCTCGTCTGAGGGATAGATGGTGCCATCGTAGTTGTAGGCGATCTGCCCGGTGCCCGAACCCACCGGTGAGCGGATGTCGACGAAATTCGGGTCGTTCGGTGTGAGCATCTTCTTCAGGAAGACGCTGGCGGTGCCCTCACAGATCTGCACGCCCTGGTGGTTGAGCTGGATGATGTAATCCAGGCACTTTTCATAGAATTCTATGTACTCGGCGCGGGTGTACCCGATGGCCTTCCAGGTCTTGTTGGCGAAACCGAAGGGATTGAGCGGCCTGAGGTGGATGTTCCGGATGCCGAGCTCCACGTAGAGATCGATGATCTCCTTCCAGTTCTCAATGGTCTTCTTGGTCGTCGTCATCAGCGCATCGACGTGCCAAAGCTCCGCGTCCTTACCCTGCTCTATGTACTTGTTATTGAAGTACTTCATCCACTTCAGCACGGTGTCGTATGCGCTGCTTCCCGGGACCCAGCTGCGGTTGTAATTGTGGACCTCAGGCGTGCCATCGAGGCTGGTGCAGAGCAGGACATTGTTGTCCATCAGCCAGTCGGCGATCTCCTCGGTCATGTGGGTCATGTTGGTCACGAGAGAGTGATCAAGGATCTTCTTCTCGACCTTGTTCTTCTCGCGTGAGTACTCCACCACGAACTTGATACGTCCATGTTGACTGTGGGCTCGCCGCCCTGGAATTCGAAATTCAGGTACGGGGAAGGGGTCCGCATCGCATGATCGACCACCTTCTTGGCCGTCTCGAGGCTCATGTCCGTGTCCACCCGGTCCATGTCGGTACGGCTGGCGTGACAGTACTTGCAGCTCTGGTTGCAGCGGAGGGTAGAGATCACCACGGCCATGTGGGGGCCCTGTCCTAGCCAGCGCTTCTTTCTCCGAACCTTGTCGGCGATGTCCTCGAGATCAAGGTCGGCGCGGATGAAGCCCTTTCGCTGTAGCACTGCATAGTGTGTGTGATCAGCGCTGAGGTTTCCGGAGACAAGTGCATTGAAGTCGGTGGGTGTCAGCACATGCCATTCGCCGGCATCATTGGTCAGGACTTTCCAGCCGTCGAGGTCTCCGAAGCGAAAGTAGCCAAGGGACTCCGGCTTTGCCTGCGGGGACCGCAGGGTGATCTTGTGGCTCACGCACTGACCTCGGTCGCTCGAAAACGCTGGATGGTCTCAAAAAGAACGTGATTGCAGAAGGCATCCACAAGCATCTGACCTTGCTCGGGGTCCAGATTGGAGAACGAGGCTGTCGTCTCGCCGTCACCAGCGGCCACACTGATCTCGAGGAAGCCGGCATAGGTGGCTGCCGCTGTCTCGATGCTGGCCTGGTCGTAGATGCTGTGGTCGAAGCTGACCGAGGAAGTCTCAGCCATCGTCTTCCTCCCAGGGGACCGAGATCTCCAACTCATCCTCCTCGAGCTCTTCAGCATCGAGTTCGGCCAGGAGGGCGTCGATGCTGCTCTGCACGGGCGTAGTGAAGAAGGCCCGTGCCATGTAGTACTCGCGGAGTGAGGCGGTGCTCGTACTGATGCGGACACGGAGGGACTGGTTGAGCAGTTCGTTGGCGAACTCGCCGGCCAGGGTGTCGAGGTCGGTCTCCCCGTCGGGCTTGGGCTTGAGATGGACGCCCACCTCGCCCTCGGCTGGTCGCGAGAGGAAGATCCAGCACCGGTCTACGAACAGATAAGCAGCACCGTAGATTGCCTCTAGCTCCATGAGGCTCTCCGGCACCGTGAAGGATACCTGGTTGGCTTCCGTGGAGTACTGAAGTTCGATGGGGGAGGCGGCGGTGGGCTTCTCGGGGGCGTCAGCGTCCGTTGTCGTCAAAGCAATCTCTCCGGGCCATATAGGGCCAGCCGTTCATTGTGGGTGAGCATCCTGGCCATTGAGTCCAGGGTGGTGTTGTCGACAGCACTCAACTCGTTCCTCGCGACCCTCTTGGCCATAGAACGCAGCACGCGTCCAAGGTCCTCGTTGGTGCGCTTGTCGCCATCGCCACCGTCCATCAGGACGAGGTCCAGGAGGTGGGTGCGGGCGACACCGGTAGCGGGTCCGCGCCGAGCGCACAGGTGCACCCGTGCCGTGGCACCGTTGCGGTGGGTGAGGGTCAGCACGCTGGCCCCGTTCCGTACGGGATCGAGGTCGGTGGCGGTCCAGCCCTTACCGGCGGACTTGCCGGGGGCGAGGGGACTGAGGAGGGGCCATGGGGCATCCGCGCTGCCACCTTCTGCGAAGGCACGCAGGCTTGCTGCTTGTGCCTCTCGGGTCGAGATCGCGGCACTGGTCATGACCGCAGCGCCAGCCATTCCGGCGCTCAGTTTCTTCAGCATGTCTCGTCGTGACTGCATTACCAGCCCTCCCCGTTGGTGATCTCTATCTCATATGCGGTGCACGAGGGCTCGTGCTCTTCGTTCCGGAAGACCTGGATGTAGAAGTCATCCGTGTCATCAGCACAGTGGTTGATGAAGCCGGAGGTGGGCCCACACGCGTTCAACGGACTGCCGATGACGTGGGTGGCGCTCGTCGAGTCCCCGAGGTCCTGGTTGTACCACTCGTACTCAGTGTAGCCATCTGTGTCTACGGTGCACTCCTCTTCCGTGTCCGGGTATGGGTCACCCTTGTACACGCGAAGACTGTAGGTTCCGTCTCCGGAGGTCATCTCCACACCGAATCGGAAGTAGTCGATACCCGACGCCAGGTCCTCAGATAGGTCATCCTGGGCGGTGATGATGTACCAGTCTTCGTCGTCGTCATCGAGCACGTTGCCCGTAATGGTGATGGTGGTGGAACCATCATCCGGAATGGCGGACCACTCGTCGATAGGATCGGCGATTGGGTCATCTCCGTAGGCACCCTCTTCGTAGATGTCCTGCGGGTCACAGACCTCAGTGGTCACCTCATTGGACGGTCCAGAGACGTTCCCGGCGGAGTCGGTACAGGTGGCGTAGCAGGTCGTGGTCTCGCCTACGGTGAGGTCCACTGTTGTGCCAAAGGCGCTGCTTGTGGTGCATGTGTCGGAGAGTACCCAGCTGCTGGCGCTGTCCTCACAGTAGAACGTCAGCGTGCACTCCGCCTCACACTCGCCCGTCAGGTCGACCGACTCGGAATTGCGGTGGGGGGACGGCTCGTCGATGATCGGAGCATCGGGGACCGTACCGTCTGAGACGTAGACCGAGGCTGTCTCGGAACCACCGACTTCCTCATCGTCCGCTGCGGTAACCGTGCACTCCCAGGTCTCACCGTTGGAGGTGAGGTCGCCATCGAGAACGGGGCCATCGTATTCCGCACCAGTCATCGGCGTTCCATCCACAGCCCAGCTGTAGGTATACGTGATGTCGTCGCCATCTGCGTCCGTGGCTGCTGTGGTCACTGAACACAGCAGATCCTCGCCAGGTTCGGGCGTGGCGGGAATGACCTCCACCACATGTCCGTTGGGCGCTGAATTGATCACCAGCACTGGCGTGGTGAACACAGGTGAGCCCTCTTCCAGCCCATCGTCCGGTGTCAGGCGAGCCTGGAGAGTGTCTCCCTTGACCGTGTCGGCAGAGGAGTAGGTGTTTCCTGTGACACCAGGGTCGACAGCGCCGTTCTTCTCCCAGCGGTAGTTGTAGTTCTCTACGTCACCGTCCTGGTCGTCCCAGCCGGATGCGACCGCCACGATGTCATCGGTGGTGTACGGGGTGCTTGGGGTCAGCACTGCACTGTCCACGCTGGGGCCAGAGTTGATGATGATGGCTTCAGCACTGGCTGGGTCGCCCTCGCCATAGTCGTCACTGGGAGTCACGACGACGCGCCACGTCTGATCGCGGATCGTGATGCCCGGTGGGATGACGGATGAAGAGCCGGATGCATAGAGGGTATCGTCCTGGTACCAGTCATAGCGGTAGCTGATGAGGTCACCCTCGGGGTCCTCTGCTTCTGCATTGATGATGGCCGTCAACTGGTTGCCAGAAATGGCGGGCGAGGGGTTGATCTCGACCTCGGGGGCAGAGGGCCGCCCGTTGATGGTGATGGTGATCGGGTCCTCGATCTCGTCCCAGGCTCCGATGGTGTCGGTGACTGTGAGCTTGATGACGTGCTGACCATTGGGCAGATCATCCACTGAGTCGGACCACGCTCCAGATGAAGCGGGCAGTGCGGTGAATCCGAGATCCAGACCGTCGGTGGTTCGTCCGGTGACGACAAGGTCCTCTGGCAGGTCCTCCGCGTCGTTGACTTCCGCCTTGAAGACGATGTTCTCGCCTGGGGCGAAGTACGAGCCATCCTCGGGCTCAAGCAGGTGAATGGTGGGTGCGTGGTTGACCACCACGTTGACTGCCACCGTGTCCTCGGCGGTGTCGAGGCGGGTATCCTTGACCGTCACGGTGACGGTGTGCTCGCCGTCCGCAGAGAAGGAAATACCGCAGGTGGCCTGGCCGTCTGCTTGTACGGAGTCCCACTCACAGACCATCTCGGTTCCTGTGACCCACTGGTGCTGCAGACTGGTCACATCCGAGTCGTCGAAGGTCTCTGCCAGGGCCGTGAACAGCACGGCCTCGCCCACATTGAAGCGGCTGCCGTCTGAGGGCTCGATGATCTGTACGGCGGGTGGCTCTCGGTATACCGAGACCTTGCTGTCCCCGCGGCAGCCTATCGTGATGAGAGAGCCCAGAACCAAGCCTACAGAGGCATGGGAGGGAAGGAAGTATGCATTCGGACGTGGTTGCATTGGACTCCCGCCGGTGGATCCCGCTCTGACCACTCTACGGGCATTAGTCCCTGTCGGCAAGGGTCTGGTGCGCTGTTCAGCGACTTAAAAGCAGATTCCTCTGTCTTTCCTGGTCGGTTGGCTGCTCGGTTCGCGACCGTTGGCCTTCTCTCTGCTGGATTCGTTCAAGAAGGTCGGGCTCTGGTTCTCGGCCTAATATCTGGCGAATCACGGGGGTGGGGTCTTCGAATATGGGACTGAGCTCGCGCTCGTCAAATGTCTTGGCCATCGAGTACATGCCTGCGCAGATGGAATCCCATCGGCACACGTCACAGGCACGGCCCTTGCCGTGGAGAAACTCGAGTTGGTGGACGAAGCCCTTCTGGTCCAGAAACTTGATGCACCGCTCCTCCTCCTTGACGATCTTCCGGGTCTCTGTGGATGAGTGGGCAAATCGACGCATGTAGCAGAGGGGAACGCGCTCTGCGCGGAAGGTCCTGTTGGTGCGGGTGAGGTACTCCATGGCGAGCTCGAGGGAGACCTGGAACTCGTAGTGCGTGGGGATGCAGTCTGGATTGTCCTCCGCGCGGTTTCCGTCCGGGTCCATGTGATTCCATACGAAGTGACGGATGAATGGGAAGCGATCGCACAGCCACATCACCGTCTCGTGTAGGTGGTCAGCATTGTAGGTGTTGATCACCGTGTTGATGTCTGCGGTGATTCCCATCTCAGGTACATGGCTCAGACAGGTCACGAGTGTCTGCCAGGCCTCTGGGTACACAGTGATGAAGTCGTGGACTTCTCGCCGGTAGCTGTGGAGGGAGACGTGGATGTGGGTCAGGCCGGCATCTACCGCTTCCTGGAAGAAGGAGCGGTCCGCGAGGTGCTGCCCATTGGTGATCATCCGGCTGTGCAGCCCCTTGCTGTGGGCATACTCCAGCGCTGGAAAGAGCAGCGGGGACATCGTGGGCTCCCCGCCCGTCAGGATGACGCCGTCGTAGCCCATGTCCGCCAGCCCATCGATGAGTTCCTGCATCTCCTCAACGGTGAGATCGACCCCCGTGGGAGGGTTGGAGCAGAACCTGCAGTGCTGCAGGCAATTGCGGGTGAGCTGGAGGTAGCCAAGGTTGGCCATCAGCTCTCCCGGGAGGCCAGATCGGCCTTGATCTTCTCGCGCCGAGCCTGACGTGCCCGCCGCTTCTCCTCCACCTGTACCGAGATGACCGCGAGGGGATCAGGTACAGCGGGTACCGGCCCTTCGCATCCCGGCAGGCTGGCTGCCACTGGCTGGGGGGGCATGCCGGTACGGATTCGACCTGGGGCTTGTGGGTACCTCTCCTCGAGTTGCTGTGTGGCATCTTTGGCCCAGGCACCCTCGATAAGCGGGCGGGCCAGCGCAAGGCCCTGATCCCGCACCATATTGATGGGGATGCCATCGCAGCGGTCCGTGACCGAGCAGTCCTCGCAGCGCACCGACTTGCCCTTGTAGTGGGTGTCGACATGGTGGCGGGCGAGGGGGCGCCATGCCAGTCGTCCGGTGTCCTGCACGAACAAGTCGGGAGTGAGGATAGCTGGCTCGTCCACCAGGTGGGTCCCGGGTGCGAGGCAGGCTGGCAAGCCGCTGACCTTCAGGCGGAGTCCGACTGCTTTGAAGAGGGCGGCGGGGTCTTGTACATCCTGATTGGCCGCTGCCTGAAGCTTCTCGTGGGCGGGCTGGTGGACGTGGATGTCCTCCAGATAGTGGTGCGCGACCCGCTCCCGCTGGGCGATGAGCCACGGCGCAGTCTCCCGACTGAGCAGGACTCGGACCGTGGTGTCAGCGGGGAGGGAACTTCCATCCAGCCAGGTATCGAGCTGGTCCTGGGTGCTAGCGACGAGGATCCGCTCTCCCTCGACCTCGGGCAGCTCAGACACAGGGTCGGCGTGGACGGGCTGTACAGTCAGACCAGCACCCGGCGGGAGGAAGAGGTCTTGTAGATCCGAGAAGTGCTCGACATGGATACCCACCTGCCTGCAACCGAAGGGGAGCGGTGGCGGGAGATCCTCTGCCGCGGTGGGTACGGCGTCCGCCCACCAGGTGTCGAAGGAGGCAGTGTTCTGCCGCTCGACGGTGCGCTCCATGGTGGTGCAGAAGGACTCGATAAAGCAGTGCTTGCATCGGTCTGGTTCGCGGCAGTCAAGCGGGGAACCTTCGTCGAGGTAGCGTCGCACCTGAAACCGCCGCCCGTTGACCTCATCGAGCATCTTGTGGGGGTCCTGAATCAGGTCCTCCAGGCCCTCGAGGTAGTGGACGGGGAAGCGGTTGGTCCAGATGTAGAAGCGGGGGTGCCGGTTGAGGCGAAAGACCTTGTGGAGGATGGGCAGATACTCCCGAACTTCGTAGAAAATCTCGTCCCGGTGCACATAGGCATCGGCCTGCGGAATGACGTGGAGGAGATCGAACTCGGTCACTCCTACCGAGATGGCGAGCTCTACGATCTTGTCCAGGACGCCCACGTTCTGCTTGTTGATGACCACATCCACATTGGTGATCACACGCGGGTCCCGGACCGCCCGGATCATGCCCTTCATGATCTTCTTGAAGGCGCCAGGAGTCTGGGTCAGGTAGTCGTGGAGCTCCTCGGTGTGGCCGTGAAGTGAGAAGGTGATCTCTCCGAGACCGGCCTGAACACAGCGCTCGTAGAAGTCCTTATTGGCCAGCTGGGTGCCGTTGGTGACGGTCTGGACGCGGTCGTAGCCGATGGACTTTGCATAGGCGATGAAGTCCACGAACTGCGGGTGCAAGGTGGCCTCACCGCCGGAGATGATCACCTTGTCTGCGTCGAGGTCCTCCCGGCCATGTCTGAGGTCTGCCTGTACGTCTTCTTCCGTGAGGTAGACATTGCGCGGGGTGTCGGAGTCCAGGCAGAAGAGGCACTTGGAATTGCAGGCCGTGACCGCGCGTACCCAGTGCTTCTTTCGATTGGCAATCTGCTCCCGGACGATCATCTCATCGAGGGAGCGGCTGTTTCGGCCTTCGCTCATCCACAGCCTCCCGCTGGGTCCATACAGACTATCGTGAATCTCCAGGGATCGTGCCTCCCTGCTCGTCATCCCACCACAGTGCTGGTTCAGGACTCGGAGCGGCGGGGAGGAGGGCGCGGAGGGCCTCCGTGAGAGCAGCATCGGAGGTGCCGGAGGCAGCGCCTACCTCGATGCTGGCGATGCGGGAGATACGTTTCGCGACCCTGAGTGAGGCATCGAAGCTGCCCTCGGTACCTGTCTGGGCATCATGGACGGCGGCGTCTGTGCCAAAGAAGACCAGGTCCAGCCGACGAAGCCCTCTGAGGTGGAAGATCTGTGCATCCGACCATGTGTCCATGGCGCTGACTTCTCCGCGGACATCCACATTCTCAAAGGAGAGCCGCTGGGCCTCCCGCAGGAGGACATGGGCGTCGGGGTGGTGTAGAGACTCGCCCTCGATTCGTAGCGTATGGGCGCCATGCTGGGCGGCCCGCACCAGACGAAGGCGTGCCGTCCGGCTGGTCTCATGCGGAGCGAAGGCCATGGCCACGACCTTGGCAGCGTCGGGGTCCGGGTGCCGGCCAGCCAGGGGATCTCCGCCGATGTTCGGGTTCTCAGACTGTCGGACTGCGGCCCGCAGGCGTGTGGCTGGTGCTCGCCCAGCCCGTCCTGGGGGGAGCGGGACATCCTCACCTGATCTTGGGCGCGGGAGGCTTGTGGCGGGATGAGCGCGTGCTTGGATTCCACCCTCGGACTGAAGCTCTGTCCACCCGAATTGCCTTGTGTAGCCCTGGGGAGGAAGGTTGCACTCCGGGGGTCCTGGGCATCCAGGGCAGCCGGTCTCAGCGTTGCTGAAGGGTGGGGGTGTCCTGACGCCCTCTGGAATTGCCCACACCACGCTTTGAGGTGCTCTGTGACACTCGGGAAAGCCCGGGGCACCGCACAGGGGTACTCCATCCAGCTGTACAGCAACCCCGTGTCGGAGCGCCTGCCGAATCGCATCCTCGAGGATGGGCTGTAGAAGGCCTAGCCTGGGGGCAAGTGCCACGTAGTCTTCCGCAGCCGCACCCATTGGTCGGAGCATCCGTAGATAGATGGAGGACACGCCGTGGCGTACCAGGAGGGAGATGGTCTCCAGCAGGTAGGGGGCCGTGGGTCGGGTGATGGTGACCTCGGCTTGAAGCTCGAGCGGTCCGGCTGCGCACTGGTCCATCGCCTTTCGAATACGCTTGCCCGCCCCGGGCTGGCAGACCAGCCAGTCGTGGGCATCCGCCCGGCCACAATGCAGGGGGATTCGGACCATCTTGAGGCCAGCATTGGAGAGCTGTTGGTCGATTCCCGGTCGATTCAGCAGCAACCCATCGGTCCGCATGCCGAGCACGGGCGCTGTGCTTGCGACTGTCTCGATGAGCTTGGGGAGATCAGGCCGCAGGGTGGGCTCACCGCCGCTGAGGAGCCAGCAGCGTGCCTCCGGGGCAGAGGCCACAGCAGCCTGGACCTGCTCCACGGTAGGCAGCGGCCCCTCCTCGGTCCAGGGGCTGTCCAGGCGGCCCGGCTTCCGATCCTGGCCCACGCAGGCGATGTGGAGTTCGGCGTGCATGGCTGAGGGGTAGCACGATTCTGCTCGTACCTGGTGTGGGGTGGGTGCGTCTGGGGTAGTTTCAATCCATGCTGTGGACCGATACCCCGCTGGAAGACGCTCTCTCCCGGCTGCATGCAGGCGGACTCAATCAGTGCGGTGTGACGGGTGTGGACGCCTACGATGCTCAGGCCAGAGATGGGCTGCACAGTGAAGACCTCGCTCCGTGGGCTCGAAGCATCCTGGTCTTTGCCAGCGGTGGCGGGGGCCTGTGGGACGGCATGCTGGATGCGATTCGCTCGGATCCCAGCCGGCTCACCTGTGAACCCC
>PVBE012571527.1_pt1 | contig 10430 bp, 7 predicted proteins | sample 1631181 | NCBI WGS metagenome assembly PVBE01 (sample SAMN08397723, study PRJNA350692) | Marine metagenome, whole genome shotgun sequencing project. | isolation source: water | place: Pacific Ocean | collected 2012-04 | reverse complement strand
GTTTTCGACCAGAGCCAATTCCAGCGCATGATGTTCATGGGTGTCCCGGACAAGGGCCGGCACTCTCTCCAGGCCGGCAAGCTGGGCGGATCTCCAGCGCCGCTCACCGGCAATGATCTGGAAAACACCGTCCTGGAGGGGACGCACGATGATGGGCTGGACCACACCATGGGTTCGAATGGAGGCCGCAAGCTCCTCTAACCCACTCTTATGGAAAGATTTGCGGGGCTGATTCGGGTCCGGGATAATGCGGTCGATGTCGATATCACGTAACCGGTCGGACTCTAAATCAGGTGTGCCGAGCAGCGCGCTCAACCCTCGGCCTAAAGCCTTTCTCTGCGCGGGCATTGATAATCTCCTTCGCCAACCGAATATAGCTCACCGCACCCTTGGATTTGATGTCGTAGAGCAAAATCGGCCGGCCATGGCTTGGTGCTTCGCCAAGCCGAATGTTTCTGGGGATCTTCGTGGAAAACAACTTTGAACCAAAAAAGGATTTCAGGTCCGCATAAACTTGCTGCGCCAGATTAGTCCGCTCGTCAAACATCGTGATCAGCACCCCCTCAATTTCGAGTTCAGGGTTCCGGTGCCGGCGGATCTGGCGGATCGTCTCCACCAATTCGGAGATGCCCTCCAAGGCAAAATACTCGCATTGAATCGGTATCAGGATACTGTCGGCTGCGACCAGGGCGTTCACGGTAAGAATGTCCAGCGATGGCGGACAGTCGATCACAATGAAATCGTAGTCGTCCGCTATCGGGGCGAGCAATTCGCGCAAACGGCGGTCTCGCCCTTCCTCCTGGGCCAATTCCACGGTTACGCCTACCAGTTCCCTGCTTGCCGGAGCCAACACCAGGGATTCAAGCTCTGTGGGAAGCAGGGTCGATTGAATCGGTTCTCCGAATACCATCGAATGGTATGTTGACCGCTCAAACGAGCCCTTGCTTACCCCAAGACCCGAAGTGGAATTCGCCTGGGGATCCAGGTCCAACAATAGGGTGCGCATCTCCGCAGCTGCCAGTGATGCTCCCAGGTTGATGGCCGTGGTGGTCTTGCCAACTCCTCCTTTTTGATTTGACACTGCGATGATTCTTGCCATATTAGGCGGAATGTACCACGGGAAGAGCTAAATGTTCCACGTGGAACAATCTCCATAAATTGGATTTCTCAAGCATGGTCCCCCAGGGGAGTCCCAGGTGAGGTCCGGTCAATTGTCGTTAAAAAACCAGGGCCTGCCGGTCCGAATTGGGTATGTCGAGGTGCAATATGGGGCGGTCGGGAAGTTTCGTTGTCCTTGTAAGCCACACAATCTTAGCGCTATCGCCATTGCTCTGATGGATGTTCTCAATCATCTTGGCGGTCAAGGCAACGCCCTGCAGGGTAACCCAATCCGCGGGTCCCAATTCGGGACAGACGTCTTCAAAACGCCCCCTGCGAACGGTCACGTTTTCCAGTTCCAGACGTTTCGATAGCCGATGTAAGAATGTGGACCGTCGTTGGCGGGATTCGACGAGTACGACACCTGTAAAACTACGCACGACATGCCAGGGAATTGCCGGCGACCCGTTGCCGCTGCCGATATCGACGTACCGCCCCTCCGGCCGAAGCTGGTCGGCGACCCAGAGAGGTTCTGCCACGAGGCGGCGAATCAGCTCGGCACCGGCCAGCCCGGTCAGGTTCATCGACTGACTCCAATGTTCCAACTCCCGAATGTAGCTTGAAAGCACTTCCAGGTGGGCCTCAGAGAAGGGAACCCCCAGTCGCAGGAGTTCCGACTGTAAGATGTTCGGGGTGGTCACCGGGCGGCTTGAACGGATCCCGCCGATTGTTCATGATCCGGGTCGGAGGTGGGATGTCTGCGACGTATTTCGAGGTGCAGCAGAATGATGGAAAGCGCGGCCGGTGTAATACCGGGGATCCGGCCGGCCTGGCCGAATGTCTGGGGGCGCACACGGGTCAGCGTTTCGACAATCTCTCTCGAGAGTCCGGGCATAGTCCCGTAATTCAGATCGCCGGGAAGCTGTCTGGACTCGGCCTTCCGCAGCTTCGCGATCTGACGGTCCTGCTTCTTCAGGTAGCCCGCATACTTTATGCCTGTCTCTAACGATACGATGTCTTCACGGCGCAGCCCGGCCGTGGATACGATGCCGGCTGCGGCCAGTTCTTCAAGACGGACTTCCGGGCGCTTCAGCAGTTCATGTATCGTTGGGCGATCCTGGAATACAATGTCACGATCGAGGAAAAATGGGTGTCCTTGTTCGGCCTTTATTTTAAACAACTTATTGCGACATTCCTCGATGCGGTCACGCCGCCGTTCGAATTCGTCATAGTGAGCGTCGGAGATGAGCCCCACTTCGCGAGCGATCGGTGTCAGGCGCAGATCCGCGTTGTCGATGCGGAGGTGGAGCCGGAACTCGGCCCGGGAAGTGAACATTCGGTAGGGCTCGTTCGTTCCTTTCGTTACCAGATCGTCAATCATGATCCCGATGTAGGCATGGGATCGGTCCAGGACGAGCGGTTCCACCTCGCGCACCTGACGCACGGCGTTTATCCCTGCTATCAGGCCTTGTGCGCCAGCCTCCTCATAGCCGGTCGTTCCGTTGATCTGTCCCGCAAGGTACAGTCCTCCATATCGCTTCGTCTGGAGTGACGGAAATAGTTCGGTAGGCTGAACAAAATCGTATTCGATCGCATAGCCGGGCCGGATCATCGACGCGGACTCCAGGCCCGGCATCCTGTTCAGAATCTCCCGCTGAACGTCGATCGGCAAACTCGTCGACATCCCATTTACATAGACCTCATGGGTGTCGACTCCTTCCGGCTCGAGTACGATCTGGTGATGGTCCCGATCCGCAAACTTGACCACCTTGTCTTCAATGGACGGGCAATACCGGGGACCCAGGCCCTGGATCTGCCCGCTGTACAGCGGGGACCGCTCCATGTTCTCCCGGATCAGTTCGTGGATACCGGGATGAGTGCGCGTGATGTAACAGGAAATCCTGTTCTCGAGTGGCGTGCGCGTTCGAAATGAAAACGGTGTGGGTTCCTTGTCGCCTGGCTGTCGCTCGAAAGCACTGAAATCAATGGTACGCCGGTCCAGGCGGGGCGGTGTGCCGGTCTTCAGCCGCCCCCACTCGAAACCGAGGCCCCGTATGCAGTTACCGAGAGCGCTGGCGGCCGGTTCACCGCTGCGCCCAGACTCGAACTTCTTTTCCCCAATATGAATCAGCCCGTTGAGGAATGTTCCGGTCGTCAAAATGCAGGCCTTCGCACCAACCTTTCGTCCGTCGAGCAGCTCGATCCCCACCACCGAATCGCCATCAAGAAGGAGGCCGATCACCTCGGCCTGTTTGATGTAAAGATGCTCCTGTTCTTCGAGCAACCGCCTCATTTCAATACGGTATCCAGCCTTGTCCGCCTGTGCGCGGGGCGACCAGACTGCCGGTCCACGGCTGGTGTTCAACAGACGGAACTGGATACCCGCGCGATCGGCAACTAGCCCCATCAACCCACCCAGGGCGTCGATTTCCCTCACAAGATGGCCCTTGGCAATGCCCCCAACCGCCGGGTTGCAGGACATCTGCGCGATCAGGTCGGCGTTCATCGTGTAGAGGGCCGTCTCGAGACCGAGCCGGGCAGCAGCGTGCGCGGCCTCGCACCCCGCATGGCCGCCACCAACAACGACAGCGTCATAACGCTCGTCGAATGTGTCCGATCTCTTTCTGTTCATTTTCCGATGCAAAACGTTGAAAAAATACGCCCGAGAATGTCCTCGCTGACCACTTCGCCGGTCAGTTCTCCAACTGCCGAGAGAGCGCCGTAAAGGTCCAACAAAACCATTTCGTGCGGAACGCCCGCCCGCAACCCCGAGGCTCCGGCTCGGAGCCTCTCTACTGCCCTGCCCGCCGCTTCCGCCTGACGCTCACTCGTCACTACGAAGCTTTCGGCATCGGCCGGACGCTTGTCCACAACGTAGTCCCGGATCAACGTCTTCAAACCGTCAAAGCCTTCGCCCGTTTTCGCGCTCAGACGGACCTCAGGACGCCCATTCAGACCTTTCCAGCAATCCGGCAAATCCCGTTTGTTCACGACAATCAGATGCGGTATGTCGCGAATACGTTCCATCACGTCCCGATCGTCGTCATCCAACTCCTCGGAGCTGTCGAAAACGGCCAACGTGAGATCGGCTTCGGCCAGGGTTTCAATCGTGCGAGAGATTCCAAGGGATTCTACCTCATCGCCGGCCTCGCGGAAACCGGCCGTATCCGCGAAACGGATCGGGATTCCATCCAGGTCCACCGTCTCGGTCACGACATCCCGAGTGGTCCCCGGAACGTCCGTCACGATTGCACGCTCGGTTGATATTAACCTATTGAATATACTAGACTTGCCGACGTTCGGTTTCCCGGTGATCGCCAGACAAAGCCCCTCGTGCAGCAACCGACCGTACCCAAATGTTGCGGTGAGGTCAGCCAGGGAACTCTCGAGTGCCGCTACCCGCCCGGCAACCATCTCCCCTTCGGGAACCTCCACGTCATCCTCGGCGAAGTCGATGCCGGCCTCAAGCTCGGAGATCACGCCGACAAGGGACTCCTTCAATGGACGGACCCTGTTTGCCAGGGCACCGTTCATCTGGTTCATCGCAGTCCTTGCCTGGGCATCCGTCTGGGCATCGATAAAGTCCCTCACGGCCTCCGCCTGCGCCAGATCCATTTTGCCGTTGGTAACCGCCCGCAAGGTGAACTCACCGGGCGCGGCGCGGCACGCGCCCAATCCAATCGCGGCTTCGATTATCCTATTTAGAATCAGTGGATTACCGTGAGCGGTGACCTCAACGACATCCTCGCCTGTATACGAATTCGGGCCCCGGAAGGTTGTTGCCAGCACCTGGTCGATCGACTCACCGTCAGCTTCGAGCGTGCCATATCGCACGTGGCGGTCAGCGGCAGACTCCGCAGATCGGAACAGTCCTTCAAGAATCGAATGGGATTGTGGACCGGACAGTCGTACCATGCCGATGCCGCTCCGGCCCACAGGGGTCGACAAGGCGACGATCGTCTCGTCCGGGGAATTTGGCCTTAATGACCCTTCGTTCATGAGTCTGCTACCGGGGGAGGGAATTACTTGCGGCGGCCGCGACGTTTACGTCTCTTCGGGTCTGCGGAGTCATCGGCCTCGGGCGCCGTCTTTTCTTCGACGATCTCTGCCGTCACCGGTATCGCGCCCTTGTCGTCGGGCCGGGCCTTCTTTCCCGAGTCCGTCGGGGCCCAATACTTCTTGATGAAATACTGTTGTCCTATGCCGACAAGGTTGCTGGTGAGCCAGTAGACCATCAGCCCGCTCTGAACCGGCATGATCACGAACATAGCCGTGAGCACGATCGGCATCATCGCCATCATCTTCGCCTGGTTCGGATCCGCCGTCGTGGGCATCATCTTCTGCATAAAGAACATGGAGCCGCCCATCAGAACCGGCATCACGTAAAACGGATCGGGGGCCGACAGGTCCTGGATCCATAGCATCCACGGTGCTCCCCGCAACTCGATCGCAGTTCGCAGCAGGCTGAAGAAGGCGAACAGAAACGGCATCTGAAGCAGCAAAGGCAGACAGCCGCCCATGGGATTGACACCGTGCTTCTTGTACAGGCCCATCATTTCCGCCTGAACTTCCTGCTTCCGCGGATCGTTGGACTTCAGCTTCTTGAACTTGTCCTGCAGCGTCCGCATCTGCGGCTGGATCTTCTGCATCTTCTGCATCGATAGCTGTTGCTTGAGACGCAGTGGGAAAAGCACGAGATTGATGAAAAGCGTGAGGAGCACGATCGACCACCCAAAATTGCTGATGTAACTTTGGATCCACAACAGACCGAAAAGCAACGGCCGCGCGAGGATCTCAAAAAAGCCGTAATCGATGACCGTCGACAGCACCGGATCCGTGTCTGCTAATGCGCTTTGCTCCTTCGGTCCGACGTACACAGCGAACGGCGACCCCCGCATCGGGACGTTGAGCACCGCCATTGCAATCTCATCTTCTCCCTCGTAAAACGGTACGGTCGACACCGTCGGTGTCATGCCTTCCGCCGCCAGGAACATAGCGAGGAAATACTGGTCTTCAAGCCCGGCCTTCGTTGTCAACAAGAGCTCGTCAGGTCCGCCGGTCCCAGTGAGCCAGCGAAACACCCGCTGAAGAAACGCCCGGCCCTGCCTGAGCTCCTCAAAACCTTCAATACCTCCAACGAGGAGTCGCTCATAATCCCCGTCGTCTCGATAAACGATGTTGCTCAGCCTCGCCTCGTAATCGGCGGACTGATCGCCGAACCTCCCCTGCCAGACGATTGAAAACGGTATCGGCTGCCCGTCTCGTGTGATGCTGGCATCGACCTCTATGCGGTAGGTCTCGGGATTGGTGCGAAATTCTTTACGAACGTAAAGCCCGTCTTGCCGAAACTCAAAAGTGATCGTCCCGAGCCCCTGCTCAGCAACATACAAAGCATCGCTGATAAGTTCATCCGTTGCCCCATCGCCGGTCGTGAGGGCCAAAGGCCAGCCGACATTCGCCCCGACCTCCTGATTGATCAATTCCAGGGGCTCGCCTTCGCTTCCCAGGAAATTCCGCAACCGCAGGCTTCGCAGTCCCCCTCCCTCATTCGAAAAGGTGGCCTGGTAAAGCCGGGTCTCCAGCGCCAGTTCTTCGCTCCGCCCGGCCTGAGTATCCTCTTGAGAGGTTTCCTCCTCCGGCAAGTTGCTCTCCTGGACGGTCGCCGAGGGTTCCCGGTCCGCCGCACCGACACGTGGCGAAGCCGGCACATCCTCGGCTCCCTCGTTCACACCGGTATTTTCCGGGACGGTCTGGGAGTTCTCAAGGGCTTCTGTCTCCGGGGCAAGGGGTGCGGGGGGCGCGGTGTAACGGTTCAGGATGAACAGCACAAAGAACGACAGCGCGAACGCTACAAGGATCCGTTTTTCCATCGAGTCTTGCACAGCAGTCTCTCTAGTTTACAGGATCTACGCCCCCAGGGTGTAGGGGATGGCAGCGCAGCAGACGGGCCAGCGCCTTCGCCGCACCGCGCCGAAGTCCGTACTCTTCAATCGCATCGCCGGCATATTCTGAACAGGTGGGAACGAATCGACAAGCCGGAGGCAGCCACGGCGAAAGGATCTGCTTGTACGCACCGATGCCCCCCAATACCACCTTTTGTGTAAATGTCCGATGCGATTTGTCCTTCATGGCACCGTCCGAAGCAGTGAAAGAAGCTCGCTTTGGATCTCGAGAAAGTCACGACCCAGGGCCGATCGCCGCGGATTGACCACGATGTCGAAACCGGCGGGTACCTCGCGTCTCCCGTGACGCAGGATCTCCCGAACCCGTCGCCGAATCCTGTTCCGATCGGGAGCTTTTCCTAATTTCCGAGGCGTGGTTAGCCCGAACCGGCTGAGGTTCCGTTCGTTAGGCAGGATGAAAACGACAAACGAGCGCGATACTTTCTTCTCTCCGGCCCCATAAACCGCCTTAAACTCTATGGCGGATCGTAGCCGGCATTCTTTAGGAAAACGGTTGCCGCCAGGCAGCGCCGGATCGCGATCAGTAGTGCTCAACGGACAGCCGTTTTCGTCCCCTGGCACGCCGCCTTTTCAAGATGAGACGTCCGGCAGGCGTCTTCATACGATGGCGAAAGCCGTGCTTCTTGGCGCGCTTTCGATTGTTTGGCTGAAAGGTCCTCAGTGGCATCTGTCTTTAGCTCCGTCAAAAACTACCAATCTAACACTCCGGTATTAAGCGGTCAAGCTACCTCTTTGATTTAAAGCCGCTTATTTCATCAACGAACCCTCAGGGCCGCGTAAAATTTTCGTCTCGTTTACTCGTTGAAAACGCCGGGTGAAAAGTGTTACGCTTCGCGCTTCGTAGCGGAAGAAGATTCAAGCGTAAATCCTCTGTTTTCCACAGATGTGGAAAATTCCTGTGGAAAACCGACCCCTTCCCTAATACAGCGATATGGACGCCTGGCAACAAGTTCTTTCTCTCATAGAATCGAAGGTCAACCAGCAAAGTTTCAATACCTGGTACAAGCCTACGCAGTTGATTCGACATGAAGGTCGAGCCCTGTACGTCCGGGTTCCAAACGCATTCTTCCAGGACTGGCTCAACGACCACATGGACATCGTACTGGAAGCCGCCGAGGCCTCCGGTATCGGGACAATCGAGGTCGTTTACGTCATCGAGCAGAAGCCGACAGCTGCGGAGACGGAACGGCTTCAGGGCCGGCTTGATTTTGATTCGGTAGAAAACACTCTTAACTCAAGATATGATTTTGATAATTTCGTCGTAGGTTCTTCCAATCAATTTGCTCACGCGGCCGCCGTCGCGGTCGCCGAGCGGCCGTCAAAGGCCTACAATCCCCTGTTCATGTATGGCGGTGTGGGGCTTGGAAAGACCCACTTGATGCACGCTGTCGGACAGGAAATCAAGGCCCGCAACAAGTCTTTACGTCTGGCCTATCTTTCGACCGAGAAGTTCACCAACGAACTGATCAACGCAATCCGCTACGACCGTCTGCCGGCGTTCCGCGAACGGTACCGAAGTCACGACGTCCTGCTGATCGACGATATGCAGTTCATCGCTGGCAAGGAACGCACCCAGGAAGAGTTCTTCCATACGTTCAATGCCCTCTATGATATGCACAAGCAGATCATCATATCCGCGGACTGCCCCCCACGCGAGATCCCGACACTTGAGGAACGTCTGCATTCGCGGTTCGAGTGGGGATTGATCGCCGACATTCAGCCACCGGATCTCGAGACGAAGATTGCGATCCTCAGGAAGAAAGCTGAACAACAGAATATCCCCCTACCGGACAACGTTGCCCTCTACATCGCAAGCAAGGTCAAGTCGAACATCCGGGAACTGGAAGGCGCTCTGATCCGCTTGATCGCGTTCTCTTCATTGACAGGATCGGAGATCACGCTGCCCATGGCGCAGGAAACGTTGAGGGATCTTTTCAACCCGGGAGAAAAGCCGATCTCCATCGAGATGATCCAGAAAACGATTTCCGATTACTACGGACTGCGCGTCCAGCAGATAAAATCCAAGAACAACTCCAGGGCCATCACGCTGCCCAGACAGATCTGTATGTATATCTGCAAGCATTTGACGGGTGCGTCGCTGCCTCAGATCGGACGCGAATTCGGAGGAAAACACCACACAACTGTCCTCCATTCTGTTTCAAAAATCGAAAAATTGAGACAGAACGATAAAGAAATCAATAAGTTAATTCAAACGCTGATGGATTCATTCAAATGAGGGTGTGGTCCTGTTGTGGAACTCTTGTGAATAAAATAGGGATGCTGGATATTCACAATCAGTGAACAGGACGAGTGGATTCTTCTCCACAGATCGAGGATGATTCAAACGGAGTAATCGTAGCAGCTTAGGTTGTTTTTCCTACTTATTCACAGCATATAAGAATATAGATATATAGATCTGTTATGGAATTTACTGTAAGAAAGTTCGATCTTCTACAAGAGCTGACCTTGATTCAGGGCGTTGTTGAACGGAAGACAACGATACCGATCCTGGCTAATGTCCTCGTTCGTGCCGAAGAAGACAAGCTGGAGATTCTCGCGACCGACCTGGAGATTGGATTGAAGTCAACATGTGCTTCAACCGTTACGGCCGGTGGAACGATCACACTCCCGGCAAAACGTCTGTATGAAATCGTCCGAGCCCTTCCCGACAAGGAGATTCGTTTCAAGCAGGGAGACGCTAACTGGATCTCAGTGACCTGTGGATCGAGTCGATTTCGTATCGCAGGGCTGCCGAAAGAAGACTTTCCACTCTTGCCGGATCCGAAGGAAGACGGTGTTGCGATCCCATTCGACATCATGTCCCAGCTGATATCCCGCACCATTTATGCTATCAGCACTGAAGATTCCAAGTACACGTTCAGCGGTGCGATGCTGGTGATGAAGCCGGGGTCGGTGACGATGGTTGCCACTGACGGACATCGCCTGTCCCATGTTGAAAAGCACGATGCGATCGACGATATTTCCGAAGAAATAAAGGTCCTGATACCCAAGAAGGCCATGAGCGAATTGCTGCGTATGCTCACTGAGACCGAAGCAAACAGTAAAGTCATGTTCTCGAGGGATGAAAATCATCTGTTTTTCGACCTGGGTCATCGCCTGCTGGTTTCTCGCGTTCTGAGCGGGCAGTTTCCAAATTGGGAAGCCGTCCTTCCCCGCAACAACGATCGGACTTTCGTGATTGACCGTGACGAGGTTGCGGCAGCCATCCGAAGAGTTTCGATCCTGGCGGATGAGAGGTCGAGAACTGTACGTTTTGCTGTGTCGAATGGATCGCTTGAAATCGCCGCCAGCCATTCCGAGTTGGGCGAAGCCAATGAGACGCTGGCAATCGAATACGAGAAAGAGGGT
>PVBE011933134.1_pt1 | contig 10430 bp, 10 predicted proteins | sample 1631181 | NCBI WGS metagenome assembly PVBE01 (sample SAMN08397723, study PRJNA350692) | Marine metagenome, whole genome shotgun sequencing project. | isolation source: water | place: Pacific Ocean | collected 2012-04 | reverse complement strand
AGAAATCTAACTGGTCCTGAGATACGGAAGATTGAGAATCGACTGAACTATCGACCTAGAAAGTGTCTCGGCGCCTTGACACCACATGAAGTTTCCTACAACACTCGACTGCAACTGACCGTCGCACTTCGCGATTGAAACTAAGCTGTTTCGGGCGCACCGCTACTCTATAATGACGCCAGCAGCCACCAGGCGGAGGAGAGATCGACATGGCAAGAATCTTGGTAGAAGCGCGGTTCTGGCTTTCGCTCCCGTTGCTATTCCTTGCCTTGAGCTCGTATGCACAGCAACAATCCGGATCATCTGAAAACACAACACGACTGGAGCAGAGCGTCCAGGTGGGGATCAATGCCCGTTTTGTCGATTCAGATCTCGACACGACCAGAGCGGCCAGAGGCTTCGAGAGCGAGAACCGGGAGGTCTATGCTCTCCGCAACGACGTCCTCGATGCGCTGGCTCTGAGCTCTGGTATGGCGGTTGCCGACATCGGCGCCGGTTCGGGCTTTTACACCGAGTTAATGGCGGCCGAGGTCGGGCCGGAGGGCTCGGTCTATGCAGTTGAGATCGCACCGAACTGGATCGAGTATTTGAACGAGAAGGTCTCCGCCGAAGGTCTCGACAACATCACCGTCGTACTCGGCGGTGAGCGCTCCGTGGAACTGTCAGATGGCTCGATCGATCTCGCGTTTGCGAGCGACACCTATCATCATTTCGAATTCCCGCAGTCAAGCCTGGCCAGCATCTATCGGGCATTAAAACCTGGCGGCCGCTGGGTCGTACTCGACTACGACCGGATCCCAGGCGTCACGCCACCGAACCGCATGAACCATCTGCGTCTCGGTAAGGCCGAAGCGATCGCGGAGATCGAAGCCGCCGGATTCACGCTGGAACAAGACGTCGACCTCGGTTTCGAAGAAAACTACCTGGCGATTTTCCGCCGGCCGTAGCCGCCGGCCTTCTCATCCATGCCCAGCTCGCGCCGGCGGCTCAGCGTGCAGACCTCGATCGCGCTGGTCGTCGCCAGCATGATCGGCACTGGTGTCTTCACCACGTCAGGATTCGCGTTAGCGGACCTTCAGTCACGACAAGCAGTGTTACTCGCCTGGCTCACCGGCGGCCTGCTGGCGATGTTCGGTGCACTCAGTTACGGTTCACTTGCGCGGCACATCCCCGAGTCGGGTGGGGAGTACACATTCCTCAGCCGACTCGTACATCCGCTGGCCGGGTTCCTGGCCGGTTGGATCTCGCTACTCGTTGGCTTCACCGTGCCGATCGCCGCCGCTGCGCTGGCGCTGGCTGCGTATCTGACGGCGCCACTCGGCGGCGCATTGCGGGCGGAGTGGATCGGAACGATGGCTCTACTCGCTGTCGGCGCGGTACACGCCCGTAAGCTCCTAGTCGGTCTGATATTGCAGAACGTCGCGGTCGGCCTGATGCTGCTCGTCATCGGCGTGTTTATCGCTTTCGGAGTAACAGGCATTGCAACGCCATCGGCCACTGCGACACCAATGACGCTCGCCGATGTCGAAATCGGCGCGTTCGCGGTAACGCTGATTTGGATTTCGTTCGCCTACTCCGGATGGAACGCAGCCGTCTATATCGCCGGAGAAGTGCGGGACCCAGAGCGCAACCTCTACTTGTCGCTGTGGGTCGGGACCGGTCTGGTGACGATCATCTACCTCGCGTTAAATATGATTTTTCTCTACGCTGCGCCGGCTGCCGAGTTAGCCAATAGAGCCGAGGTTGCGGCGATCGCCGCCGAGGCTTTGGGTGGGCCGCAACTTCGCTTGCTGGTTTCGGTCATGATCTCGCTCGGGCTTTTTACATCGATTTCGGCGATGGTGATGATCGGCCCGAGGATCTACGCGCGCATGGCCGATGACGGGTTGTTCCCGAAGTGGTTCGAGACACGCGGCGAGGTACCGTCCGCGGCCGTGATATTTCAGATCGTGCTCTCAATCGTCGTCGTCTGGGTAGCGGAATTGCGCGAACTGCTCGGCTACATCGGTTTCACGCTCGGGCTGTCCACGGCTGCGACTGTAGCGAGCCTGATCTGGCTGCGCTTGAACCTAGGTCCGGAAGAGATCTCCGTTCCCGGGTTTCCCTGGATTCAAGGCATCTTCGTCGTGTTCGTGTTGACTGCCTCGGTCTTCATGGCCATGCGACAACCGTACGAAGCGGGTTTGGGGCTGCTGACCATACTGGCGGGCTTGCCGCTCTATTGGGCGATGCGCCGGCACACACGGCTGCCTTGATTCGGCTCTATACTGAAACAAACGATGAAGACGATGCGAATGACTCAGATCTTGCTCACAACAGCCGGATGGGTGGTCGTCACACTATTCGCGTTTCCGGCATGTTCCCAATCGAATATCGACGACCTGAGACTGCAGATGGTTACGGAAATCGAGCGGGACGTTCGTGATACCAGCGCCAACACCGGCCGACAGAGGCTTGATGAAGCCGTTATCGACGCCATGGCTCAGGTGCCGCGGCACGAGTTCGTGCCGTTGCAGCGGCGGCATCTGTCCTATGTGAATCAACCGCTGCCAATCGGCGATGGGCAAACGATATCACAGCCGTATATCGTCGCATTAATGACAGATCTCGCTAACGTCGACAGTAGCTCTATCGTCCTAGAAATCGGTACAGGCTCCGGCTATCAGGCAGCGATACTTGCCGAAATAGTCGAGCATGTCTATACGATAGAAATTATCGAATCGCTGGGACGGCGAGCCAGTGACACGCTGGCCCGCCTGGGGTATGAGAATGTGACGGTCGAGATCGGCGACGGCTATCGTGGAATGCCGGAGTTCGCTCCTTTCGATGCAATCATCGTGACGGCGGCTCCGGATCAGGTTCCCGAACCGTTGATTCAACAGCTGCGGCCGGGCGGCCGGCTCGTGATACCGGTCGGCTCGCCACGTACCGTCCAGTCCTTACAAGTACTCCAGAAGGATGCCGCCGGTCGGATCGACAGAACCGACGTGTTACCCGTACGCTTTGTTCCATTCACTCGTCACGATTGAACCGCCGCTGAGTCGGTAGCTGAATTATACTAATTCCGACGTGATCCCACTCAGAACCGGAACGTGTAATTCATCTTGATGGTCATATCCGCTTGGCTCGAGTGGAATGAGTCGTTCCTGTCGGTATCTTGAAGCATATGGTTCAATACGAGAAATATTTCTCGTCCGGCCTGAGGGATCCAGTGTAAACGGCTGTTGATCCCCGCAACCTCCGAGACATTATCGTACTGGACCAGATTCACCCATGACAATGTCGACGAGAAGATCATCTCTGCCCGTAATGTCACGAGCCGCACGACGAAGCCACCGTGAGGCAAATCTACATCGTTGAAATCGTAACTGACTCCAGCGCGAAAATATTTCGATAGCGCCCAGGTTAACCCGCCGCGAAGCGCAAGTCGGTCACCATCGAAAAACTCTCCGGTTCGGAAAGACAGATTTCCGAAAAATTCACGCTGGCTACCGGTACTGAAGTCGAACCCATACTCGTCGAAAGAGTAATCGCCGGGCGAGATAACCACGCCTTCGGAGATCTCGAAAGACTCGGTAATGACTTCCCTATTCGCCGTGTAGCGGATATCGAAGCTATCGCGGCTGTGATTATCGATCTCCAGCGGCCGTACGGAGATCACTTCCGTTTGCAATCCACCATCCAGAAGAGTGATTCGCTGTACGTCGACCCCGCCGAAGATCGTGCGCAGGAAACTGTTAGCGGGCCGGTGCGTATACCCTAACTCGAGAGTTTCGTCACGAATACCGGGGCGGTTCACGAACCCGAGGGCCGGGTTGAAGTTCTGTTGTAACTCTTTGACCCCGATGCCGGCACGGAATCCGACGTTGTTCGGTATCTGCAGGCGGAGGCCGAAAGCCTGATCGTCACCATCGAGCCCCGCCGTGTCCGATTGCTGGAACCAGGCCTCGCCCTGGAGCGTGCGGCCACCGGGGAGACGAGTGTTCAGGTAGCGAAAGTCGACCCCGGCGACGGTGTTATCGACATTGGACCGGGGGTCGCCGCTGGTAACGATAACGCCGAGGCTGGATTCCGACAGCACGTTGGCGGCAGCCCGGCCGACGAACACATCGGTGGCTTCCACGCCCTTGATTGCGTCCTGCCTTATCGCCAGCGCACCCACGTTCCACCGGCCGACGCGACCGCTGATTTTTCCTCCATAGTCGATATCAGCCGGCGTACCGGAAGCGCTTAGACCCACTCGCCGGGAGAAGAACGGCCGCCCGTTTTCTTGAGACGGGCGTGAGAAAGTCGGCCCACTACCAAAGCTCGCACTCCCGCCGAGCCGGCCAAACTCGAAAATATCCGCATCCTTTAGAAAGAACGCGCGTTTCTCCGGGAAGAACAGATTGAAGCGCGACAGATCGACCTGCCGATCATCTACTTCCGTGGCTGAAAAATCCGTATTGATAGTCAGCGCCCCGTTCAGAGAGGGCGTAATCTTGTAGAAGAGATCCAGGGACGGATCCTGAGCGGTGTCGCTGTCGGAAGGTGAGAAGGTTTTCTGTTCGCGCACGCTGATCGAAGGAACGATATCCAGCCCCGAGGTCTGTGCGAGATTACGAAGTCCTGTCACCGTGCCCGCGATGCTCGGATTCATGTTGCGATTCCGAGACACCCATCCGATCCATTCGCTCTTCCGTGGTACGTATCTCATGAAGTTGATACCCCAGACGTCGTTATCCGGATCGAACGACAGCGTCCTGAACGGTATCCTCATTTCGACGGAACAACCTTGCTCGTTCTGTTGAGCTGCCGCCTGCCAGATACCTTCCCAGTCTCTCTGTTGTTGGTTGGTATTCTGGTACAGGATCTCGGACCGAATTCCGTTACAGTTCACCTCGAACCGGTATCCGTTACGGCGGTCATGGAAAGGATCCAGGATGACGCCGAAGTTGTCGTCCCCGAAGAGACTCTCACCCTGCCTCATGATCTTCGCGGTCATCTCGTCTGGCTCGCTGTCCGAAAGTTGTGCGCCCACGTAGAGTGCGTCGTCCGTGTAGAGCAGTCGCACTTGCGTGTAGACGGAAGCGTCGGAATACTCGGTCGGACTTATCTGATGCAGGTCCTCGACGACCGTGGCTTGCGACCAGACGACTTCGCCCAAACGCCCATCCATGATCGGAATTCTGTCCGTGTGGGCGATATGAATGGTCTTTGACTCAGCGCCGACGACACCAGTGCCTTGAGCTGCCGAACCTTCGCAGAGAAGAGAGATCATCAGACAGAGCGCCAAAGGAATGCAGTGCATTTCGTACGCTTGGCACATAGGGGCGACTGTTCCTGTAACGAACCAAGCGACGAACTTGGCGGGATCGAACCTAGCCTAGAGCTGGGTGTGGCGTAATCAGGAGAAATACTTAAGGGCGCTTCTCACCGCTCTTGCCTGCTTCACCGGGAAAGGTCGCGAATGTACATACGTACGATTCCTACCTTGTCCGAGGGGTTCCTTTCTGTATCGTCGGCTGACACGCGGCCCTCGTGCGCACGTTGATGATGGCAATGAAGCATCTATTCATTGTATTCGTAGTTATACTGATGTCCACGACATCGGCTCAAGCCCAGTTCGAGTGGGCATACCAGCGAGTCGATGAGGTACTTCCTCAGGCCGACTTGGATTTCGACGAGAGCGCGCCCCGAACCGTTCCCGGCAGCTCGCTCCAGCGCACCCAGGAACAGATCGACGATCGCTGGAATCCACCCGACTGGTTTCCTGACGATCATCACGCGCCCGTACCGGAAATCGTCGCCCGGGGCGCAGGCCCGAATGCCAGACCCTGTGCCACCTGCCACGGATACGGGGGGTCCGGGCATCCCGAGTCTTCGCATATGTCCGGGATGACGGCGGCCTACATCGTGCGCCAGATGGCTGACTACAAGAACGGGGTAAGAAAAGACCGGTTCTTTATGAACGCGATAGCCCGAGAAATGTCCGACGAAGACGTTCGGGCGGCAGCAGAGTGGTTTGCCGGACTCGAGCCGATCGATTGGATCGACGAGGTCATCGAGTCCGATATCGTCCCGGTCACCTACGTCGGCCGCGGGCGCATGCGCTTCCTGCAGCCGGACGGCGGCACCGAGCCGATCGGCAAGCGCGTCCTCGAAGTGCCGCAGGACCGCGCGCTCGTTGAATCCCGCCACCCTTACGTAGGATTTACCGTGTACGCACCAGCCGGCAGCGTAGCGCGGGGCGAGGCACTCGTCACGATGGGAGCTGCCGGCAAGACGATCGGCGTGCTTCATCTGCCACGGTGAAGGGCTGACGGGCCTGGGCGACGTGCCGCAGCTCGCCGGTATTTCTCCGCTCTACGTTATCCGCCAGCTCAACGAGTTTCAGAATGGCGACCGAGCGGGCAGCATGAGCGCCCTCATGGATGCATCCGTAGCCAACCTCACGGAACAGGATATTCTCGATATCGCGGCCTACCTCGCTAATCTCGACCCGTAACGTATCGATGACGGAACGCATTTCGACGCCGTTCGGCTGCCGCTTCGGCTCGTCGAGGTTGACGCCGGCAATCGCCCCGGCTCAAAGTGGCCTTCTCTAGTGCCGCACGGCACTTACTTATTGGAGAGATGCAATGTCGAACCTGGTCTTGGTAGTCACAGTAAAAACACAACCCGGTGTCGCGGAGACGCTGATGCCGGCAATGCTCGAAAATGCCGCGCAATCCGCACAGGAAGAAACCTGTTATCAATTCGACGTAATCGTTTCTCAGGATGACGAGAACACGTTCATTTTCTACGAAGTCTACAAAGACGAACAGGCCCTCGCGGAGCACCGTAAGACACCGCATTTCCTGAACTATTGGAATCTAATGCAGGAATTGGGCGACAGAGTCGAACGCAGCGCCCAGCTATACGACAAACTGAGCTGACAATCCAGGCGAGCCGGGATATCGCAACCGAACTCCTCTACTCGACCAGCTTTCGGTCGATGCCGACCGCCGTCTCTATAGCCTTACACACGGCGGACGTATCGAGATGACCCAGACCCAACGCGATCGCTGAATTGAACTTCTGTCGGCTGGAGACATAGAGGTCGATGGGTGCTTTAACGCTCGCGGCGAACTCCGTGATAATAGAGGCATCTTTCTCGTAGACATCGAACATAGTCCCTCCGCCTTCTCGATAATCCGAGGCGGCCATCATCGCGCCGCGAATATCGAACATCTTCGAGCCTCCGGCGCCCTCCTTGAGTACCGTATGGATGAGATTGGGGTCGAGCCCGGCCTTCTGACCCATCACCATGCATTCCGCCGCCGCCGTCACGTGGACATGCACGAGATAGTTGGCGAGAAGCTTCATCCGGCTGCCGTTGCCGACTTCACCACAATAGAAATTGGTGGCGGTGAAGCCTTCCAGTACCGGTACGCACTCTGCGTGCGCGCCCTCGTCGCCGCTTACGTAGATCGATGCCATCATCTTGGCCAGCATCGGCGGCGTCGCGCTGATCGGAGAATCGAGAAATACCTTCCCGCCGGCCTTGATCTGATCGTGTGCCGCGAGCTTCTGGTCTACGGTTAGCGTGCTGCACTCGATCAGGATCTGCCCCGGCTGTTCGTGCCCCAGCACTCCCTCGACCACCTTCTGAAGCGCGCTCGCATTTGGTAGCGAGGCGATGAGCACGTCGGCTCTCTCGGCCACATCGGTGACTGAGTCCGCCTTGTTCAGGCCGAGATCGTCCAGAGCCGCCATTCGGTCGGGCAGAATATCGAAGCCGACGACTTCGAATTCATTCATGAGTAAATTACCCGCGACATTTCCGCCCATGGGGCCTAAACCGATGACACCAATCGTTACGCTCATATCGCGATCCTCCAATCGTAATTCTTATGTGACGCTTTCCCGCAAGATAGCGGATAGGCTGCACTTTACAATAAGTTATAATTAATGGATAACCGATAACCTTGGGGAATCCTGGATGAGACACGCTGTAAAACATCTAACGTCACTGGCGGCACTCGGCATTATAGCGACGCTCTCGATTGCCGTGAGCACCACCGCCCGCGCCGACAGGATCACGCTAAGAATCGCTACCGGGCATCCGCCCGGCGTCGTCTATGCGGGCCTGATGAAGGATTACTTCGAGCCGGAACTGAAGCGGCGCGTCGAGGAGCGCACCGAGCACACGCTGAATTTCATCGAGGGCTACAGCGGCTCCATCGTCAAGGTTGCCGAGACGCTCGAAGGCGTACAAAACGGCATCGTCGATATCGGCGGATTCTGCTATTGCTTCGAGCCTTCTAATCTACCGCTGCACGCTTTCCAGACCATGCTGCCGTTCGGAACCATGGATCCCACGGTCAGCTTACAAATTGCGCAGGATGTCTATGCGGCCGTGCCGTACCTTTCCAACGTCTTCGAGGAGCAGTTCAACCAGAAGCTGCTCGCGCGCATCGCGGACGCGGGCTACAACCTCGGCACGTCGTTCGACTGGAACACGGTGGACGACCTCCAGGACGTAAAGATCGCCGGCGCGGGCCTGAACTTGAACTGGCTGCGCTACGCGGGCGCCGTTCCCGTGCAGGGCTCGCTGCCCGAAGCCTACACGGGCATCCGCACGCACGTTTACGAAGGCTGGATCATGTTCCCGAGCGCCTGGGTGCAGCTAAAACTCCACGAGGTGGGACCGTACTACACGATGATCGGCTTCGGTTCCATCACCTGGCACGGCCTGACGATCAACATGGACACCTGGAACAGGCTACCGCCGGAGGTGCAGGAGATCGTCCTCGAAGTGGCGGCGGACTACGAGCAGCTGACCGGCTCCAATAATCTCGAACGTTACGGTGACGACGTCGAAACACTCAGAGATCTGATCACCGTGAAGGAACTCGGCCCCGAAGTACGGGCGGACTGGGCGAACTCACTCAGGGATTGGCCGAAAGAAATGGTTGCCGAACTCGAGGCCCAGGGACTTCCGGCGATGCTCGTGCTCGAGACCGCTTTGAACTCGGCCGAAGAGCACGGCTATACCTGGCCGGTTCGCTACGAACTAGAATAAATAGAGAGAAGCAGTTGCACCCCGGCCGAAGCTGGCCGGGGTGAACATGCTTCAGGAAGGCTTTAACTCCCTTGAGCGATACCGAGTCGCGTGTCCATCGTCAACCTCAGCGATAAATTATCCAAGTTCCTGCTGGTGCTCGCCGCCGGATGGGCGTTCATGCTGACGTTCTTCATCGTCGCGGACATCGTCGGCCGCAGTGTATTCAACACACCGGTCTACGGCGTTCGCGAGGTCGTTATGAACTCGATCGTCATGATCGTGTTTCTGCAAGCCGGTTATGCGATTCGTAGCCGTTCGATGTTGCGGGCTGATTTTCTCGCGCAGAAATTTCCGCCCTTATTTGGGCGAGTCGTGCTCACGATCGGCTATCTATTGGGTGCCGCGTTCTTCCTCATGATTCTCGTGGGCGGCTGGGATATGGCCATTCACTCCTGGGTCGCGGGCGAGTACGAAGGCGAGGGCGCGCTCCGTGTACCGGCCTGGCCCACGCGGTTCACGATCCTGTTCGGCAGCTTCGTCGCCTGTATCAATTACCTGCTCATGATGTACCTGGATATCTTCCGGCCCGAAAAACTGGACTCGGAAGTTGCCCCGGACGCGCAGCTCCACAGCTAACCCCAATAAATACCCAATAAAAAAACGTGTTCGAAGCTAATATTGCAACTGTTTTGATCATCAGCCTGCTGGTGATGGTGGCTCTGGGCGTGCATATCGCGATTGCTCTGGGCATGACGAGTGCGCTCGGTGTCTATCTCGTCACGGACGGAAACTTCAACGTCGTGTTGAACATGCTCGCGAGTACGGCGTATGAGTCCCTGCGCTCCTACGAATTCGCCGTGATCCCATTGTTCATGCTCATGGGCGAGTTCATCGGCAAATCGGGTGCGGTTACCGACGTCTACCAGGCGATTCAGCGTGGCCTGCGGCGACTCCCCGGGCGCCTGGCCGTCGCAACACTGCTCGGTAACGCCATATTTTCTTTCGTGACGGGCGTGAGTATCGCTTCCGCTGCGACATTCTCGCGCATCGCCTATCCCGAGATGAAGCGCTTCGGCTACCACCATGGCTTCGCGCTGGGGGCCGTTGCCGGCTCGAGTTGCCTCGGCATGCTCATTCCACCGAGCGTATTAATGATTGTGTGGGGGTTACTGACCGAGAGATCCATCGGCCAGATTTTTCTCGCCGGCGTACTGCCTGGACTACTGCTGCTCAGCCTGTTCGTGACGTATGTGTTGGCGATGGCGCTGCTGCGACCGAACCTGGTCGGCGGACGCAGGGACCAGACGCTCGCGGAACGCGAACCGGTGAGCACTGACCCGGACTCGACGCCGGGCACTAGCTCACTGCAGGTATGGGGGAGCGCACTCGGCATTATCCTGGT
>PVBE011896111.1_pt1 | contig 10430 bp, 6 predicted proteins | sample 1631181 | NCBI WGS metagenome assembly PVBE01 (sample SAMN08397723, study PRJNA350692) | Marine metagenome, whole genome shotgun sequencing project. | isolation source: water | place: Pacific Ocean | collected 2012-04 | reverse complement strand
GGGGGCGCTGCAAGCGTCGTCCGTGCTGCTGGCGTCGCCGTAGCCGTCGCCGTCGCTGTCGAGGTAGAACGTGGACTCCACGCCTTCGTCGACGTTGCCGTCGCAGTTGTTGTCGGCCAGGTCGCAGACTTCGGTGCCGCTGACGTTGATCGTGGCGTTGGTGTCGTCACAGTCGTCGCTGTTGCCCACGTAGCCCGAGGGGGCGCTGCATGCGTCGAGGCTCGAGTTGAGGTCACCCTCACCGTCGCCGTCGAAGTCCAGGAACCAAGTGAGCTCCACACCCTCGTCGACGCTTCCGTCGCAGTTGTTGTCGGCCAGGTCGCAGACCTCCGTGGCGCCCGGGTTGGAACTGGCGTCCGCGTCGTCGCAGTCGGTGTCGTCGCTCACGTAGCCCGAGGGGGCGCTGCAAGCGTCGTCCGTGCTGCTGGCGTCGCCGTAGCCGTCGCCGTCGCTGTCGAGGTAGTAGGTGTTCTCCACGCCCTCGTCGACGTTGCCGTCGCAGTTGTCGTCGGCCTCGTTGCAGAACTCGGTCGCGCCGGGGTAGACGGAGGCGTTGAGGTCGTCACAGTCACCGTCGTCGGCCACCGAGCCCGAAGGGGCGCTGCAGCTGACTGAGGTGTCCGAGGTGTCGCCGTAGCCGTCGGCATCCGTGTCGCCGTACCAGGTCACCGCGTCGGACGAGGTGTCCGGGTCGACGGTGCCGTCACAGTCGTTGTCCGCTCCGTCGCAGACCTCCGTGGCGCCCGGGAAGGACGTCACGTCTGCGTCGTCGCAGTCGGTGCTGTCGTCGACGTAGCCGCTGGGGGCGCTGCAGGAGGGCACCGGGGTGCCACCCATGTCGCCGTAGCCGTCGAGGTCGCTGTCGACGTACCAGTCCGTAGCGTCCGTGGACGTGGAGGGATCGGTGTTGCCGTCGCAGTTGTTGTCGATGCCGTCGCAGATCTCTGCGGCGCTCGAGTTCACGGTCGCTTCGGTGTCGTCGCAGTCGGTGTCGTCGGAGACGAAGGTGCTGGAGGCCTCGCAGGCAGTCTCGGTCACGTCCACGTTGCCGTAGCCGTCACCGTCGGCATCCTCCCAGAAGGTGGATGCGTCGCTGGCGTCGGAGCCGTCCGCGCCGTTCAGGCAGTCGTTGTCGATGCCATCACCGCAGACTTCGATCTCGCCGGGGTTGGCGGTCGCTTCGGCGTCGTCACAGTCCGTGCTGTCGCTGACGAAACCCGAGGGGGCCTCGCAGGCGAGAGTGGTGCTGTCCGGGTCGCCGTAGCCGTCGCCGTCGCCGTCGATGTAGAACTCGGACTCGACGTCCTCGTCGGTGTCGCCGTCGCAGTCATTGTCCAGCTCGTCGCAGACTTCCTCAGCGTCGGGATTCACGAGCGGATCGTGGTCCCCGCAGTCGTCGCTATTGTCGACGAACCCGTCGGGAGCCTCGCAGGTGACCTCGGAGACATCCGAGCCGAAGCCGTCGCCGTCGAGGTCCTCCCACCAGGTGGGAGCGTCCGTGGCGCCATCGTCTTCGCTGCCGGAGCAGTTGTTGTCGATGCCGTCGCAGACTTCCTCGGCCGCGGGGTTGATGGTCTCGTCCTCGTCGTTGCAGTCGTCGCTGTTGTTGACCCACTGCTCGAGCGAGTTGGTCGCGAGCTCACACCCGTTCTCCACGCCGATGTCGCCGCCGTAGGCGTCGAAGTCGTAGTCGAGGAACCACATGTTGCCAGTGGCGTTGTCGAGCTCACCGTCGCAGTCCTGGTCCACGTTGTCGCAGACTTCGGGCGCGCCGGGGTGGATCGAGGCGTGAGCGTCGTCGCAGTCATCACCGTTGTCCACGAAGCCCTCGGGGGCCTCGCACTCGGTGACGATGCCTTCGTTGTCGCCATAGCCGTCGGAATCGACGTCCGGGTACCACACCGTCGCCTCACCCACGTCGGGATCGGTGTCGTCGCAGTCACCATCGTTCTCGCTCAGGCCGTCCCCGTCGTCATCGACGTCCAGGGGGTCAGGCGCGGTGGTGTCGTCGTCGTCCGCCACATCGATCGGATCGGGTGGCGGAACCTCGTCGGGCCCACAGGCAGTCAGCATCAGACCCGTCAGGGCCAAGATCAGGAAGCGATTCATCTCGTTCTCCTCGTTTCTCAGTGTTCTCTCCCTCCCCACCAAAGGGGTTTGTTCACCAGGCCGATGATAGGGAGAAAGAATGGAATGTTCACATTGTGGCCTGGTTTTGGCCCACAAAATGGGACTAAATCAGAGCACAAACAAACGCTTTTTGACGGGGATTTATACCAATTTACCCCGTTTTTGTCAATAGGTTGCAGATAAAACTCACGTGCATTGAAAAGCCCCTTAAAATTGAATGAGATGCGCCGCTCTGGAAGCATTAAATTCGAGAGCTGTAGGTAATCCTACAGTGAACGTATTTCATGCCGAAGAGCAAGCAGCTCGCCAATTTTTGACGTTTTTCAAACAAAATACCCCGCTAAGCGACAAGTCCCTCAATGGGATACTTTGCCGCTAACGGGGTTCGTTAGCGTGTTCGGCTCAGTGCGGAGGCTACTCGTCGATCACGTCGTCGATCGGGTCACAGCTGGGGTCGCTGTCGACCTGCAGGATCAGGGCGCACGAGTTGCCGTCGTCCGCGTCCGCGATCCAGACCGTGAGGTCATCCTGGTCGTAGCTGGTACCGAGCCACCAGACTTCGAGGGTGAAGTCCGGGTCCATGACCCCACCGTAGCAGAGGTCAGGCTGGCTCGAGCCTTCGCCATTGATGACGAGGCCGCACTGGGCGCTGATGTCCCATGCGTTGCTGAGGTACTCGACCTGCGCCGAAGTGCCGTCGACCGCTTCGACCTTCTCCTGCCAGTCGTACTGGTTGGGAGTCGCACCATCGCTGTAGAGCACCGTGTTGAACGCGCCGGCCACGTACGAGTTGTACGTGATGGCCGCAGTGGCCTGCCAGTCCTCGTCCACGGAGCCGTCGCAGTTGTTGTCGATACCGTCGATGCCGGCGTCGTACTCGATGGCGTCCGGGTTGATGGCCGCGTCGGTGTCGTCGCAGTCGGCGTCCTCGGTGAAGCCGTCGGCGTCGTCGTCCACGGGCACTTCATCGGTGCCAGCGCTGTCATCGTCGTCACCGCTGCCGGTGTCGCCGGTGTCAGCCGAGTCGTCATCGTCTCCGACGTCCGTCTCTTCCGTCTCGCCGGTGTCCGTCTCGCCGGGCGCGGTGAGCTCGTCGCAGTCGCTGTCGATGCCGTCGCCGACGATCTCTTCGGCGTCCGGGTTGACGCTGTCGTTCTCGTCGTTGCAGTCCAGGTTGTTGTCGGACATGCCGGGGAACGAGGCACAGGCCAGCTCGGACTCGGCGTTGTAGTCACCGTAGCCGTCGCCGTCCAGGTCAGGCCACTGCTCGGTGGTGTCGAGGCCATCGTCGATCTGCCCGTTGCAGTCGTCGTCGATGTTGTTGCAGGACTCCGGCTGGTCTGGGTTGATCCAGTAGCCGTCGACGCGACCGTCGCCGTCCTCGTCGAGGGGGCTGTCGTTGCAGTCGAACTCGCCGGTCCAGCCGTCCTGGTCCAGGTCCTCGTAGACGACGTCGTCGCCGGTGTCGAAGGTGTCCAGGGGGGCCTCCTCGAAGGTCAGGCCGTTGCCATCACCGGTGTCGTCCGGCGTCACCTGCTCGGTGTCGTCGGCAGAGCCGGATCCGTCGATGGTGTCGATGATCTCGGTGGACGGTCCACAGGCAACCAGAAGGGCGGCCATGAGGGCCATCAGGGGGGTGGTGAAACGCATCAGTATCTCCTTGTTTCTTGATCGGGGGGATGAAACCAGTCAGCTACGCTCGATGAGAGGACCTCGCGAGGCGTCCAACTGGCAAAAACCACCCCGATGCGGGGGATGGTCAAAGTCAGTGGGAGGCATGTTCAAGAGTTTTGAACACATTTCCCACCAACTCAGACCGCATTCTATTTGAATGTTCAGGCCGAAAACAGGAGTTAATTGCCTATCTTCGAACGATGTAAGATACCATAATTTTCCCTTTTTGTCAACCCTTCCTGACAAGAGTCGAATGTACAATCAATGTACATAATTGACCGATTTTCGTTACATTTTCGAACAATATCATTAAAAAACAGTCAAAATTGGATGAGATACGCCGATCTGGAGTGAAAACATTCATGAAACGTCCCAAAAGGGACATTGAATGAATGTTTTCACGAAGATCAAGTAGTTCGCCAATTTTAGGCATTTTTTTGTAAAAAAAAGCGCCTCCTATGAAAGGGGTGACGCCGTAAAGGGGCTTACCCGCCTTCTCAGGAGGCGAAGAAGTTGTGCTAGATCCCGAAGGACCTTCTGCACCGTTGAACCCACGAGTTTCCCCTTTACGGCGCACCCGACTCAGGTGCACTTCTCAGCTAGCCGTTGGCCAGCTTGCTAGTTGACGTAGCCGGTCGTGATCTCGTCGAGATCTCCGAACCAGAGGAGCGCGGCGCAGCCGGCAGTGACCTCCCAGCTCTCGCCGGGCGACCAGGTCACCAGATCGTCCGCATCCCAGGAGTCGTCCTCGAGGGAGATGTCGATGGTGACGGAACCGTCGAGGCTCGCGCTCTCGAAGTGACCGTTGCAGTACCAGTCGTCCGCGCCGTCGGCACCGTCGGTGTCGACGTTGACGTTCATGAGCAGGCCGAGCAGGTCGGTGTAGTCACCCTCCAGCATCGAGCTGACGCTGTTGCTGTTGGATGAGGTATCCGATCCGGGAAGCCAGTACGGACCCATGTAGTCGGCCGGGAAGATGGGCTGGACGGTGAGCGTCATGCCCGGGTAGGACGAGAGGTAGGTGGCACTGATGTTGAGCACCGAGACTTCCTCGCACTCGAGGTCCTCGCCGTCGCAGTCCTGGTCGATGCCGTCGCCGCAGATCTCGGGCGCGCCCGGGTAGATCGTCGGATCGTCGTCGTCGCAGTCGATCTCGGACTCGGGCGGGTAGCCGTCGCCGTCGTTGTCGACCGGACCGTCGGGCTCGGCGCTGTCGTCGTCGTCACCGGTGTCACCGGCGTCGTCGTCGTCCGCGGGTGAGGCGCTGTCATCGTCGTCCGTGGCGCTGGGGCCGTAGGAAGTGACGACTTCGTCGGGACCGCAGGCGGTCAGGCACAGAAGGCTCATCAGGGTCAGGAACGGAAGGGTCAGGGTCTTCATCTGTCTCTCCATCAAGGGGGAACCTTTCCAGCGAACATACTGGAAGGAACCGAGGGATGTTTGAGAGGAAAGAGTCTCCTCCCAAGCAACCCTCGGTTCCGGGAAAAATTGTAGGTTTGTCAAAGAACAGTGACGCGATAGATTATCATTAAAGGCCTATGTTGTCAAGGGTTTCCTAGTAAAAGTTGTAGATTTTTGACAAAAAGAAACAGGACCCGTAATGGTCCTTCATTTCGTATAGCGTTTGCTCCCCCCTCCCCGATCAGATCGGTTCAGGGGGGAGCGTCAGCCTAGGTCGTGACCGCAGTGGCCACTCGTCTCGTAGTTGTCTAGCGGTCGAGGACGCTCGTCGCCGAGAAGGACACGCCCACCAAAGCGGTGGCACCGATGCCCTGTCCTCGGGTCACGACCAGGTTCAGGTCGCCGTCGGCGCCGTCCTGCCAGCCCTTGCTCCCGTAGACCTCTCCGCACACGCCGATGCGAGCGAAGGGGCTGACGGTCACGTGACCGGCGCTGGGAGCCTGGTAGCGGTAGGAAGCCCCGCCGCACGCGCCGTCCGCGGGGACGGAGACGTCCAGGAGGTTGCTGTGACCTCCTGTGTGGCGGTACGCCGCGAAGCCACCGAGGTGGTGACCGCTGTCGTTGATGTCGCCCAGAGCCTCGAAACCGAGGAGGTAGGCCTCGTCGGCGCCGGAACCGGAGCCATCGGAACCCCACGTGGCGCTGCCGAAGCCGCCGATGAGGGCGTCGTCGAGATCGAGGTGAACCGTCAGATCCATCCCGACACCACCCATGGCAGGGCCACGGAGGGTGTCGCCGGAGGCGGTGAGCTCGCGCTGGAGCTGCACGCCGCCGATCACTCCGCCGTTGATGGCGAAGCCGCTGGTGCTGAGCTCGGTTACCGTGCTCGCCTGGGCATCCTGCCGGCGCTGGAGCTCGCGGTCGGCCTCCTCACGCGCTTCGCGCTCGGCGTCGTCCGCCTGCTCACGTGCCTCGGCCTCGAGCCGGTCGGCCTCTTCGCGGGCCTCGGCCTCGTCCACCACGGCGTCGGTCAGGACGTCGTCGGCTGCGAAGAGGCTGTCATCAGCCACGATGAGGTCGCTGATGAACCCGTCTCGGTCGTCGTTGCCGGACTCGATGTCGTCCAGGCGCCGATCGTGCTCCACATCGGCCTCCATGCGGGCCTCGGCTTCGCCTTCGACGACTGCCTCGGCCGCCTCGGTGGCTTCCGCCTGTCGCGTGGCCTTGGAAGGGCCTCGGTAGACCGGCTTGGCCTCGGTGGCCTTCTTGGCCTCGCGATCCGCGATCTCGTTGATCGCGTTCTGCGCGGCGTCGTCGTTGGGGACGAGCTCTCGGTGACCGTCGGTGCCGATCACCTTCGTGTCTCCGAGGTAGATGTCGACGAACAAGTAGTCGTCCGAATCGAGAACCTCGAAGGTGCCCGCGCCGGTGTTGACCTTGGCGGTCGGCGGCGTCGCGGTGGCACCCTTGGTCATGCGACCGTGCTCGACAACGAAGCGCTGGCGGTCCCAGGTGGCACCGCTGTACTCGTTGGCCGCGAAGCGGGCCCGGGTGGGCTCGTCCTCGGGCTGAGCGTCGGGCGTCTTGACGTCGCAGTCGTTGTCGATGCCGTCGTCGTCCTTCTCCGGCAGGGCCGGGGAACGGAACGGGTTCGCATCGTCGCAGTCGTACGCGCTCTTGGCGACGCCGATGTCCTTGTGGTCGACGTTGCCGTCGCCGTTCTGATCGCTCAGCGCCACGGGGGCGCCGTCACCGTCGGCGTCTGCCTGGTGAATCGGTCCGCCGCCCGCGAGGGCACTCGCGCTCGTCAGGGCCATCAGGCCCAAGGTCAGGATGAAGGGTCGGTTCAGCATTCTCTCATCTCCAGTGAAGGTAGTTTCCTACCTGTTCCAGTGAAGGTAGTTTCCCACCTGTCGGGGTCCAATAGGAATCGTACGAGCACCATCGCCCGCCTTGACTCCACCGTAGACCCCCGACAGGGGACGACGGCGCCGAGTGGGTTTCTCAGCTTTCTTTGTAACCTAGGCTGATTGTAAGGTTCAGTTATCGTTCAGCCCGTGGTCAGGTCGCAAAGATCTTTATGAAGATCGCTGCGATCCGACCACGAGACTCAAGTGGTTCGACATCACATCATAGCAAGGAGGAGGTGCTACGAGTGACATCAAACCGCTTCAATTCACAGTTAGATACCTGATTTGCTGTGCTGTTTTCTATTCATCAGAACGGAGCAAGATAGCATGATGAATCATTTTTGTCAAGGCACTTGGACAAGAATCATGTTGGTGACCGTTGACGCAAAATACGCCATTTGATACCCTTTCGGCGCTAGAGAGTAACTGAAAAAAACCAAAGCAAAAAACGACCTTAAATGGGCGTTTTTGTAAGAAATAGCCTATATTGAGGGCCTAAGCGCAGCGCTCAACACGCCTCCTCCTCGTGTTGAATCGCCAGTGCATAGGTTCTCAATGTGGGCTCTTTTATTAGGAAAAATCCTCGTGAACTAGCTGATGCCTTCTGCGAAATCTTTCAGTTTGAAGAATAACGTATGCAATTCCAACAAAACCACCGAGAACAAAACCTGAGAGCATGTTTACTAGAATATCTGGTTTAACAGGCCAACGTGAGTTTAGTGGGTCATCCACAAGAGAAACTGCCACTGTTCCGCCGGATGTATACTCCCCCACCCGCTCAGTAAGAACGTAAGCAACTGCTCTTACAATTTGCTGAGCTTGTTCAACATCTCTATGAAATACTGTTACTGAAAGAAGTCCTGACCCCCTTGAGACTGTTGCGTTAACCATCTTTCCCCAAGTCTTTCTTTTCTTTGAATCGTCTGCAGGAAAAGTACTTTCATCAATACTGAACCCTGAGGCTATTACTTGGTCGAAAAACGTACTGGTATAAATGAGAGTTGAAAGATTGTCTGCAATGCGCTCCTCAGCGCGAGAGGCTGTGTAGGCATCAACTCCTGACCCAACGTCTTGGAGAATCAAAAGTCGCACAGTCGAAGAATACCGTAGCGGCTGTATGAACGAAACTATGAGTGCCAACACAAGTCCCAACAGACCGAACATGATTACCGTCTGCCATCCTCGCGTGATGTCTCGAATGTAATTTGGCTGTGACATAACTACAGATAGTATACATTATTGATTCACACTCCCCAACGTGACTTCCACATTCATGCTCACATCGTCACGTGAAAATTCAATACTGATTACTTCTCCAGCAACTTTTCTAGCAAGAAGATCATCTAATGTATAAGTTGACCCAACTAACTCTCCATCAATGGACAAGATCACATCTCCTTTCTCAAGCCCTGCTTCTGTACCTGCCCCAATTGGCTGCCATCCAGAAAGCAGTGCACCGATTTTAATCGAACTATCAACACCAACAGTTCGTGACAAATCTACAGTGTTCACACTCAGAGATGGATAAACAGGAAGTTCAACAGCACTTAGCACCTGCTTTAAACTTCCAGATATATGCTCAAGAGGAATAACTCGAGAATCATTTACCAAACCAACTAGCTCTCCAAAAATATTAAATACAGCAGAACCATCATTAAAAAGAGTGGCCTCCAAAACAATACGTCTAGCTGGATCATCTGAAGAGCGAAGTGCGTCTTCTCCATATGTAACGGTCTTCACGCGTGTAAACGTCATCTCACCACCGTGGGCCACAAACACCTGGTCTCCTGGCTCAAGGTTGTACCCATCACCAAAATCAACTACTGGTAGATTCTGCGCATCACAATGTGCAAAACTGAATCCACTGCGTCTGTCATAGACAACGTCACTAATGATGCACTCTTCTGATCCAATGCGTACAGTATCTTCAACTGAAAGACTACCCAGGCCAAGCATCCAACCATCAGATGTTAATACGATTACAGAACTCTCAAACTGATCAACTGGGACCACACCACCAGAGCCATAACTTGCACCAATCGCTGGAAGAGCAGTTGATTCCATTAATTCTAAAGCTGACTCGTAACTAGTTGGCAATGCTCGAGGGCGCTCTTGTGTAACCCTAAGTGGCTCAGTTAGTTCACCAAGTTGATAAGTATAATCGGATAGATAATTGTTTGTGAGAGCGGAAGTAAGAACTCCGCTGGCGCCACCTAACAAGGCGGAAAATACGATCACTCGAATTGTGATTTGCCATGATTTATTCATACCCATTGTGAAGTTGCGGCAATAATAAGGGTTAATGCGAAAAAGAGAACAATATACCGTCTTAGCACCTCTCTAGATAGCTTATGCAGTGCGTGCGCTCGTGACAAGCCCAGAAAGACGTACGCACCAAGAGCAAGGAAAGCGGCATTTGAATAAAAACCTGTGGGTAGAAAGCTTAAAGCCATGAACATTTCTGTGGTTAATGCGGCTCCAGCAAACGCGTATGGACGCGCTCTGCTTGAATCTATCTTCCCGGCCCACAACGTTCCATACACAATGAATAATAGTATTGCGAAAAAAATTGGTGACAAAATCCAAAGAGGTGTCTGTAGAAACAAACTCATCCCAAACCCCAAGGTTGATATAAAAAATATTGAAAGAATGTGAAGCAACTGCGAAAGGTACTCAAGTGTGAACGGTTGGTAATTTACCGGAAGGTGAACATAGCTAAAGATGTGCTCAACAAATAAGAATAGGAGTGCTGTAACAAGAACCGCAAGAATAATCTTAATCAGATTAGATTCAAGTAGGAGCATTGCTCCAAATCCAGAAAGCACAAAAAGTAGAGGTGTACCGAGAAGGTGCCAGAATTGAAATGTCCTAATTGACCAACCAATTAAACGAGCAAGTACAAGTACCAAAAGTATTCCTGTCATCACCATGGCAAAGATTGGGTGTGTCCAATCAAGAAAAACTGCAACAAACCCAAAAGCAACGATCGTGGCAGCTACAACAGAAGAAATTCGATGCAACAAAATCATATTTATAACTATTGTGCCTCCTGAATCTCTACAGCGATTTCACCATTAACTCGCAGAGCACCTTGTTCCATACCGATTGAATCAACGCTTGCGTATCCTGAGAGTTCATTATTTAACCCTCCTAGCTGTTCTGCTATTAGTGGTTCAAATATATTTACTAAAATAAAAGCTGGTATGCTCAATGACCCAAGCTCAACAGATGTTGGGGTCACTACTATATTCCCGTCAACTGCTTGAATTTCGAATCTGATCACAGCCGCTGTTCCTAAATCTGAATCACTAACTG
>PVBE010167615.1_pt1 | contig 10430 bp, 7 predicted proteins | sample 1631181 | NCBI WGS metagenome assembly PVBE01 (sample SAMN08397723, study PRJNA350692) | Marine metagenome, whole genome shotgun sequencing project. | isolation source: water | place: Pacific Ocean | collected 2012-04 | reverse complement strand
CATGGAACTTGATGATAAGGTTTTTTTTCACCGTTGATGCATGCAGCAACTGATTTTGCTTGTTCCACTGCATTGTGAACTGATTCTAGCCTCAATCTTTTTTGATAAATATTATTTGGGTGGCTAGTGCAATCGCCTGCAGCAAAGATACTCTCATCAGATGTTTGGCCATTTTCATCGACACTAATACCGTCTTCGCATACCAGTCCTGAGTTAATTGCAAGCTCAACATTAGGCTTAATACCAACTCCTATAATAACAGCATCCGTATCGATGACCGAACCATCGCTACATTTAATTTTTTTCTGATTATGGTTATCTTCAATATCGACAACCGACACATTGAACTTAAATTTTACGCCTTCTGTTTCATGCTTTTTTTGGAAGAAATCAGATACTACAGGACAAATGACTCTGCTCATTACTCTATCTTCCATTTCTATGATAGTTATATTGATATTTTTTCTAGCTGCAATGGATGCAATTTCAAGACCTATGTAGCCGGCACCAATAATTGTTATTTTATTTTTATCTTTTAGTGATTGTTGTATTTTGAGTGCATCTGTGATGGTTCTAAGATAATAAAGATTCGTTTTCCTACAACTGGTTTTGATTTTATTAAGAATGCTACCAGTTGCCAAAACTAACTTCCCATATTCAATTTGTTTCCGATCATTCAGAAATACTTTTTTACTGTCTCGATCAAAACCTAAAACTTCTCTATCTTTTATGACATGTATATTATGCTTTTCAAAATATGACTGTTTTTTTAAATAAAGTCTTTCTTGTTCAATTTCACCGGCAAGGAACCCTTTTGAAAGTGGTGGTCTTTGATAGGGCAGATAACTTTCTTCACCTATCAGTGTGATCAATCCATGATAATTTTGTTGACGAAGTGAAATAGCCGTCATTCCGCCGGCATGCCCAGCACCTATAATGACTACATCATTTCTCATTTCAATTGCATCATTTATTTTATGAAATATAAATATATACTCAGTAAGTATTTTAAGTAAGATATGGCTACAAATTATAAACTTAGCTCAAATATATAGCGACTTATGTCTAAGGTTGTAATCATTGATGAATTTGAGATCCAGATGTATCACTGGATTGATTGTACCCAAACATAAAGAGGTTAGTATGGCAAACAAAGAGGTTCTCATAACCATCATACTTTATAATTTTTTGCTTATTGCGATTGGGTTTTGGGCACAAAAAAGAACTAGCAACCAAGATGATTTTTATCTTGGTGGTAGAGGCCTAGGTCCTTTCGTAACAGCACTAAGTGCCTCAGCCAGTTCATCTTCAGCATGGAGTCTTCTAGGAGTGAGTGGCGCAGCTTATGTTTGGGGTCTATCAGCTGTTTGGCTTTTGCCTGGAGTTTTAATTGGCTATGTTGTTAGTTGGACGTGGGTGGCTCCTCGGTTGATGGAAATCAGTAAAGAAACAGGGGCCGTTACTTTACCGGAGCTACTTTTTAGTGATTATAACCAAAAGGAAAAAACAATTTTGCTGCGAATAACTACAATCATAATTACCTGTTCGTTGATTGTTTATATTGCTGCTCAATTTCAAGGAGCTGGAACTGCATTCTCTAATGTTCTAGGAATCTCCCAAGAATTTAGCATTATCATAGGAGCACTGGTGATCTTAATTTACACATTTATTGGTGGATTTTGGGCAGTTAGTTTGACCGATTCAATCCAAGCAATCCTGATGCTTATTGTTGCTTTAGTTTTACCACTGTTACTGCTGATATTAATTGGTGGTTTTGATGATTTAATTATTAGTGTTAAAGCAATAGGCACTAAAGCAGAAGGGAGTTTCACTGGTGTGCACACAGGCTTGATGGGGTTGGGCTTTATTATTGGCACAATAAGCATAGGATTTGGGTATCCAGGACAACCTTTTGTTGTTAATCGATTCATGGCAGCGAGAGATATAGCAGCCATAAAAAGAGGACGAATAATAGCGATCGGATGGGCAACTATAATTTTTGGTGGAATGATTCTTTTGGGTTTGTGTGCAAAAGTCATGTATTCCACAGTTCCGGATCCTGAAAGTGTCTTATTTTTTGTCAGCCAAAGACTTTTTGGTCCAGTATTTGCTGGAATCATTACCGCAGCTGTTCTCTCGGCAATTATGTCAACAGCCGACAGCCAACTGTTAGCAGTTACTTCATCAGTTGATCGTGACTGGAAAGGCGGCAGAGGCACAAACATAAGTAGTGCTAGGATAGCAATACTTTTAGTTGTTGTTTTTGCAGTCATCTTGTCATTGTATGCACCAGAAACTATTTTCACTCGTGTTGTTTTTGCATGGACTGCCTTGGGTGCAGCCTTTGTACCCATGGTGTTTTCGAAGGTATTGAGCTGGAAAGTTTCCAGCATTGCAGCAGGTTTATCAGTAGTAACAGGTTTTTTAATGACTGTTATTTTGCATCAATTACCCAATACCCCAGGGGACATTTTAGAAAGAGTGCTGCCTATGTTATTGGGATTCATCATCCTCAACTGCTCAAGAAAAAGTTGGTTTTAATTACTAATTATCTATCAATATACAATCAGATTAACTTCGTCAAGGTGCTTAAGAGTGATAACTAGTTGTAACTTAATGTAACTTTTTACAGATAAACCAGTTTAATTCTTTAGCAAAGTAAGTAAAATGCTTTTCTTGATCTAAAAATAGTCCGAATGAATTATAAGGTTTGCAAGAAAAATTTATATATATAATAATTTACAATTTACATAATAAAGGAATAATCAAAGTAACTATTATATGAAGATGAAGAAAGAATTATATCTGGCCATACTGTTATTTATGCTGATGCCATTTGGATCATTTTATGCTCAAGTGGCTGATCTTTCATCTATTGGTTTGATTGGAGGAACGACTAACACAGATCTTTCTTCACAATCTGACAGCAATGATACCGATGCTGATGAAGAAAAATCTAAAAACATTAAAGTACAGCTTAATTTTGAAGATGAAAACTATGGATACACAGGCGGCAAGAATTTTGTTAACTCACCTCAAGGAAAATTTTTTGATAAACCTCTTTCTTATTTTGGATACGATTTCTTTGTTGATGTTCCGACTACATTTTCTCCAGACAGATTACCAACCCCACCTGATTATATATTAGGCCCCGGGGACAATGTAAAGATAAGCTATTTTGGTAACCAGAATCATTTATATCAGCTAAAGGTCACAAGCGAAGGGGAAATTTTCATTCCTCAAATTGGACCTATTTCGGTTGCAGGACTCACTTTTCTGGACTTCAAGGAAAAGATTCAACAGATAGTTACAGATCAACTGATGGGGACCAAAGTTAGTATAACTATGGGAAAACTTAGATCTATCGATATTTTTGTTCTTGGTGAAGCATATCAACCAGGAATGTACAAAGTAAGCTCATTTACAACATTAACAAATGCAGTCTTTCAAAGTGGTGGCGTGAATGTAACAGGATCACTCAGGAACATACAATTAAAAAGAAAAGGAAAAGTTGTTTCAACGTTTGATTTTTATGATTTGTTGCTAAAAGGCGATACGAGTAAGGACACTAGATTGATGCAAGGCGATGTGGTATTTATCCCTCCAATTACTAAAACTGTAGGAACTGCTGGAGAAATTGGGCGTCCGGGTATCTATGAACTCAAAGAGAATGAGACTATGGGAGATTTAATAAAATTTGCAGGAAATTTGAAGCCAAAAGCTGATATTTTTTCTGCAACTCTCCATAGAATTGATCCTTCTTCCAATGGGTTTAATTTAATTCCAGTTGCTTTAAATGACTCTTCACTAGAGAGTTTGGAGTTAAACAATGGAGATGTCCTAAGTATATACCCTGTGGTTGACCACTTAAAAAATGCAGTTCTTATGACTGGTCATGCACAGCAACCTGGTTTTTTTCCTTTGCAGGAAGGGATGAGAATAGGAGATCTAATAAAATCAAAAGATAACCTCTTATCTATGACCGATTTAACTTATGTATTAGTTAAAAGAGAAGACAAAATAAACCAAAATAATCACTATTTACAAGTTGACCTAGAAGAAGTTTTTAACAATCAAGCATCTGATTCAAATATTCTTTTAGCGACAAGGGATGAAATAATTTTACTTCCCAGCTTGTTGACGCCTGAACAAATTACTACTCAATTGATTCAAGATAGATATGTTTTAGAAAATGACCAAATGATTTTAGAAGAGGATGAATGGTCGTCTATGACTTATCTCAGAAAATCTTTAATGGATGAAACGTTTAGTGCAGACAGAGAAACAGGTAATCCAACGACATACCCACTTGCAGGAGCACCAACAGAAGGAGGCGCTCAATTTGAAGAACAAGAAGTTAGGAGATATTACGAATACTCTATTTATGGCTATTGCACAATCTCTGAAAATTTGGCTTTATCGATTCTTGAAGATTACGGTTTTAATCCTAAAACAAAAGTTCCTTTTGAAGATCTTGAACAAATTTCAACACCAGAAGATTTAGAAGATTTACTGCGAGCAATTGAAGACACGCAATCAAAAATACAGGGCTTTCAAACAGGTGGTGGCGAACTGGAAGCAACTATAACTAATGTTTGCAGGAGACAACTTTTAGATCCAATAATTGATGTTATTAATCGACAACGTGCATCAACAAAAGAGACACAAACCATTTCGGTATTTGGTAGTGTCCGTTTTCCTGGAACATACCCTCTTGCAAATGAGATGGTTCTTGAGGATGCTATAAAAGCAGCAGGTGGATTGAAAGATGCAACATTTGATTCTGAGGTTGAGATTAGCAGAATCACTGATATTGGGAAGAAATTTTCTGTTACAAATACATTTGCATCATTGTCAGAGAACAGAGCTGCGCAAATGCCACTAAAGTCAAAGGATATAATCAATCTCAAGCAATTCTCAACAGATATTAGAACAGTAGAGATAACCGGTGAAGTTTATTTTTCTGGCACTTATCCAATTTCAGAAAATCAAACTCTCGGTGAGTTAATAAGACGAGCAGGAGGTCTCACAGAATACGGTTCTGCCTCAGCAGCTATTTTTCAAAGAGTGTCATTAAGAGAAGCTGAAAAAGAAAGGCTCGAGAAAGCTCAAGAGGAACTAAGAAGGAAGATTTTTTTCTCAGTCCAAAATGTTGGCCTGGGTCAGGGTTCTATGGATGACTATGCAGTCGATGCAATGACAACTTTATTAACTCTTGGAAAAAGAGAGGAAAATGTACTAGGAAGATTGGTTGTTGATTTAGAATCGGTAATTAATGGATCAGTTGTTGATGTATTGCTTGAGGATGGCGATAAACTGCACATACCTGCTACCCGACGGAGTGTTTCGGTGATTGGGGAAGTTTTTGTCGCAAATTCGCATTTATTCAAAAACGATCTCACTATAAATGACTATATAAATTTAAGTGGTGGAGCAAATGAGTATGCTGATGCAAATAATATTTATTTAATTAAAGCAGATGGAAGTATAGTATCACCATCTCAATTATCGGGTGGCGGCTTTTTCAGACGCAACGACGCAGGTGGATTGCAGCCAGGTGATACTGTCGTTGTTCCACTTGAGGTTCAACCTTTTTCTGCGATTAAAGCAACAACCGAAATTACACAAATTATCTATCAAATGGCAATAGCCGCTGCAGCAGTCAACAGTTTTTAGGTTGTAAAATAACAGCGGTGTTGTTCCTAGTCGAACTTATCTAATACTATTCACATCACCACCACATCATCAAAGCAGCGCGTATTTGAATCTAATGGTATAAGGTATTTGGAAGTCATAATCATACTAATTGACATGTTTTCCAATGTAACTAAATCCATATTGAAGAATATAAAGTAAAATCATAGAAATGATTGATATGTTCAAATGTTTCTCGAATCTCTGATAATCAGATACGTAAAAGAAGGTGAAATCTAAATGGTATCAAAGGTAAAAGAAAATTCTAAATGGCTCTTGGTCTACACAAAAGCAAGGGAAGAACAGAGGGCTAAAAAGAATCTCGAAAACCAGGGATTTGAAATATTTTTACCAATGATAGCTTTCGCGGAATTGAATCAGTCCAAACCAACGACTCTCAAAGCCATGTTTCCACGTTATTTATTCGTTAAAATTAATACAGAATTAGATAAATGGACCCGCATTAAATCAACAATAGGGGTAAGTCATTTGGTTGTATTTGGTCAAAGACTTGCAGCAATTCCAGATCAAGTGATTGCTTACCTCAAATCAGGAGCTGACGAGAATGATATTTTCAGACAAAACATTATGAGGAAAGAATTTCAAAAAGGTGACACGCTAGTCATTGAAAAAGGGGTTTTTAAAAATATAGAAGCAATATTTTTAGCTAAAAAAAGCAGAGAGAGAGTGAGATTATTATTAAGATTTGTGAATCATCAAATAACCGCAGACGTACCGGCATCCGATATTGGAGAAAAAGAGATTATTGAAGCTTTCAAACTGTAGTTTTTTTTCCATTAAAAATTTATTTATATATTATTTGTTCATTCAGTGAACATATATTATTATATGTTTCGTTCAATGATTGAACATCATTTATTAAGGTATGTATAAGCAGGATTTAAGCAGGATTTAGCGATCAAGTCCTGCGGTAGCTATCACAATTCAAAATGCACACATCTGATACAGAATATTTGACTCTATAATTACTCAACAAATTAAATGAACATACTTGTTACTGGATCTGCTGGATTTATTGGCTCAAATTTTGTTATGGAATGGTTATCTGAGAATCAAGGATCAGTCATAAGTTTCGACAAACTAACCTATGCAGGGAACAAGCTAAATCTAGCTTCATGTTTATCCAATTCAAGACACACTTTCATAAATGGAGATATTTGTGAAACTGAAAAATTGTTAAAAATCTTTAATGATTTTAGACCAATCTTTGTGGTTAATTTTGCAGCAGAATCTCACGTGGATAGGTCGATACTTTCCCCAAAATTATTTTTTGATACTAATGTAATGGGTACTTTAAGCTTGCTTGAAGTTTGTTATAAATATTTTCAAAATCTTTCAGAAGAAAATAAGAACAAATTTAAAATTCTTCATATTTCCACCGATGAAGTTTATGGATCTTTATCCAAAGGAGATGATCCATTTACTGAGGAACATAGGTATGAGCCCAATAGTCCTTATTCAGCCAGTAAAGCTTCTTCAGATCATATAGCCAGAAGCTACCATGCAACCTACTCTTTACCCGTTTTAATTTCTAATTGTTCAAATAATTATGGACCCTATCAGCATCCAGAGAAATTAATACCTTTAACAATTTTAAACTTAATCTCAGGAAAGGAAGTTCCTGTTTATGGAGAAGGTAAGCAAATAAGAGACTGGATCTTTGTTAAAGATAACTGTGAGGCTCAAATAAAAATTCTTAAAGAAGGAGAGGTAGGCCAATCCTATAATGTTGGAGGAGAGAACGAGAAAGAGAACATTGAAGTGGTAGAATTGATTTGTGATATTTTACAAAATATTAAGCCTGAACCTAGCAATAAACCCTATAAAGACCTGATATCTTTTGTTAAAGATCGCCCTGGACATGACTATAGGTACGCGATTGATAATAATAAAATAAAAGCTAACCTTTTATGGAAACCCAAGGAGTCCTTTGAATCAGGTTTGCGTAAGACAGTAAAGTGGTATTTAGAGAATGGCTTCTGGATAAAAGAAATATTAAAGCAGACCAAATAATTCTATTATTTCTTACTAACTTTTTATTATGTTAGACAACAGAAAAATACTTATTATCGGTTCTTCTGGCCAGGTAGGTAAATCCATAGAAAACTTGATTCAGGATAGTCATGAGTTGGTAATTCTTAACAGACCAGCCTGTGATTTTACCAGGCAAGAAGAACTTAAGAATTTAATCCATAACATTAAACCTTCTATTATTATTAATGCCGCAGCTTTTACTTCTGTTGATTTAGCAGAAAAAGAAACCCATTTGGCCTTAACATGCAACCAAGAAGCCCCAAAGCTTCTGGCTCAAATTTCGTCTAATATAAATGCACTTCTGATACATTTTTCTACAGATTATGTTTTTGATGGAAACAGAACAGATGCCTATTTAGAGGAAGATGCTTGTAATCCAATAAGTATGTATGGATCTTCTAAAAGACTAGGTGAAATCGAGATTATTAATTCTGGATGTAAGTATTTTATATTTAGAACAAGTTGGGCTTATGGGCCATTTATAAACAATTTTTTAAAAACCATTTTGAATTTAGCTTATTCAAGGCAGAGCATTAGCATTGTTGATGACCAAATAGGTTCGCCTACGAGTACAAACCTAATTTCGATGATAGTTGAAAAATTTATTGATCTATATCTAGGAGGCAAAATAACAGATAAAAATTATGGTATTTATCATTTAGCTGCCTCAGGAAAGGTTAGCCGGCATGGATTTGCTTGTTCAATAATAAAAGGTGCCATACAGGAAGGGTTTACTATAAATATAGAAGAAGACAATATATTACCTATACCTAGCAGTGAGTATCCATTGGTTGCAAACAGGCCTAAGAATTCAGCTTTAAATAGCTCAAAGATAACTAACTTTTTAGGAGTGGAAATTTTTAATTGGGAGATTTACTTAAATAGGGTTCTACAGCAAATGAAGGAAGACTCAATATGAATAGAAAAGGAATAATATTAGCAGGTGGTTATGGAACAAGACTCTATCCTTCAACTAATGTAATAAACAAACAGCTTTTGCCGGTTTATGACAAGCCTATGATCTACTACCCTATTTCAACTTTAATGCTTGCTGGAATAAAAGAGATTTTAATTATTAGTACACCTAATAATGTACCTATATTTAAAGAGTTATTAGGAAATGGTAATAGATGGGGGCTAGAAATAAGCTATGAAGTACAAACTGAACCTAGAGGTTTGGCAGATGCTTTTATAATTGGGGAAACGTTTTTAGGTAATGATTTATCTGCATTAATCTTAGGAGATAATATCTTCTACGGAAGACAGATGACAAAAGAGCTGAGTTCAAGAGGAGATGAAAATGAAGGAGCTAAAATCTTTGCTTATCAAGTAAAAGAACCTGAAAGATACGGAGTAATTGATTTTGATAATGATGGAAAACCACTTTCTATTGAAGAAAAGCCGTCAAGCCCAAAAACCAACTGGGCTGTAATAGGGCTTTATTATTATGATTCACAAGTTGTGGATATAGCAAAGTCTTTAACACCAAGTGGGAGGGGAGAGTTAGAAATTACAGACATAAATCAAGCTTATTTGAATGAAGGCAAACTTAAAGTACACAAACTTGGCAGAGGCTTTGCTTGGCTAGATACAGGTACTCATGACAGCCTTCTTGAAGCGAGTCAGTTTATAGCCACTTTGGAAGCAAGACAGGGGTTTAAGATTTCTTCTCCAGAGGAGATTGCATGGCATTTAGGATATATAGACGATGAAGACCTAGCTCGTTTGGCTGCAGAATATTCCAACGGTCAATATGGATCTTATTTGCTTAGTTTAGTGAAGAGTTAAAGTTGAAGGCTTTTAAAACAGATCTTCCCGGGGTATTAATACTGAGACCTAAGGTACATGAGGATGAAAGAGGTTTTTTTCTTGAAAGCTATAATCAAAAAATCTTCAATCAGCTAATAGGAAGGAGTATATCCTTCGTGCAAGATAACCACTCTAAATCTTCGAAAGGAGTTCTTAGAGGTCTGCACTTTCAGAGAAACAGTCCTCAAGCAAAGCTTGTGAGAGTAATCAAAGGTAGGGTATTTGATGTTGTAGTAGATGTAAGAAAGTCATCGTCTACTTTTAAAAAATGGATAGGCCTAGAATTAAGTCAGGAAAATAAGAAACAAATATGGGTTCCAGAAGGTTTTGCTCATGGATTCTATGTATTGGAAGACAAGACAGAAGTAATTTATAAAACAACTGATTTTTATAACCCAAAAGAAGAGAAATCCATCAGATGGGATGATCAAGATATCTCAATAGATTGGCCAATAGATGGCGATATAGAGGTCTCTTCAAAAGACGAAGCAGGAACTTTGCTCAAAGATGCAGATTTACCTGATTAATACTATTGCTCAGGATTTTATAAAGTAATTGTATTCTTCACTAACATTGATGAACAAGTTTTCCCTTTAGCATGAATACCCAGGAATCAGCTTTAAATTCTAATCCAATAATGAGTATTATTATCCCTTGCTACAATCGAGGGCAGAGGCTAACTTCAATGCTTATGGACATCATTGAGAGAATGCCCAAGGAGGCTATAGAAATATTACTATCTGACGACTCTAGCGAAGAAAACAGTAGTTTTTCTTTGTTAGAATTCAGTAGACAGTTTCCTGGAACATTCATCTATAGAAAAAACGAAAGTAGACTGGGATATGCCGCGAACCTAATTCAAGCGATTCATT
>PVBE010973953.1_pt1 | contig 10431 bp, 9 predicted proteins | sample 1631181 | NCBI WGS metagenome assembly PVBE01 (sample SAMN08397723, study PRJNA350692) | Marine metagenome, whole genome shotgun sequencing project. | isolation source: water | place: Pacific Ocean | collected 2012-04 | reverse complement strand
TAAGAGAACTGGACTGGTCTATTTTTCTGGGACGGGTGAAAAACAAAGATTTTGCAGCAGTGACGCTGGGTTGGAGCGGTGGTACCGGCGTCGCTTTTCCACCCGATTCGTATCAGATCTGGCATTCATCGCAGGCCGAGGACAACGGGTCAAATTTTATCAGCTTCAAAAATGAAGAAGTGGATAATATCCTGACCGTCTATCGCCAGGAATTCGATCAGGACAAGCGCATCGAGATGTACCGACGTTTCCAGGTAATCCTTCACGAAGAACAACCGTATACCTTTCTCTGGAAACAACGGGTGGCGACGGCTTACAGTCGTCGATATCAAGGGGTGAATTGGTATCCTGGTGGTCCGGTGACGCAGGATTGGTGGGTAGAACCTACGGATCAAGTGTATCAGTGAGAATTTCGGCAGGCGGGCAGGCAAGCAAGTGGGCAAAAGACCAAGACAAGGGTGACCATGTTACCTGCCCACCATGTTGCCTGCCCACCTGCCTGCCTACTTTTGCCTATGCTAAACTACATCCTCCATCGTATCTTCCTCATGATTCCGACCCTCATCGGAATTACGGTAATCTCTTTTTCAATTATGCATCTGGCACCTGGCGACCCCGTCGATTTATTCCTGGGCGGCGCCGCTGGTGGAGAAGGCCTGTCTGCCGATCGTCAGAAGGACATTGAAAAAACACGTCAGGCCCTTCGTAAACAGCTGGGGTTGGATCAACCACTTCATATTCAATATACAAGCTGGGTCACCGGGCTTATTCTGAAGACCGTCCCTCTGGACGATCTTGATCAGATGGCGTTGTTGGCAGACGACCTGTTGCGACAATTGACCGACGCGGAACGGGCCGCGCTCGTACGGTTGAGTCGTCTTGACCAAAAACAGCAATTTCTGACCAGGGTTCAACAATTTGCACCTGATGAAGCGCGTGAATTGGCCCGATCTTCCTTCTGGGAGGGACGAACCTTCAATGCTGAAGGCAACTATGTATACCGGGGCGCCGGGATCGAGCTGTTTCTTCTGGGTGATTACCGATGTGTCACGCTGGACTTCGGGCGATCCTTCAAAGACAATCAGCCAGTTATAGACCGTATACTGAAACGGTTGCCTATCACGCTGGAAATCAATGTCATTGCCATTATTGTCGCCTATATCATCGGATTACCCCTTGGTATATTACAGGCGATAAAGCAGAATACAACTGTCGATCGAACGCTGACCACAGGCACGTTCGTGCTCTGGTCCATGCCGACCTTCTGGGTCGGTATGCTGCTCATCATATTTTTTTGCAATCGGGAGTTTTTCTACTGGTTCCCGGCTTCAGGCATTCAGTCATTGGAGGCATCGAACGATTGGAGCCTCTGGCGCAAACTCTCCGATCATACCTACCATATGTTCTTGCCTGTGTTGACGTCCACCTACATCAGTTTTGCAACCATTTCCCGTTTTATGCGGACGAGTATGCTGGAGAACCTGCGACAGGATTATGTTCGGACCGCCCGGGCTAAAGGGTTGCCGGAAAAAGTGGTGGTCTTGCGGCATGTTTATCGCAATTCCCTGATTCCTATTATAACCACATCGGCCGGATTGCTACCTACCCTGATTGCCGGCTCTTTGTTTATCGAAACGATTTTTACCATTCCCGGCATGGGGCTTTTAGGTTTTGAGTCCGTTTTAAACCGTGATTACCCCATGGTGCTGGCAATATTTACCATCAGTTCCATCTTGTCGTTGCTGGGGATTCTGGTTTCGGATGTTTTACTCAAAGTGGTTGATCCCCGGATTTCGTTCGATCAGTTACAAGGGTGATGGGGATCAGCAATTGTGAATAGGTCTTATAATGACGGTTACGGTGATACAGGACATGGATAAAGAAATAGAGAGGTCCCAGGGGTTTGATGAACTGGGAAGTTCTTCCGGGGAGAGCTTCTGGCAGCTGGCGTGGAAAGAATTCAGGAAAAACAAGCCAGGGTTATATAGTCTGTATATGCTTGGTCTTATGGCGTTGATGGCGATTGGGGCGGATCTGATTGCCGGGAATAAACCGTACTATATGGTATATAATGGAGAAACCTATTTCCCGGTTCTTCGTCAGTATGCAGTCTACGTGGGGATAGCGGACTGGCCACCAGAACTTCGGAGCCGGAAAAATTTCAAGCGGTACAATCCGGAGGAAGTGATCTATCCACCTATTCCTTATGCGCCGAATGAAATTCAGCTGAGCGAAAAATACGAGCGTCCAGGTGGCGGCCATCTCCTCGGCACCGACAGATTGGGACGAGACGTACTCGCTGGTCTGATCCATGGCACTAGATATTCATTAACCATCGGTCTGGTGTCGGTCGGTATCTCTATGATTATCGGGTTAGTTCTGGGGGCAGTTGCCGGTTTTTTAGGGGGTTGGGTTGATCTGTTTTTATCTCGTATTTTTGAACTCTGGGCTGCCATTCCCCCGTTTTTTCTTATCATTACCGCGGCTGCCTTTTTCCCGCCAAGCCTGTTCTGGATAATGATCATCATCGGCTTTACCGGGTGGGTCGGAATTGCCCGGTTGACCCGGTCGCAGTTTTTACAGGTCCGGAGTTTTGATTATGTGTCGGCCGCTAAAGCACTTGGCTGCTCGAACCTGCGTACTATGGCGGTGCACATTCTGCCCAATGCCATCGCTCCGATTCTGATTCCGGCGGCATTTGGTGTGGCTGGCGCCATCCTGGCCGAATCGGGCTTGAGCTTTCTGGGTATCGGCGTGCCTGCGGAGGTGATTACCTGGGGATCTCTGTTAGCTGGTGCCAGAAGGAATATCGCGGCCTGGTGGCTTGTTGTTGTGCCAGGATTTGCTATTTTTGCTACCGTAACCCTGTATAATCTGCTGGGAGATGGATTGAGAGATGCACTTGATCCGCGTCAGCGAGGCCAGTAAAATGGTAATTTGATGGTTGGCGTGATAATTTTTAATGGAACAGGCAACAAATCAGATCGATTATCCGACATTTTAATTGCGTAATCATCCGAGGGTGTTTAATCTTGTCAATCACCAAATAACCAAACAACCAAAACAACAAATCCAGACAACATGCTGCTTCAGGTAAATAATCTAAAAACATATTTTGATACGGATGAAGGGGTCGTCAGGGCTGTGGATGGTGTCACCTTTGAGATCGACGAGGGTAAAACGCTGGGCATTGTCGGGGAATCGGGGTGCGGAAAAAGTATGACGGCCTATTCGATACTTCGGTTGATCCCCCAACCACCGGGACGCATCGCCGGTGGGGAGATCCTGTTCGATGGCCCGAATCTGCTCACCCTGCCGGATGAGCAGATTCGGGCTATTCGGGGTAATGATATTGCCATGATTTTTCAGGAGCCGATGACCTCTTTGAATCCGGTGTTTACCATAGGAGATCAGATCGCTGAGGTCATCCAACTACATCGCAAGGCAGACCGACAGACGGCCTGGAAGCGGAGTATCGAGCTGCTGGAGATGGTGGGCATTCCGTCGTCTGAAGAACGGGTAAAGAGCTATCCTCATGAACTCAGTGGTGGGATGAGGCAACGAGCAATGATCGCCATGGCCATTTCCTGCGATCCCCGGCTTTTGATAGCTGACGAGCCTTCAACGGCGCTGGATGTCACGATTCAAGCCCAGATTCTCGATGTACTCCGACGGTTGCAGAATGAACTCGGGATGGCCCTTATCCTGATTACCCACGATCTGGGGGTGGTCGCTGAGATGGCACACGACGTCCTGGTCATGTATGCCGGCGAGGCGGTCGAACAGGCGGATGTAACCTCTCTGTTCGCCCGACCGCACCATCCCTATACCCGGGGTCTTCTGAATTCGGTGCCGACCCTGACCATGGAAGAAGGACAGCTAACGACCATCGAAGGAACGGTGCCGGACCCGACACATTATCCGCAGGGATGCCGTTTCGCCCCGCGGTGTGACTTTGTCGTAGGCGCATGCGGTCAAGCGCAATCGTTACGGGCCGATGCCGGTTATCTGGTACGATGCAGTGAGTGGAAGCGGATTATAGATATTGAGTGACTTAGTAATTGAAAGGCAACAGCAAATCAACACATCAACAAATATCCCCATGAGTCAATTTCCTGAACAATTATTAAGCGTCCGTGATTTGAAGAAACATTTTCCGATTGGGGGGGGGCTATTCCAGAGGCACAAAGCACAGCTTAAAGCCGTGGACGGCGTGAGTTTTGCATTGCGGCGAGGTGAGACGCTCGGGCTGGTGGGAGAAAGCGGATGTGGTAAGACAACGGCTGGCCGTGTTATTCTCCGATTGCTTGAGCCGACGTCCGGTTCCGTGACGTTAACTACCTCATTACAGGAACATGAACCGCTTCAGGAACATGATGTTTTTTCGTTAAAGAAAGAAACCCTGCGGACGTTACGACGTCAGATGCAGATTGTCTTTCAAGATCCTTACGGTTCGCTCAATCCTCGAATGACGGTGGGCACCTTGCTTCGCGAGCCCTTAATCATCCACAACCTGGCGCCGCGAAACGAACTGGATGATCGGGTGGCTGACCTGCTCAATACCGTCGGTTTGAATCCTGCGCATGCACGGCGTTACCCGCATGAATTCAGCGGGGGCCAGCGTCAGCGTATCGGTATTGCCCGCGCCCTGGCCGTGCAACCGGAGCTGATTATCGCCGACGAGCCTGTTTCCGCTCTGGATGTCTCGACCCAGGCGCAAATCATAAATCTGCTCAAAGCGTTGCAGTCGAAATTTCAACTCGGCTATCTGTTTATATCGCATGATTTGCGCGTCGTGCGCCATATCAGTGATCGCGTGGCCGTGATGTATCTGGGCAAAATCGTAGAGACGGCGGAAAAGCATCAGTTGTACAGGCAACCTCTGCATCCCTATACGGAAGCTTTGTTGTCTGCCGTACCCCTTCCCGATCCGACGCTTCAACGCCACCGAATCATCCTGACCGGTGATGTCCCCAATCCGGCCGATCCCCCTCCAGGCTGCCCGTTCCACACGCGGTGCTTCAGAGCTGAGACCCGCTGTAAGACCGAAGTCCCTGTTCTGGAGGATAAAGGGGCCGGTCACCTGGCGGCGTGTCATCTGGTATAGTAGTCCTTATGTATTTGGTACTTCGTACTTCGGGAACACCAGACAGAGCACCAGGTACAAAGCACCAAGTACCTTTAAGGATTCTCTATAATCATCCAACTGACCATGGCAATCAGGTCGTCAAGCTGGAACGGTTTGTACATAAAGTAATTCCCGGTTCCCTCGACGGATTTCTCCGTTTCTAGATTCGCTGGAACCTTTGTCTGTTTGGCGTATACTATTACCAATCTCTGGCGAAAAAGAGTTATCACCCTTATTTAAGAGGGTAATAACTATATTCTGAGATCACTACGTAAGAAAGAAGGAAAAATATGACATTCGGATCAGGTGAATACACGTACAAGGCAGATATGGACTGAGCGAAACGCCCGGAAGGGTGGACCTGGGGTTGGACACCCGGCATGGCGTGCGACTCGCAGGGCAGAATTTTTGTGTCCTCACGTTGCGATCATCCGCTGGTATTGTTCGACGCGGATGGAAATTTCCTGGACTCATGGGGCGAAGGCATCCTGGACACCGCCGCCCACGGGATTTATATCGACCCGGATGACAACGTTTATTGCACCGAATTCAATCGCCACTGCATCCGCAAGTTTAACCCGGACGGTGCACTGGTACTGACTATCGGGACACCCGGTGTCCCCGGTGCGCAGGACGGCGACCCATTCAATATACCCACCGACCTTGCAGTGGCTTCGACCGGTGAGCTGTTTATCTCGGACGGCTACGGCAACACGCGGGTGCACAAATATGCGCCGGACGGCGAGCGGCTGCTGTCCTGGGGGGAACACGGCACCGGATCGGGGCAGTTCGATCTAAGCCACTGCGTCCGGATCGACAGACAGGATCGTGTCTCTGTATGCGACCGGGAAAACAGACGCATACAGATCTTCGACACCGACGGTAACTACCTGACGGAGTGGACCGATCTTTTAGAGCCAAACCAGGTCTGTTTCGATCCGAATGAAGATATTGTCTATATCACGGAGTTGGCGCAACAGATCAGCACCTACACCCTCGACCACGAGTTGATTGCAAAATGGGGCGGGGGTGGCGACACACCGGGTGATGGACCGGGACAGTTTATCGGTGGGCCGCACGCCATCTGCATCGACGCACAGGGCAATCTGTACGTGGGTGAGGTGTTCACGGACGGTCGCTGGCACAAATATGTAAGGCAATCATAAGTTCACGACAGTTTGTAACAGTCACCACAGGAGTTTGCGCCTATGCTTACACGTCTATGGACGATCGGCGTGAAAGTAGCGGAGTTGGAGCAGGAACTCGCCTTTCACCGCAGAATTGGTCACGACATCGTCCTCGATGAGACCGTGACCGTCAATGAGCGCACGTTTCGTGTGGTTCTGCTGCGCATGGGTGACAAATATCTGCATCTGTTCGACGAGGCGGTGTATGAAGACCAGTTAGCAGAACCCCTCGCCCCCGGCCCCTGTCATATCGTATACATCAGCGAAGACTTCGAACTGGACATCGCCGATATCCAGTCCGCAGGGGTGCATCTATTGTTTCCGTTAACAACCATTAAGGTGGACGCAATTCGTCTGTTGCCCGTGCTCAGGGGAATAGGCTATGACGCCAACTACTCCCTGTGCCTGTACGGCAACCCGCTGCCCAGGCGAGCCATTCGGCAGAGCGTGGACTATCTCCGGGCAAACGGCTATTTCGTCGCATGATTTGAGACGCGTGGATTGTACCCTGCCGCATTTGATACAACGGGGATCCGCCAGATATAACGCATCAACCCCAAAATTCAACTTCCATCTGTTTCCTCCGGTCATCAGGCAGGAAACTGGTTCTGACCGCATTCAGAAGAATCTCATTGATGAGATCGAGATCACAGTCGAACACATCGGGCAGTAGGGCGATCTCTTCGGTCAGCGTGGTATTGAACAACGGCGGATCGTCGGAATTCACGGTGACGATGACACCGGCATCGTACAACCGTCTCAGGGGGTGGGTTTCCATAGAGGGATAAACCCCCAGGCGAATATTACTCGTGGGGTTGATTTCAATGGGAATGCGGTGTTCGGCAAGGTAGGCGACCAGGTCTGGATCTTCTATGGCACGAACGCCGTGTCCAAGGCGTTCGGCCCCTAAATCCCGGATGGCGCTCCAGATACTTTCCGGGCCCGCCAGCTCGCCTGCGTGCGGCGCGCTACGGAGACCGGCCTTACGCGCCCGGTCAAACCAGGGGGCGAACGGCGCGGGTGGATAGCCGGCTTCCAGGCCGCCCAGGCCGAGAGCCACGACCCCGTCCTGCATCCCATCAATCGCCACACCCGTTGTATAATCCGCTGCAACCTTGTAAGATTCGCATCCCGCATGTTCTGCATTCCGTACGATGTCGAACACCCAGTTGATTTCCACACCGTATTCATCTTTTACCCGTTTTCGCCCTCGGGTCAATCCGGTGAAATACGTGCCCTGATCTATCCCATTGATCCAGCGATGGCTACTCGGCGAGAACGTCACCTCGGCATACCGGATGTTCTGACGGGCCATTTCCGCTCCGAACTCATGGACAATCAGCTCAAAATCTTCCACCGCCTTCAAACACTCGGTAATCTTGACATAGACTTCTATGAAGTGGTGAAAATCTTGAAATTGGTACCAAGCCCTCAGACCTTCCACCGTTTCGGCCGGCAGATCGACGCAGTGCCGTTTTGCCAGCGTCAGTAACGTCTCCGGCTGGATGGAGCCTTCTAAGTGTACGTGAAGTTCTACTTTGGGTACGGTACGGATGTAGTCTGATAGGGACATGGGAAATGGGCAGATGGGTACTATGAAGACCGTTCCGAGTTCCGAGCAGAAAGTCCCGAGTACAGGCGGTAACACTCGGGCCTCGGAACGCAGAACTACTCTGCAGGCAGGTGTGCAGGGCTGCCGGTTTGTCATTATTAAGATAAGGTGTAGACAACAGGTTTCAAATCAGAAAATTAATTGACGTGAACAGGATGGTATGAAATATTGATGGGATGCAGATGGATACCGATGTCTCACGCTATTTTCTCAGGAGCGTTTCATGGATTTTTTTATCGTCAGCGGTGGTCGATTCAAACTGGACGGCGGCAGTGTCTTCGGTATTGTACCCAAACCGCTGTGGGAGAAGATATGTCCGGCGGATGAGCACAATCGGGTTGACATGAACACCAATTGTCTGCTGGTACGTACCGGCAGCAGCCATATCCTGATCGACACCGGTTATGGCAATAAAATGGCCGAGAAGAACCGCCGTATTTACGGCATGTCGGGCACGACCATCGTAGATTCCCTGGCTGCCATCGGGGTCAAAGCGACAGATATTGACCTGGTCATCCTGAGCCATCTTCATTTCGATCATGCGGGCGGAGCGACGGTGTCGGATCTGGAAGGCCACCTGTATCCGGCTTTTCCCGAAGCAAAATATGTGGTGCAAAAAGGGGAGTGGGAAGATGCGGCAAATGGGTATGCAACCATGACATCGTCCTATCTCGAAGAAAATTATGCCCCGCTTATAGATCAGAATATGTTGACCCTGCTGGATGGAGATGTGGAGGTGTGGGATCGCATAAGCGTGCAGATCACGGGCGGTCATACCCGGCATCATCAGATGGTCCTCATCGAATCCGATGAGGGGACCGTCGCGTACGCCGGTGATATATTACCCATGACCACACATCTTCGTTCCGCCTACAACATGGCGTATGATCTATTCCCCTACGACTCGATGATTCAGAAAAGTCGGGTCCTTGAACAGACGGTTTCAGAAGGCTGGATCATCATATGGGATCACGATCCAAACGTACCGGCGGGACGTGTGTATCATGAGGGAGAGGGGAGGTACAGGTTTGAGGCGGTAAGCTTCAAGGCGTAGGGTGCCTCGGTGCATCAACAGATACATGGCCAGATGGGTTTCTAATTGCTCAAAACGGAACGGCTTTACGATATAATCACAGGCGCCGAGTTGTATCGTCTCTTGCGCAATACCTTTAAAAGGCAAAAATACGTCACCGGATGATGTGCGTCCTCCACCATGAACGGCACATGCATGGTAAAACTTAAGTAAAAATCGCATTCAACACACCGGCCAGGCGGATTCCGGCCTGAAGAAGTCTTTGTTGGACGGTGGCCTTGTTTTTGAAGACGTAGTAAAAGCGCAGGTTGGGAAGACCGTCCTGGTCACTGCCGACATCGTAGACACCTTCGAGCAATGCACGCGACTCCCCGGCCCATTCGAGGATCGGCGCCTGTTGCCAGGCTTTGATCTGGACCTCTGTAGCATGGTCAATAAATTCGACGAACTCGGTATATCCCAGGGATTCGTATTCGATGAGTTCGGTATCCCAGACCGCATGCAGGTTGGAAGGCCCACCAAACCACCTTACTTTGATGTCATTCCCGCCCCGATCTATACCGTACCCAGCGTGTAACGGTTGATGGATATCTCCCACAAAGTGAACGATAAATTTCAAGGCTTCCGCTTTCGCCTGTCGTGAACTCCTGGAATCACGTAACACCTGCTCGAAACGCGCCAGCGATTCGATGATATCACCGTTCGGATTCTTGGCGGCTTTCTCGAAGGTTTCTCCGGCGTCCACATTGATGTAATGCCAGGGGTTGGCATGGCGCCAGGTTCGATCGGACTTGATTTCATCCGCCCAGGTGCTCACCTGCGCCAGACGCTCCGGTCCGATGAGTTCGGCGATGGCCTGCCGGGCTCCGGGCGATAGGTGATTTTCGGCGATCCTCCCTACGATGCGATGCCCGGTCTGCCCCCAGGCCATGGCGGAAGTGGTCCATATCAGGATGGATAGAACAGCGCTGACACCATATTTCAAATGCATCATAGGGCTCCTGAATAAGAAAAACATAAATCAAACGATGACGGCGAGAGTTTCTTGAATATAACCGTACAGCATGGCAATAATCAAGGAACTACGATCTCAAGCGTCCGTCAGGTCTGTTCTACAATCCCACTACCCACGCGACGGCTCCGACCGCTCTTCCCGCAGCCGAGCATGCACCTCTTTGACCTTGAAATCATGGTCGATCACCTGTTGCAGATGGACCATCCGATCCGGTCCGGCCGCGCGGAGCATGGCTTCACCGTGGATGCGATCGATCCAGAAGCGACCCTCGTGGGATATCGTCTCCTGGAATTCTTCCAGGCGGTCATCGGGGATATGCTCATAGAAATTCATAGTATACATACGCCTTCGTTTCGAGCCTCCGAAAGCCGCGTGTTTGGTATTGTGCCAGAATACGACGATATCACCGGGCTGGGTTTCCAGGATGGCAGCGGGGACTTCTTCACCTAATATCCC
>PVBE010596859.1_pt1 | contig 10431 bp, 24 predicted proteins | sample 1631181 | NCBI WGS metagenome assembly PVBE01 (sample SAMN08397723, study PRJNA350692) | Marine metagenome, whole genome shotgun sequencing project. | isolation source: water | place: Pacific Ocean | collected 2012-04 | reverse complement strand
CTTGCCGGATTTCGTATAATATAACCTGTAAGTGAGTGATTAATTAACCCTTTCGGAGAAACCGATATGAGTGAAAGAGTCGAAACAGTTGAAGAATTCTTGGCCAGAGGTGGTCGTGTTGAACGTTCCTCAAAAGTCCTCGGTGCTAAGTCACTGAACATGTTTTCGAAGTATTCCGCAAACTACCGTGGTGGGTCTGGTAAGACTCGCATGGGTAAGAATGGTTCGGGTAAGGCTCGGATGTCTGAGGCTTATACCTCTTTTCATCACCTTTCAGAATAGGTGATATGTCGATTTGGTTTGAGGTAAAAATTTATCTCTTTACAAAAATGTGTAAATTCCTCAGATGGTTAGATCTGTCTGAGGAATATTGGGTCTGGTTAGACATTAACATTTTTAATGGTGCATTATGATGTTTTTGAAATATACAGTAGTAGGTCTGATAACCTACATGATAATTGCTGGTTTATTTACTCTCCGTATTTCTGGAGAGAATATCAGTATAGGGTTCAACTACAGTAAAGTAGGAGAACGAATGATTGAAGATGTAACTAATTTAGTAGAGTAGTATTATGAGTATGATAATGTGTAAGTATGGTTGTTTGAGTGATACAGACGAATTCCCAGAATTTGATTTTGATGAGGAAACGTTTGAATATACATGTGAATTTTGTGCCGAAGCGGAACGAGATTCCCTCCCAGAGTAAAAAAATCATGAGTAAACATATAAAAGAAACTGTTATAGAGGTTCTTGAAGAAGGTGAATCCACTATATTTGGTAAACCTTCTGGAAAATATTGGTTAAGATGTTATGAAGATGACCTTGAAATGAGTGGTTCTTTTTATAAAACATTAGAAGAAGCAGAAAAAGAAGCAGGGGAATGGAAAAAGTCTTGACAATCCGTTCTAATTGTCATATAATATAACCTGTGAGTTAATGATAAACCTTTTTCTAAAACGGTTATGAAAGTTCGAATTCACGGCAAAAACTTACCTAAAAAATTTCGTATGGGTGTTCTCGGAATGACCGAGTTATCCATACGAGATCTTCTTGATAACCGTAGAGTTATCAACAATCTTGAAATTGATATTCATTTTCGAAAGCATACTGACAATGGTGAAGCCATGGTCCATGAAGATGAATTTAGATCAAGACCTAGAAGATTTCGAATTATTCTTGATCCGTATAAAATGAGACTGGACGATTACGGAAGAGAATTGAGTGATGAAGAATTTTGCAATGAGGCATTCAAAGTGCTTGGGCATGAATTGGTTCATGTCAAACAGTATGTTGTTGGTGATTTGTCTATGAGAACAAAAGGTACTTTCTGGAAAGGTGAATTACATAAGATTGGCAATCTGGCCGAATATTTTAAGAGTCCTTGGGAAATTGAGGCATATGGTCTTGAACGGTACCTTTGGATGAATTTTATTGATTTTTGGTCTGCTAATCTTGAAAAACTTTATGAAGACGGAGAAAAAAACTCTTGACTTCCTTGTCCGGATTTCATATAATATAATTTGAATGAGTGAGTTAACCCTTTCCGGAGAAACAATATGGGGCAGTTGATATGAGAATACCGAAAAGATGTGCTGGTTATTTGACCTTTACTGAAGGTCTTCTTGGTTGGACATTTGCTGTAGCACTTGTCTATGTTAATTTCGTAATTGCATTTTCAATGTGAGGTGATATGAGTACAAATGCTTTAGTTGCTTATTTGAGAAGTGATGGTTCGATTGTTTCAAGTTATGTTCACTATGATGGTTATGTGACTGGTGTAGGTGAAACTTTGCTTGAGCATTATAATACAGATTCAGAGGCTTTAGGAATTTCTGTTGCTGGTTATTTTTCAAGTCTTGATGGAGATTGGAAAGCATCACTTGAAAGTTCAGTTCATACTGAAGAACCTGTGATGTTTGACAGTAAAGAAGAATTTGATGAGTATCTTTTAGAAAATAGTCACCTTGAGTTTGCGTATCTTTGGTCAGAAGGACATTGGAGATATGCTTCTTGGTCAACTAAGGTAGAAGGTATTGGTCGTTATGCGGAATATAGTTCAACTTGGAATGGTTGGCACGATTTGATTCCTGCTTATGTCCGAGAGGGACGTAAAATGATTGATAGATTCCGAGACATTGCTCTTGAAGATAATCGTGATACTGCTGAATATGCAGAAATGGCAGATGCTACAGAAGCAATAGTTGATAAGTGGCATAGAATTGGAATGGCATTTACTGTGAAAGAGTTCATGGCCGCCTAAATAGTTTTATGTCATATTCAAGATGGATTAATTCTGGTTTTTATACTTATTGGTGTAGTTCTAAAGTGTATGACAAGCGAGGTGAATTGTTTGCTTGTCATACTTCTTTGGATGGACAATATATGTTTACCTATACAGAATGCACTAAATTTATAGAAAATCCCGAAGAACTTAGGGAACGAATCACCGATCAAGATCTTACAGATATAGAATTGCATGAGTTGACCTTATACATGAAAAGTTTTATTAATGATGTTGATCATTCATATGATCAAAAAATGAGTGAGGTGAGAGGTGGACAGTAGAATAAAAGTTTACGATAATTATATTGATCCTAGAGATTTTGCGAAAATAAAGCCTGTTTTTTTAGGTGAAGATATACCTTGGAAATATTGTCCATTAGTTGTTTCGGAATCAGATTCATTATATAATTTTCAATTTGTTCATAGAATTTATTATTATACTCAAGGCATAATGTCAGAGACATTTGAAACACTTATGCCTTTGATCAAACAACTTAGAATACTTGCTATTCATCGAATTAAAGCAAATCTAATACCAAAAACAGATGAGAATAGTGTTACTGGTTTTCATACTGATATAGACAAATCTAGATATTTGCAAAATGAGGCAACTACTGCAGTCTACTATATAAACACAAATGATGGCGGAACAAGATTTGAAGATGGTACTCATATAGATTCTGTGGAGAACAGAATATGTATTTTTCCTTATGATATGAAACATTCTAGTGTGACTTGTACGGATACAAATATTAGAGTTGTAATAAATATAAATTTTTTTAGGTAATGTATGAGAGACCGAGCATGGCGTAGAAAACAAGAATTTAGGAAAAAGAATAAGGTAGTTAAGAAATATTTTAATTGGTGGGGTGATGAAGATTGGGATCCGAAATCAATCGGTCTAAGATCACATACACCATGCTTATGTAGTTGTTGGATGTGTGGTAATCCACGCAAATATTATAATGATGGAACTATACAAGAAAAGAAAAATGAAAGAATGCATGAATTGTTGGAGTCCTTACAAGAAAAGGAATAAGGTGTTCTGTAGTCGTAAGTGCTACAATATTTGGAGAATGACTAGAAAATCATAATATGAAAATCAAAATTGGACCATTCAGGAAGAATCGTGCTTTCAATATTCACATTGATGACCATGATGTTTGGAGTTTGGATCATACACTTGCTTGTATCATTCATCCTGCTCTCATTCGTCTAAAAGAAACTAAGCATAGTTACCCAGAACTTTGGGAAGATGGTATGGTAACACACCATAACTGGACTCGTCAATTGCATTTTGATTTTATTGATGAAGAGGTCGAGACTAAATACCTCGTTGATAAATGGGATTCAATCATGGATAAAATGATTTATTCCTTTGGTAAATTGGCTGAAGATGATTTAAGTGTACTTGATTTTGATGATAATATTCAAGAAGGTCTTGACCTATTTGCTAAACACTACACAAGCCTTTGGGATTAAAATGAAACAAACTAAAAGACAGAGAAAAGTGAAAACTTCATCTCGTTTACAAGTTACTCCTAGAAAGTGGTCTAAGAAAACATCTAGAATTTTAGATAAACAGATGGATCGTTATCTATATGAAGTATTATATGTACCCGTATCAATAAGTTGGGGTAGAGAATTTAAAAAATATGAAAGAAATATGTGGGATTAATATGAGAATAGAAGAAGATGTGAAACTTGATTTTGGTGATGTACTTATTCGTCCAAAACGGTCTACCCTTGAATCTAGAAAAGATGCAGTATTAATAAGAACATTTAATTTTAAGCATTCTAGTCACAGGTGGGCAGGAGTTCCTATTATTGCATCGAATATGGATCATACAGGTACGTATGAGATGAATAAATCATTGCATGATTATGCTATGCTTACTGCAATATGTAAATTTACTACATATGCACCTTTACCTAATGCTATCAAAACTATTGGGCTTGATACTAATTTAGATGATATAGAATATAATCCTGAATGGATATGTCTTGATGTGGCAAATGGTTATACTGAAAAATTTATGAGTTTTGTTGAAAAAATGAGACACCATGAAGCAACAAAAGAATCTATAATTATAGCAGGGAATGTATGTACACCAGAAGCAACGGAACAGATAATATTGGCAGGAGCGGATATTGTAAAAATTGGGATCGGCCCTGGATCGGTATGCATTACTCGAAAATTGACAGGCGTTGGATATCCTCAATTAAGTGCCACGATGGAGTGTGCCGATGCGGCACACGGTCTAGGAGGGCATATCATCACAGACGGAGGTTGTACGGTCGTGGGAGATATCGCAAAGAGTTATGGGGCTGGTGCCGACTTTGTAATGCTAGGTGGCATGTTGGCAGGTCACGCAGAGTGTGAAGGAGAACGAGTTGGGAATCATAGAGGTTCTAAGATGAAATTTTATGGTATGTCTTCTGAAGATGCTCAGATTACTTATTATGGTGAGAAACAGACTCATAGGGCGGCAGAAGGTAAAACTGTATATGTAGACTATAAAGGTGCAGTAAAAAATACCGTAGAAGAGATTCTAGGAGGTCTAAGAAGTGCTTGTACCTATGCAGGTGCTAAATCGATTAAAGACCTTCCGAAATGTACGACTTTCGTGAAGGTAAATCGACAATTAAATGAGGTTTTTTCGTAAAAAATACTTGACAATGTGACAGTGTTAAGTTATTATATTAATGTTGAATGAGTTTTTATTAACCCCAACCAAAAAGGAAATATGTCGGAAGAACTGGTCGCAAGACTGATTGATGATTATCGTCCTGAAGCATATGTGTATGCCATGGCCGCTAGAGATGCAAATGCATCAATTGATGCGGCGATGATAGAATTCTGTGATGAGATAATTGAGAGACATGGGCTAGAAGAAGCCGATGCGGTGGAAGTCACAAAGGCTTTCGTTGATGAATATAGTAACCTATAATTAATAACTAATAAATGATTGATATTAATCCATTTAAGAAACAATTGGATGTTCGACATCTAATACATGAAGATTATAAATTTGCGGCCATGGACTGGGATCGTTCTTGGTGGGTCTTCACGCATAAACCAAATTGTGTAGATGATATGTGGGATGCAAAAGATGGTCGTTCAGAAAAAATTGTTGATAAAGCAGTTGAAATAGAAGATTGGAGAAGTTCTTTAATTGAACTTGAATATTCTATTGACGATACTGAAGATGAGTGAGGTCAGTGCCTCGTTAGTTAAATGGATATAACAGTAGACTTCTAATCTTCTATTCCAGGTTCGATTCCTGGACGAGGTACCATGGTTATTAGTGGAATAGCAAATAAAGTAGTTCAAACAGTTGTGTCTAGAAAAATTGCTGATAAAATTTATCCTGTAGTTGATAAATCGGATCCGGGATATGTGGTAGAAATAACTAAGGTTGTTTGGGTGCCGACAAAATATCCTAAAGCAATTGGATATGATAGGTATGGTAGATATACTTTTGATAAATAAGCCACTGTGGCTCAATAAACATAATTAATAAGATTGTCCATTGAGGTATCTCTGTCTACGACTATATCTACCATTACCTTTATTTGCTCCTTTGTAAGTGGGAGTTTGAGCGTGACAGTTTGGACACAAAATACTGAGATTTTCTAAAGAATTATTTTCAGAGATTCCATCAATGTGTTCAAGTTCTAAAGGTATTGGTTGGTCATTCCATGTGGAATTATTACATTTCCAACAATAATGGCCTTTAGTTTCTAACAGATAGTTTTTAAGAGTTTTGGGTGATGCAGTTCCATTTTTTATTTTAGAACTTATTTGAAATTTTTGTTGACAGATATTTGAACAATATTTTACTTGACGATTTGATAAAAGTGTATTACAATGAATACATACATTAGACATGGTTTTCTCCTTCGTAGAAAATTATGGTTAGAGGGGTGAGGTTGCTCTAACAACCTCATCTCTTGTATTTATAAGACAAGCACCCTTAGTTTAATTGGTAAAACACTAGATTTGTAATCTTGAACACTCGGTTCAAATCCGAGAGGGTGCTCCATTATTATAGAAATATGAGTAAAAAAATATGTATTACAGGTGGTGCAGGATTTATTGCACACCATGCGATAGAAAGTATTTTAAATGAAACCGATTGGGAGATTGTTACTCTTGATCGAATTGACTTTAGTGGTAATTATAATCGTTTAGTGGATCTATTGGAAAATCATCCAGAAAAGGGTCGTGTAACGACTGTATGGCATGATTTAAAAGCAGAATTTAATCCTCAAATTAAATCATTTTTAGGTAAGTGTAATTATATTGTTCATATGGCCGCTGGATCACATGTTGATCGTAGTATAGATAATCCAATGGATTTTGTGATGGACAATGTTGTAGGAACTGTAAATGTTATGGATTGGGCTAGGGGTTTAGACAGTTTAGATAAAATGATTTACTTTTCTACAGATGAGGTTTTTGGTCCTGCTCCAGAAGGAATAAAATATAAAGAATGGGATCGATATAACAGTACAAATCCGTATAGTGCAAGTAAAGCAGGTGCGGAAGAACTTGCAGTTGCTTATGAGAACACTTACGGTTTACCAATTTATATTTCACATACAATGAATGTATTTGGAGAGAGACAACATCCAGAAAAATATATTCCTATGTGTATTCGTAGAGTGAGAAACGGTGAAACGATTACTGTTCACTCTAACTCTGCAAAGACAGAAGCAGGTTCAAGGCATTACATACATGCAAAAGATGTTGCTGATGCTATGTTATTTTTATTAAATTGGAGAGACACTATTCCGATATATAAAAATGGTAAGGGGATCTTAAAAGTGTTAGATGCTCTTTCTGGAAAGAAAGATACTCCTGACCCAGTTGGTGTTGGTAAAAATATTAAGTTCAATATTGTGGGACCTGAAGAGGTTGATAACTTGACCTTAGCGAATATGATTGCAGATTGTCAAAATAAAAAAGCAATTACAGAAATGGTAGATTATCATTCTGCAAGACCTGGGCATGATTTACGATATGCACTTGATGGAGGATTAATGAAGTCTTTAGGGTGGGAACCTAAACTTAAACTATCAGAGAGAATACAACAAGTAAGTGATTGGTTTTTGAAAAATGATAAATGGTTAAATATTTAAGGAATTATAATGGCTAGATCAGTAGGTACATATATTAGAAAAAAAATTAAGAAGTATAAGCGTACTTCTATAGGTAAATCTCGTTGGTCGAGACCTAAAAACAAAAATAAGAGAAGTAACTGGAAACGATATCGTGGCCAAGGAAAGTAAAAAAGAACAAGATTTTTGGATTGAAGAAACATTATCTTATAAGAATCCTGATGGATCCAGAGGTTGGATTGTCAAGATTCGCCCTAACCCTAAACCTAAAAAGGAAAAATGAAGGGTAAACGTGTAAGGCAAGAGTCCGCCATAAAGAGACTTGAGAAAACGGTATCTTTGCATGAAGCAAATACCGATTTGGTTAAACGTATCTTAGAAGACAAAGAGTTGACTAAGACTTCTGAGGAGATTGAAAAACTCAGAAAGAAAAAAATTGAGAGGGCGAAAGCCACTATTGTCAATACCAAATCAAACTATAAGTAGAACGGAACGTAGTTCAGCCTGGTAGAACGCTGGTTTTGGGTACCAGTGGTCGCAGGTTCAAATCCTGCCGTTCCGACCACAAATAAATATTATGAAATATAATGAACGTGAAATAATTAAGCATCTGGAAGAATATATTGAAAGCACTTATTCACAACATTATACGAAAGGTGATTTTCAGATACAAGATGTTTTTGAAAATATAGGTATCGCAGAAGAATTCTGTAGAGGTGCCGCTATTAAATATCTTATTCGTTTTGGTAAGAAGAATGGTAAGAATAGTAAAGATTTATTGAAATGTCTACATTATTTAATATTGATGTTTCATTATTGTGAATTTGATAAACCCTTGGTCAAGGAGAATAATGGCTGAAGAATCGGAAGAAAGTAAAGAAGATAACACAGGGGAAAATGTAGTGATCCCTAGAGATGAAAAATATCGTCTATTTGCAAATAAATATCAAATAGTCCTTGAAGATGATGAAGGTCGTAAATTGACTATGCAACACCCCTTTGCAACTGTACAAGAGTGTGAAGAGGAAGCAGGTAAAATAAATACAAGACATCCTTTTCATGAAGTAATGTGGGACGGTCAATTAAAGATGAAATGGAGAACATTGAACGTATATAAAAGATCTAATGTGTATCCATATACCTGTGATTGGTCGAAAAGTTATTATTCTGAAGAGGCCACTCATTAATTATGCAATTTTAATGTGTATAAATACATCTACAAACATATTTTATGGAACGTTTGTTGAATTTTTGAAATGGACTTCAAACTTAACGGAGTATATATGAGAATCCTTAATAAGATCCTCTGTATATTGGCCGCACTCGCAATTTACCCTGCTACTGTTACAACACCTAAATCAAGCAGTTTTGAATTAAAACCTTTTGTGGAACCTGAGCCAATTGCGAATATTGCGAAGCCAATACACATACGGAAATATGAACCGTATACAGAGAGAGTTAAACAACTTTCATGTTTACAAAAAAATATCTACTTTGAGGCGGCAGTCGAATCGACTGCAGGCAAACTAGCCGTGGCACATGTCACATATAATAGAGTAAAAAATAAGAAATTCCCAAGTACATTTTGCGAGGTCATTTATGAAGGAAGACACCACGCATCAGGGCATCCTAAACGAAATCAGTGTCAATTTTCCTGGTATTGTGATGGGAAGCATGATGTTCCTTATCCAGGACCAACATGGAAGCAAACCCAAGAAATCGCAGAATGGTTTTATGATCATAAAGATAATTTAAGAGATATTACGGATGGAGCATTGTTCTATCATGCGGATTATATTGATCCGCCAAAATGGACTAGAAAAATAGCAAAGACGGTACAGATAGATACACATATGTTTTATAGAAAATTGTAATTTTGGAGTGATATGAAAAAAGGTGATGTGGATATTCCTCAGCACAAACCTGGGAATATGGCTGAAAACTCCATGGGAGGAACAGAACTTCTTACCATGGAGTTATTTAAAAGACTTCCTGATGAATATAAAGATTATTTTCAATTTGTAGTATCAAGGGTACATGAGTTGGAAGAAAAACCTAGATTGTATTGGATTCATGATTTAGCATTGGATCCTGTCCATAGTTTTTTAACTGAACCTGATGGTATGAGTAAATTTGAAAAACTTATTTTTGTTAGTCATTGGCAACAACAACAGTTTAATACTCTTCTAAATATACCTTATTCTAAAGGTATGGTCATTAAAAATGCTATAGATCCTATTGAGAAACATGATAAATTACATCCGGCAGGCCCTTTACAATTAATATATTGTTCTACACCTCAACGTGGATTAGATGTATTGTTGGGTGCTTTGGATTTGATTGACAGGGATGATTGGCATTTACATGTTTATTCAAGTTATGGTCTATATGGTTGGAAAGATAATGATAAACCTTTTGAAAAATTATTTGATAAGATTGAAGAACATCCTAATATGACTAATTATGGATCAGTTTCTTATGATGAGTTACGAGAAGCATGGAAAAAGATGCATATATTGGCGTATCCATCAACATGGCAGGAAACTTCATGTAGAGTAGCAATGGAAGCAATGTCTGCTCATTGTGCCGTAGTTACTTCTAATTGGGGCGCATTACCTGAAACAGTTGGTGAATATGGTTATATGTATTCTTATACTGAACATAAAGCAGATCATGCAGAACGTTTTGCTGATATGCTAGAGGATGTGATGGATGATTATTGGTATGATAAAACTCAAAAAAATCTTGACAATGCTCAAGATTATGCGTATAATCATTATAGTTGGTCTAAACGTATAGATCAATGGACCAACTTTCTTGATAACCTTCAATATGAAATTGAAAATGGCTAAAGCGAAAAAGAAAGCAGGAAGACCTAAGACGGTAGTTGATCGAAAACCGTTAAAGATAAAACGGACTCGTAATATTACAGAAGAACAACGTGAAGCATTACGAGAACGTATGGTTGAAATGCGTAAGAAACGTAAACCTGCCGAGTACAAGAATATACATCCTACCGTTCT
>PVBE010237080.1_pt1 | contig 10431 bp, 4 predicted proteins | sample 1631181 | NCBI WGS metagenome assembly PVBE01 (sample SAMN08397723, study PRJNA350692) | Marine metagenome, whole genome shotgun sequencing project. | isolation source: water | place: Pacific Ocean | collected 2012-04 | reverse complement strand
CGTCCAAGGCAGGCGCAAGCAACTCGAACTTCTCCTTGAGAATCTCAACGTCCACATGGAAATATGCCCGGGGGGCATAGCGAAATCAACCAGTTATTTCCGGACAAGTACTTAGCTGGACCAGTAATCCCTTACCTAGAGTCCCCTGGCCTGCCGTCCTATTTAGTTTTCTGCCGCGGTTTGTTCGGCTGCTGCCCCGAACCCGTGGGCGTTTTGAAGTGGCCGGACCGCGGCTCGTACGACAGTTGGCGATGCACCGCGTCCCACCAGGCGAACCACCGGTCGCGCGACGAACGCCAGCTGTCCAAAGATCCCCGCCAGTCGTAGCCGAATGACTTGCCGGTTCGGCGCCGCAACAGGGCGGCGACCTGAGCCCGCGTCTGTGGGTGATAGGACAGCAAGCGCGCGATCAGCAGGGGAAGCGTGCTCTTCATCGATCGGCGTATCCGCGGTGTGTCGATCCCCAGGCTGAGCAGCGCGTCTGCCGCGAACGCCTCGACGATCGCCGCTCGACCATAGATCGCGCCCCGCAAGGTGGGCACCGCGCGCTTGTCCTTCAGCCGCCCCAGTGCGAGGCCTGCTGGCCAGGCGATCCGATCGCTGGAGCTCTGCAGGCAGGCCACCAGACCGGCAAAGGACTCAGGGTCGGGGTGAGTGGCCAGCACGGCAGCCGCCAGGTCGGCGCCCGAGTTGACCCGCGCGCGATTGACCGACCAGCGGAGTGGCGCCTGATCTGGCTTGTCCCCACAGCGATACAGCCCGATCGTGGCCAGCGCCTGCACGTACTGGCTCGACTCGGCCAGAAGCGGCCGGATCAGCGCAGCCGTCTGGACGCCTCGCTGCAGATCCCCGAGAACGGCTGCAGCGCCGGCACGGACATAGTCCTTCTCGTCCCGCAGCGCCTTGGCGATCGCTGGCGCAGCCTTGGTGTCGTGCATCGTCCAACAGCCATAAATCGCTTGCTCACGCACATTGGCCGACTTGTCGGCGAGAAGCAGCATCAACACCTCGTGAGCACCAGCCAATCCGCTCGCACCCAGTGGATGGGACAGGTAACCCTTGATGTGGGATGACGCCTTTGGGTTGACTGCCAGCGCGCGCAGCAACTGTGGCCCTTGAGGATCTCCCGACTTGCCGATAGCCCAGGCGGCATAGAGCACGAAGTCCTTCGCGCTCGGCGTGAGCCACCCACGGACCCGCGGGGTATTGGCCCCTCCACGGAGCAGCGACAGACCGAGCAGAATGTTCTGCAGGTTCTGAGTCTGCTTTTCGGTGGCCAAGGCGGCTTGAAGCGGCTCGATCGCGCTGGGATGGCGAATCTGCCCCAGCGAGTAGGCCGCATGGCGTCGCAGGTCGGCGTCTTTCGCTGACAGTAACTTGGCCAGCACGGGAACCGACTTCCAGCCCGGCAGCTGGGGAAGAACCCGGGCCACCGCGCCGCGCGTCGATCCAGGCTGCCGTGAATCGCCGACGGCGGCAAACAGCACCTTCTCTGCTCCGGGATCTCGCATGCGGGCCAGATGATTGAGCACGACTGTCAGGCTCGAGCCGGCCTGCTCGGCGGCGGCGGCATCGAGCAGCGCCTTCAACGCCGCGGGCGTTCGATAGGCCGCCAGCGCAGCGAGCATCTGAGCGCGCAGCTTGCCCTTCTCCCGGGGCAGCGCAGCGATCAGATCGCGTTCTAGTTCCTCGGGCACCAGGCGCCCGATGGTCCAGAGTGCAGCCTGCCGCATCGCGCTGTCCCGGGACCCCAGTGAACTGCGCAGCACCACCGTCGCATTGTCGTCCAGCCCCAGCACCGCCAGGGCGTATATCGCCGAGACCCGCACCGCGCTGGAGCCTCGCCGGGCGATCGCGACCAGCCCGGGAATACCCAACGGAGCGACGCGAGTCTTGAGAATCTTGACCACGCTGATCAACTCTCGATCGGCGCTGAGTTCCTTGGCAGCGGTCACCAGGCGGCCCAGCGCCGCAGCACCCGGAATGGTGCCCAGTGCCTCTAGCGCGCTCCGCCGAACGGGGTCGCTGCCCCGACCGATCAGCTGCCAAAGAGGTTCTACCGCCCTTGGATCGCCTATCTTCCCCAGTGCCTCGGCCGCGGAGAGACGCACGGCGTCGTTACTGTCCTGGAGCAGTTTGCACAGCGGGGGCACCAGATTCGAGAGCTTGAGGGCGCCTGCCAGGCTGGCCGCTGTCGATCGCACGCTGTGGTGCCTATCACTCATCGCCTGAGTCAACCCGGGGATCCCACTAGGGGCTCCCACCCGGGCCAGCGCCCGAACGATATAAGAACGGGTCCCGGGATCCGGTACGCTGGTCAACGCCTGCTCCAGCGCCGGGACTTCAGCCGCCGTGGCGCTGAGCGCAAGCCCGCGAGCAGCGTGGTGCCGGACCTTTGCTGATTTGTCCGCCAGAGCAGTTGCCAGGGCACTGGCAAATCTCGGGTCGAGCATCGATGCCATCGCGCGTGCGGTCGCCACTCGGACCTCCTCCCGACCATCCCTCAGCGAGGAGCTGACCAGGGGGAGGGCCTGCTTGGGATCGATCTCGATCAGCGCCCGGATCGCCGCACGACGCACACGCCAGCTCGTATCCGATCTGGCAACCTTGACCAGCTGGGGCAGCAACGTCTTCGACTTGAAGCGACCCAGCGCCTGAATCACACAGACCCGAACAGTTTCGTCCTTGTCTTCGATCGCGCTCAGCAGCAGCGAGAGCGTCTCGGATTTGCCGTAGCGCGAGAGTGCCATGGCGGCCACTCGGCGCTGCTCGACGTCTGCGCTCTTGAGCGCAACACGGCAGATCTCGATCGCTTCCCGGCTGCCGATCGCCACGATCGCGCGCAGAATCCAGACACGCGCACCCGCAGAACTGGATGCGATGTAGGCCGCCTTGAGCCTGCGTGCGGCGCGCTTGTCTCTCAGAGCGACGAGCTGCTTTCCCGCGGCCTGTCGAACCTTCTCGCTCGGGCTGCGCAACGCTGCGAGCAGCAGGTCGACCCGGCGTGTCGGATTGTTGCCCACCTTTTTCGCCAACCAACCCCGCCAGGCCGCAATCGCCTTGGCATTACTCGGCGCCCCCTCACGATAGCCGTTGGTCTGACCGGTCAGCCTGCGCAACAATCGGAACGCTTCGATTCGGCGCCATTTTTCCAGGTGCTTGAGTTCGTCGATCAGGAACGACAGGCTGGCCAGATCGCCACGCATGTAGAGTGCCTCGACTGCAGCCATTCGCACGAGCAGGTTGACATCCCAGAGCGCAGCTGGCAGCAACGTCCCGACTCTCGCCTGCTTGACCCGGCCCAGCGACTCGATCACCGCTTGCCGAAGCGTCGGATCCTTGTCAGCGTACAGCTTCCAAAGCGGATCGATCACGGCCTCTCCACCGAGCTGCCCCAACGCGTGCGCCACCCCATTTCGAAACTGACTCGATGCGCCGGCAACACGACTGACCAGCAGCGCCACGGTCTGCGGGTCAGCCGCAACCCGGCTGAGCGCATACAGCGCGGCCAGCTGGACTCGGATCTGCTTGTCATCGAGCAGCCCGATCAGATCTGCTCGAGCAGCCAGGGCGGCCTCACCCAGCCGCCCGAGGGCCGTGGCACCAGCTTCTCGCTCCAGCGGCTCTCGATGCTTCAAGGCGGCGCGCAACAACTCGACCGCTGAGGTGTCGCCGAGTCGACCGAGCAACCGCATCGCCTCACGGCGCACGTGGGACGCCTGATGTGCCGCCAAACGCCGAGCATGCCGTGACGCGGCGGCCTTTTGCGGGCTGGAGAGATCCGCCTTCTGCGCCAGAATCAGGTCTTGATAGAGCGCTCCCGCCGTGGCACCGCGATCGGCCAGGCGACTGACCAGCCCGGCCGGATCCTCGTCGGCCAGCGCTGGAGCGCCATGGAACAGCACGGCCAACAGCATCCAGGCAAGATGACGCACTCAGTAGTTCTCGAGCAGGTCGAGGATCACGTCGGCGCGCAAACCCCAGTTGATCCCGGTAGCCGGACGAAAACTGACGCGACGCCGCTCCACCAGAAAACGGATCGAGATCCCCGAATTGTGGATAGCCACGACACGCCCCTCGGTATCGAGAATCGGACTTCCCGAGTTTCCAGGAGTGGCGGGGGCTGAATGCTGGATCAGGATCATCTCCTCATAGGCACCCTGTGACTTCTCGAGTGTCGTGATACGTCCCACGTCCCCCCGCTTGAACGTCGCGATGGGGCTGTAGGGATCGTTGACCTCTCCGGGGAAGCCGATCAGCGCGATCGGCTGCCCTTCCTTGAACCGCCGTAGCTGAGAGCGCGTCGCCACGCTCAGAATGACCGGCAAGGGCTGGGCGCGCATGTCGAGCCTGAGTAGCGACACGTCCCGGGTCCGCACCTTGCCATATTGCCAGTCAGGGTGGATCACCGAGTCGATGATCCGGTAGACCTTCTCCGGATGCTTGTTCATCACCGCCACGGGATAGATCGCGCGACCCAGCTTGCGGGAGGCCTTGACGATGTTCATCACCTCGTGCGTCACGTGTGCATTGGTCGCGAGCACTCCGTCCTCCCGGATCGCAAAGCCGGTACCCAGGGCAACCAGCTTGCCGGTGTCTGAGCGCAGGCCGATGATGAAGATCGCGTCGCCATACCGCTCGATAATGCGGGCAAACGGATCGGCGATCTTTTTGCGAACATGACTCAGCGAGGTCTGCAGCGCCTCTATTTTCGACAGGTGGCTGTCATGTTTTTGCCTCAGCTCGACCACCCGGCGCCGCAGATCCAGCTTCTGCTTCTCTGCCCGAGAGTCCACCTCGGCCAGTTCGGCCAGCACCAGCTTGCGCAGCTTCTCACGCTCCGCGGCTGCCTTCCGAGCCCGCTCCTGCGCCATCGTCAGCTGCCGGTCCAGGCTAGCCTTGTTCCTGGAATGGCCTTGGCGCATCTGATCCAGCTGATTCGTGTGCTGAGACATCTTGTCCGTCCAGCTGCGACGCTCCAGGCTGAGCGCCTTCTCGGTCTGCTCCAGCACCTGCTCGGTCGTACCCAGTCGGCTGGAGGTGTTGTAGACCTTCAGACCGATGCCCCAGAAGACCAGCAGCAGGAAGCCGATCGTGCAGCTGGCGACGATGCGGAATGTGCGCGACTGTTCTTTGACCACCTTGCGAATCGCCCGGGTGGCCCCCATCACACCCGCCTTCGACACGCCGCTCTCCTCGCCAATCATCCGCATCACGGTCGTGATCCCCAGCTCACTCTGATCGCGACGGATCATCCGAGTCTTGGGCCCCGCCAGATTGACGAAAACCTGCAAGTTCAAGCCATTCTCGCCAATGGTCAGCTGGCCGCTCTGAACGAGCCGGGCCTTCTGCACCCGTTCACCGTCGACCCAGGTTCCGGTACTGGAATCGTTGTCGTAGACCCACGCGTGGCGGTCTCCAGCGACCAGCTCTGCGTGGATTCGGTCAACCATCGGGTAACGCTCGGCGCTGACCACGACATCGTTGGTCTGGCCCGTGCCAATGCGAACGACGTCCGTCTTGAAGACCTCCGGTTCCCGCTGGTCTCCATCGGGAAAGGAGAGATGAAACTCCATTTAGAGCCAGGATACACGAATCGGTTGTCAGGGTACAATTCAATACATGCCTCACAAACGACGCCTGACTCTCCTGTTCGTGCTGCTTATCGGCGGCAGCATTGTCTATGTCAGCCTGGGCCTCGTGGCCATGACGCAGCTGGTCCGTCCCCTGTCGGCAACCACGATCCTGATGCTGTTCTGGGGGGTGTACGCCATCGCCTCACTCTCGTTGATCTGCTGGGTGGGCAGTCCGCCCCGCCTGCGTCGTCGAACCTGGCTCCGACTTCGCCTGACAGGTGCTCTTCCGGAACAGGCGCCGCACCACCCTCTGCGGCGACGGGATCCCAGCCTGACGGAACTGGTGGACAATCTGACACGGGCCTCTCGCGACCCGCGGATCAGTGGCGTCCTGCTCCGGATCGACACGCTTCAATGCCGCTGGGGCAAGGTGGACGAACTCCGGCGCAGGATCGCAGCTGTCCGTGAAGCCGGCAAGCCGGTGGTGGCCTATCTGGAGGGGGGCAGCTTGATCGAGTACCTGGTCGCGACAGCCGCCGACGAGATCCACCTGCCCCCCGAAGGAGAAATCGAACTGCTCGGTATCAGGATGCGCAGCCCCTTTCTCGCCGGTCTGCTGGAGAAGATCGGACTCGAAGCGGAGGTGGAGCGAATCGGCAAGTACAAGTCCGCGGGGGACATCTTCACCCGCGAGCAGATGAGCGAGGCGCACCGCGAGATGGCCGACTCGTTGCTGGATGATCTGCAGTCCGTGGCGGCTCGCTGGATCGCGGAAGGCCGAGGCCTGACCGTCGAGCGCGCTCGGGCCATCTTCGACGACCCGCCAATCGACGCGCAAGCTCTCCTGGCCCGAGGGCTAATCGACAAGCTGCAGTACGAGGACCAGCTGATCGATCAACTCAAGCAGCGCAGCGGGCAGAAGAAGACCCTGCGCGAGATCGACGGTCGGCAGTACGCCCGTCGGGCAAAGCGGACGCGCGGACCACTGATCCTGCTGATCAACGCCGAAGGGACGATCGTGCATGGCCCGTCTCGGCGCTCTTCGCTGTGGGGTCGAACCGCTGGCTCGGAGAGTCTGATCGCCCTGTTGCAAAAGGCGCGCAAGCAGAAGAAGGCCAAGGCGCTGATCCTGCGTATCGACAGCCCGGGAGGCAGCGGTCTGGCCTCCGCCCTGGTCTGGCGCGAGATTCGCCGCACCGCGGAGCAGATGCCGGTGATCGCCAGCATGTCGGACGTTGCGGGATCAGGCGGCTACTACCTGGCCATGGCAGCCGACTCAATCGTGGCCTACCCGGGGACGATCACCGGCTCCATCGGGGTCGTCGGTGCCCGTTTCTCGGGAGGCCCACTGCTCGAGAGATTGGGCCTGGCCTTCGATGGAAGCAGTCGCGGCACGTTCGCCGAGAGCACCGTCTTCGACCGGCGGCTGAATCCCACGGAGGAGGCCCGCTTCCGCAGCAAGATCCGGCGATTCTACGACCACTTCGTCTCCCGGGCCGCCGAATGCCGCGAACAAGGCGTGGAACAGCTGGAGGCCGTGGCCCAGGGACGCGTTTGGACCGGCGAGCAGGCGCTCACGCACCAGCTGATCGATCAACTGGGCGGCCTGGAGACCGCACTCGAGGAGGCCCGTCGGCGAGCCCGGCTCCCAGCCGGCAGTCCTGTCCGGGTCTGGCAGCTGGGACCGCCAGAGAACCAGCTGGCGGCCCTGATGAGCCTGCTCAGCTCGCCCGCCACCATCGGTGGACCGTTGTTCCGAGCGGGTGAGCCTCTCGCGCTGGCGCCCGAGCTGTGCTAGTGCCCGGCCTTACTTGCCCTTGAGCTTCCGCTCGATCTCCAGTCGCTTCAGCCGCTTCTCCAAGATCTCCAGATCGAGCTGCGCCTTCTGCACTTCGAGTTGCTTGCGCTGCAGTTGCTTTTTGAGCTCCACCTGTTGAGTGGCCAGGTCCCCGGCCTTCTTCAGCTCCTTGTTTATCCGATCGACCGCCTTTTTCGCAGCCCGACGAACCTGCTGATCGCTGTCGGTCTTGGCGGCTTGCTTCAACGCCTCGAGTGTGGCGGGGTCCGCCAGCCGCCCCATCACATCGGCTGCCTGGCGGCGCAGTTGGACCTGGGCGCTGCCGATCAGCGCCAGCAGCTTCTTTCGCACCAGATCGCCATGATTATTGACGAATCGTGGAAGCAGGCCGACCGCCTCGCGTCGCACGGCCTGCGAAGCTCCGCTGGCGATCGCAGCGAACACCACCTTCAGATCCGCAGCACCACCGAGCTCTGCGCGACATTGCAGTGCCGTCCGCGGGTACAGATGTCCATGGGAAGGGAGTTGACCATACTCTGTCAGTAGCTTGCCAGCGTCCTTGACTCGCAGCCCCACCAGCGACTTGAGGGATTCAGCGACGACCCAGTAGCTGCGGTCTGCGCACAGACGTCGACGCAGCACCGCTTCCGACTCGGGGCCACTGAATTTTCGCAGTCCCTTGACCACCGCGGCCCGCACCTTGCTGGAGCTGTCCTCGGCCGCCTGACGCAGAAGTGAAAGCGACAGCTGCCCCCCGGCCGCAATCAGGATCTCGGCCGCCTTCTGTCTCAGGGCGAAGGACGAGTCCCCTGACAAGACCCGCCCCAGCGCCTCCTGAGCGTCGAGCCGACTCCGGTGCGCGTGCATCCGTTCGAGTGCGCGCAGCCGTCCGAGCACACAGGCATCCGTGGTGGCCTGAAGGATCAGCTCTTTCAGCGACTTCTTGAACTCGACTCGACAGAGGACCCAGCCACCGTCGTTGAACCGCACGTACTCCGGCCGGGCCGCCAGTGGCCAGCGCAAGACCTCCTTGCGCTGGCTCAGCTCGAAGCGGCGCGTCACTCGCTTGCCATTGACCCGCACGGCGATATCGATGGGCGTGCGAAAAACCGGAATCTGTTTTCCCTGTTGTGTCTGCTCTACAGTCAGCATCAACTCTCCGGCAACATAACGGCGCCCGACACGGAACTTGGGATAGCCCGGCTGTAGCACCCACTGCTTGAAGAACCAGTCGAGGCGCTGGCCCGAGACCTCCTCCATCGCCTGCCGCAGGTTAGCCGTCACCACGGTCTTGAGCCAGTGCCGCTTGGTGTAGCGTCGGATCCCCTTCCAGAAAACGTCATGGCCCAACACGTGCTGCAGCATGTGAAGCACCCAGGCCCCCTTACCGTAGCTGCGTCGGTCGAACAGCGAAATCGCCTTCTTGTATTTCAGCCGGACGACCGGCAGGGCCCGTTTGTCCTCCGCGCCCATGTAGCCGCCCTTCGAGCGATCCAATCCGATCCGCATCCGATCCACTCCGTGGCGCCGAGCTTGCCACAGATGGGCCAGATAGGTCGCAAAACCCTCGTTCAGCCACAGATGTGAATAGCTCCGACAGGTCAGCGCGTCGCCAAACCACTGGTGGGCCAGCTCGTGCGCCACCAACCCCTCGCTCGACATATCCAGGGCCGCTCGCTCGTCATGCACGGTCCGGGCCGAGAGCGTGGTGGCCGAGCTGTGCTCCATACCGCCCCACTTGTAGTCGTCGACCAAGACCTGATCGTACTTGCTGAACGGGTACCTCATCCCGGTCAGCTTCTCGAACATGAACATCATCGCCGACGTCTGTGTGAACGAGCGACCGGCTTCCGCGGCATCGCGCTTGTGGGTGTAGTACGCCATCGGCACCGGGTGCTTGGATCGAATGACGACCCGTTGATACCTGCCCACCATCACGCTGATCAGGTAGGTGCTGTGCGGGACCTGCTGCCGCCAGTGGAACGTCTGCCACTGGCCGTCCGCTTTCTCCTCGATCAGTCGCCCATTGGAGATCGCGGTGAATCCCGGCGGGACTCGCAGGACCGTCTCGCTGGTCGCCTTGTCATCCGGCTCGTGATATCCCGGAAACCAGTGGTGCCCCTCGTAAGGCTCGGACTGCGTATACAGCTGCCAGGGCTTGTGCGGATTGGCGTGGTCCGGGCCGACGAAGTAGGCCCCCAGGGTCGGTTCGCAAACCTTGTATCGAACGTCGATCGTGAATGGAGAGCCTTGTTCCAGCTGAAGTCCTTTGAGGTGGATCACCAACCGGGGCGCCTTGTGCGCGAAGAACAGCTTGCGCTTGTTCGAGGTGACAGATAGCACCTTGATCGATTTGGCGGCCTTGAGCTGCAGTACCCGGAGCCCGGCCTTGCTGGCCCGAAGGTCGAGCGTGGCGACCCCCTCCATCCGCTTCTTCGTCGGATCGACGGTCAGCCGCAGCTTCACGTGGGTCAGGTCGCAGGGCCAGCTGGTATCGGCGGTGGCGCTGCTCGTGAGCAACAAGAACAACATCAAAGTCCATCGGGAGCAGCTGTTCATCGTGGTGCCTCACCTCGAGTGCTTGTCTGGAAATTCAGCGGTTCGAGAACAGGGCCTGCCCCGAACCGGGAGGTGGATTGTGCCGACACGATAGAATGCTGTCAACGGAGCTTGACGGGGATCGGGCGACTGCTGAACCACTCGTCGGCCGGGACCCGCCGACGCGAAGGCCGCCACAGCGGACCGAGCCAGATGCTCGAGGCACTGCTCAGCGAACCGTCGGCAAAACTCAGCCGGTAGTCGACCCCATACCAGATCTTGGCACCGAGAATCCGACGCTCGGCATACTTCACCCGACGCAGGTTGCCCACCCCGAAGTAATAATAGGCGGCAGGCACTCGAGACTCCTGGCACAGATAGATCACCCCGGCCAGCCGGTGCCGGCCGCTGGCCGGAATCCGGCCCAGCGGATAGTCGGCTCGCCAGCGCCACCAAGGCTTGAGTGTCTCGAGGGCCACGCGGTCGGCGATCGGACCCCAGGCCCCCAGAAAAAGGTCG
>PVBE011982929.1_pt1 | contig 10432 bp, 7 predicted proteins | sample 1631181 | NCBI WGS metagenome assembly PVBE01 (sample SAMN08397723, study PRJNA350692) | Marine metagenome, whole genome shotgun sequencing project. | isolation source: water | place: Pacific Ocean | collected 2012-04 | reverse complement strand
GTGGAGGAGGTGCCAGCTCTGCTCCGCCGCCTGCCGCGCCGACTCGGAGAGCCAGGTGGCCAACACCGCGTGGCTGCGCCACCCATAGGCCTCCAGCAGCGATGAATCTGCGTCTTCTCGGTCGGTTCGGCCCAGCAGGGCGGTGGCGGCCGGGATTTCAGGGGGGATCCTTCGCCGGGCGGCCGGGTCAAACCGCTCCAGCAGGCTGTCGACTGCTTCGGGCTCCCTGGCCGAGAGGTGGTCGAGCACCAGGGCCACCCCGAAATCTCCGGCACGATTGCAGCCTTGCGCTGGAAGGGTTCGGAGGGCCTTGGCCAGCCGAGCACCACGGAGGGGGGGAGCCGTCATGGGCCTGGGTTCTATCGCTTTCTGGACGGGGCGACGCCATCAACAAGTCCCGAAAGCCGCGTGCTGGCGCTACGCTGGAGGAGATGCTGCTCCAGGTCCTGCTTCCGCTCTCTGTCGCCGGAACCCCGGTCGAGGACCTGGCTGCGATTCTCCACACCGACGAAGGACGGCACTACCGGGCTGCAGCAGTCTGTGCCCCCCTGGAGCCCGTCCTTGGACCGATGGGGGCGATCCTCCTGCTCCTGGGAGCCCCCAGTGGGGTGCACCAGAGTGAGGCTTTTCTGGATCTGGGTCGAATGCTCGATCCCAGGGTCGCAGAGACCGGGGGGGTGGATCTGGGCGGATCTCTGCTGTTGGGAACCGACATGGACGGCGGGCCCGGAATGGCCGCAGTACCGTTTTCTGGAGGCCTCCAGGAGGTGGAGGAACTCCTGGGAACGGCGGGCTCCCAGGTGGCGTCTCACCCGGACGGCGGCTGGACCCTGACGCCCGAGGAGGGGGGGGAGTTGCGTGTCCACGTGGTGGGAGACCACCTGGTTTTTCGCCGCCTTTCCGTGCCCGTCGACGACCCGCTGGAGCCGATGCCCTGGCTGATCCGAGGCCTTCCGGAGGAGGAGGGTTGTGCGATCTTCCTCGATGTCGAGGAGGGGTTGATGGAAGGTCTGCCGAGCACCACGGCTGCTGCTGTACTTCCGTCCGTGGTGGGCAGGGATGCCCGGGTGCGCTTCTCCTCGCAGGGCGCCATCCCTCCAGCCTTTGGCCGCCGGAGCCCCCCAGCTCGGACCTTCGGGTCCTCGTCGGTGCCTCCGCGGGCCCTGCTGACGGTCAATGTGCCGGGGTTGGAGGTGTTGCGGGTGCCCTCTGTCGAGGCCAGCCTGGGTCTGGGGCCCCAGGAGCACGCGGCCCTGGCTTCGCTGGTGTACATCGAGCCCGGCATGACCGTGGCAGGCCTTGGCACCCAGAAAGACCCCCAGGTGGTGGCGACGATGGGGGTGCTGCGGCCCAGTGGACGCTCTTTCTCCGGGGCGGGCCTGAACCGCCGGATCGTGCGCATGCTGTGGGAGTTGGGGATGCCGGTCCGCAAGCTCGGTCGGCGGGCCTTTGTGGCCGATGTCGGCGGAACACTGGTCTACGGGGCCACGGACGTGGGCCGGCTCTCCGTGGGCACCGATTCCCTGGTGGTTGCTGAGGCCCTGGTCGGACATGGTGAGCCCTGGAACCAGCCCGAGTTTGTCGACGTTGCGGCGGGAAGGCCGGTGGCGTTGGCCATTGCCGAGGACCTGATCTCCGGGGGCCTGGTGGCTGGTCTGGAGGGGGCTGACCGGACCTGGGACCTGACGGTTCAGACCGGTGGCGCGGCGGTCGAGGTCCTGGATCCGGTCATCGCCCTGGCCAGTCCGGCCTATGTCGCCCTGCGAAGTCGGGCCCGGGCTGTCGAGGTCGAGCGCCTGCTGCCCACGCTCATGGCGGCCCAGGAAGACCACCGGGACCGGACGGGTCACTACCTGGCCCTGCCCCCAGCACCGCGTCCCCTGGGGCTACTCTCCACACGAGCAGTCCACTGGGTCGGCGGTCCCGGCTGGGATGACCTCGACTTTGCGCCGGCGGGGGATCTCCGCGGCACCTACTGGGTGGAGGTCGATGAGGGGGGACAGGTTCGTGTCCATGGGGCCATCGATGGGGACGGAGACGGCGACCCGGCCCTCTGGATCCTGGACCGCGAGGGCATGGTCATTCAGGACCCGGACTGAAGCGCGTTCTCTCTCCGCCCGGGATATTCGGACCGGCATGCCTCCCTCTCGGGACAGCGCCTGTGCGGAAGTGGCCAGCGATGCGCTCCTGGACGCACGGCCACAGGGGCGCATCTGCGTGGTGGACGAGCCCACGGGACGGGTGGGCGATGCACTGGTTTCTGTCGGTGTCGAGGTGGTGCCCTGGTTCACCCGGGCCTGGGAGGAGTGCCCGGCTCGGGCGCGACCGCCGGAAGGTGTCTGGGACGGGGCCTTGATTCGCCTGCCTCGGGAGCGGGCGCGCCTGGAATTGTTGCTCCACCTGGTGGGGGATCGACTCCAGGCAGGGGCGGCGTTGTGGGTGGTGGGGGCCAATGACGAGGGGATCAAGTCCACCGCAAGACATCTCGAGCCGCTTTTTGAGGAGGTGGAGACGGTGATTGCGCGAAAGCACTGCCGACTCCTGCGGGCACGGCGTAGCGTGATTCCGGCGCGAGGGACCCTGGAGGCCTGGGAGACACGGAGGTGCCTGGTCCTTCCTGGCGCCGAGGAGCCGGTGGAGGTGGTGGTCCTGCCAGGGGTTTTTGCCCGGGGAGATCTTGATCCGGCGACGGCGCTCCTGCTCGATGCCGTGGCCGGGATGCCCATAGAGGGGCCCTGCCTGGATTTTGCGGCGGGAATCGGGGTGATCGCCCTCGGGGTTTCACGACAGCTTCCAGGGCTGTCCTGGACCTTGACCGATGTGGATGCCTGGTCGTTGCACTGTGCTCGCCAGAATCTCCCAGAAGCAGAGGTCGGGCTGGGCTCCGGGTGGACGGCCGTTCCTTCCCTGGCCGCCTATGGCACCATCTTCAGCAATCCCCCCCTGCACCGGGGGGTTTCACAGGACCGCACCATCCTGGATCGCCTGATCGACCAGGCCCCTGGTCGGCTTCGCAAGGGGGGGCAGTTGATCCTGGTGAGCCAACGCACGGCGGGGGTTGGTTCACGCCTGCGAAGGGTCTTTTCAAGTGTCCGACTGTTGCGTGAGGATGGCCGATTCCAGGTCTGGGCTGGGCTGTGAGGCGGCTCCTGATCGGTTTGGGGGCCGTGGCCCTGGTCGGACTGCTGGTCTGGGTGCTGGTCGCCAGGGAGGAACCCCCCCACTCCCCGGGTGTCGAGACCCTCCCCCACTCGCCGGATCCGGTGGTCCGGGATGCCGAGTCCAGAGCACCCCGTGTGGTGCCCAGGGTGCGAGAGGAGGGTTCGGTTCCCTCGCCTCGGCAGGGTGAACCCACCGAGGCCCAGCGGGCTGCGGCTCCCTACATGGCCTTTTCAAGCCGTGGGGCGCCTCGCTGGCAGGGGATCGCCCTGGAACTGCGACGGCTGGGCCAGGAGGACCTGGCGGACGAGTGCTGGAGCATGGCGGGCTGGATTCGCGATCAGCGCCAGGACGTGGGCCGAGACGACCCGGCGATTCTGCAGGCCCAGGACGACCTGTTGTCGCGGGTGGAGGCCTGGCCCGGGCTCGATGGCCCGGCCAGGGAGAAGTTGGAGCCCCTGAGGGCTTCGATCCGGACCTATGCCGAGTCCGTGGAGGCTCTAGAATAGGGTCTTTTGGAGCCTGTTTCGGGGGTTCTTCAGGGTTGGCGCCGTCTCCCCAGGAGGCCGGCTACTCCAAGGAGCCAGGCGGCAGCCCATGGTCCCGTTCTGTCGCCGCTTGCACAGCCGCATCCCTGCGGGATCTTCGTGCGGTCCCAGGGGGTCGTCGACAGGGGGAGCCTCCCCGTGTCTCCAGGACTGCCGGTGTCGGCGTTCCCGGTGTCTCCGGTGTCTCCGGGACTCTCCTCGTCGGTCCATCCGGGCACCAGGGCCTCCACCAGCCGGGAGGCGGCCTCGGCCCGGTCTCCTTCGCTCCCGATGACCTCGAAGGGATAGCCGAGCAGGAACACGCCGCTTCCCAGGGCGCCGGCGGTGCTGCCGTCCCCGTAGGTCACCACCACGTCCCTCCCGGTGGCCAGCACGTCGGGGTACTCCACGGGGTAGGCGCCGCCGGATGCCTCGTCAAAGCCCAGGTCCAGGCCGGCCAGAATGCCTGTGCCGCTGGCTTCGGAGGTCCCCGCATCGTCGCTGTTCAGGCTGGCGCCCAGGACCTCGTTGCAGAAGGCCTGGTCGTCGGCATTGCCTTTCCGGTCCAGGTCCCAGAGGATCTCGGCCCCGCTGATCCAGAAGGCCCCGCCCTGGTCGAGGTGCGCTCGGATGATCGCCTGTTGGCTGTCGGACAGGGTCTCGTGGATGGTGGACTCCTCGCCGGCGGCCCAGATGATCAACTCGTGATCACCGGCCTCGAAGTCCCCGAGCCTTTCGTCGGCGATGCCATCAAAGGGCACCCCGGCGGCGTCCAGGGCCCGTCCGTGGGCAGCGAGCACGTCAAAGGGGTTGACCCGCCAGAGTTCCATGCGGCGCACGTCGCCGATGGCACCACCCACAGCCTCCCAGGGAAGAAGCGATGCCTGCAGGCGGTCGAATCCCGCCACCACCAGCGCCACTGGGGACCCATCCCTGGCTCGGCGGGCGGCCACGACCTCGCTCGGGAAGCTCAGCCCCCCGTCGTTCTGGGCCGCGACCCGGGCGAAGACAGTCTCTCCCCTGGCGGCCTGCAGCACCACCTGGGTGCCACTGGTGGCGAAGCCGTTGTCCCAGGCTCGACCGTCCGTGGAGGTGTAGACGGTGTACTGAGTGGCCTCATCGCCGTAGGGGTAGTCGCTCGGACCGGGTGACCAGCTCAGCTCCAGTTTGCCCTCGGTGTTGTGGACCAGCGCGAGCTCCACCGGGGGTTCTGGCAGGTACACCGGCGTGATGCCGTCCCGCTCGGCGAAGTACCGCAGGACTGCCCGGTACATGGCCCGGCTGGTGTCCCGGCGGAAGCCCGGCTCCTTGAGCAACTCCACGTCGTAGGAGTGGTCGTGAAAGGCCAGCTCGATCAGGGCCGCCGGCATCTCGCTGTTGTGGCTCGGGTTGACCTCGCTGAAGGCCGCGGTCTTGGTGCCCCGGCTGGTCCAGTCGGGATCCCAGAGGGCGCGGATGGCATCGACAAGCTCTTCCAGGACCAGGGCGCTCAGGTCCTCGGAGCCCTCGACGCCCTTGGTGGAACCGCTTTCATAGGTGTAGACGCTGGTGCCTGTGCCGCCGCCGGCGTTGCTGTGCCAGGAGAGGAAAATCGCGTCCTCACCACCCGGGTGCTCCCAGGCCGCCCAGCGGCTGCGGACCGCGGGGTCCGAGCCATTGCCGTCCACATAGGGGTCGTAGACGCTGGTGGGCGCTCCGTTGTACTGGGCGTACTGGATGGCGCCCTCTTCCCAGCGGGGTCGGCCCGAGGTCACCTCGTGGCGGCGGACGTCGCCCATGCCACCCCCGATGCGTACGGCATCTGCATTCAGGGACTTGTTGCTCTCGGCGCTGTCCCCGATGAGTTCCACCTTCAGGCCGCCGGTCCCCTCGGGAAGCCACAAGGTCTCCACGTACTGCCAGGTCGAGCCGTGCACGGTCTGGTCGAAGGTCCGGTCGATCGCCCCGCCGGGGTGGGTGATCCGGTAGTGGGCTTCGCTGGCGTTGCCGGGGTCGGAGTCCCAGCTCACATAGACCGTGTAGACGCCGTCTGCGGGCACCTCGGGGATCCAGGTCGCCACCCCGCCTCCATCTGCGGGAAAGCTGCGGGTGGTGCCGGCATCAAAGGGATCGTCGCCGTAGTCCCAGGGGCCATGGTCGGCAAAGCCCGAAGCTCCGTTGGAAAACCCGCTGCCGGACTCGCTGTAGCCGTCGCCATCGTTGTCGGCGATGGCGCCCAGCCGGTTCATGCCGCGCTCTTTGGTGGTGAACACGGCGCCGCCGGCGTTCTCCAGGTACCGGGCCAGGTACTGGTTCGCGCCTTCCGGGTTGTGGAAGTCCTCGACCGTGTCGTACAGGTTGCCTCGCTGGGTCGTGAACCCCCAGACGCTGTCGTACCAGATGAAGCCGTGGCACTGGCTCAGGTAGATGGCCTTGCCCGACAGGGCGCCATCTGTGCGGCCCGGGTGGTCCACCGGGGTGCTGCGCAGATTCGGCTCCTTGTCCTGTGTGGTCTCGACCGGGGCCAGGAAGTCCTGCAGGGGGCGTTCCTCGCCATCGGTGCCCAGGGCCCACACCTCGACCTGGGTGGCGTCGGCGGGGGCGCGTCCTGCGGCGGCCTCCAGCAGGGTGTCGTGTTCGTCGGCAAGGAGCGAGCCGGGATGGAGGGGCTCATCGAGCCACTCGACATGGGGGCCGGCCAGGGAGAGGGAGATCCACAGGAGCATGGACCGGCAGTACCCGGGTCATGGCCTGGTCATCCACCCCGCGGGGAGGGAGTTTCCAGGCCCCTGACGAAACCCGCGGGGAGAAGTCGGGGTCGGGCGCATGTTTTCGACCGTCTATGATCGGTGGTGGGAAGGAGGAGGCATGGGCAGCAGTCGCTGGGTCTTCGCCGTGGCTTTCCTGGTGGCCTGCGGCCGGGAGGCGGGTCCTCACGAGGACGAGCACGGGTTCGTGTTCTTCTGGCAGGTCACCGGAAGCGACATCACCTGGGGTCAGCAGTGCAGTGATGCCGCGGCCTTTCGCGAGGACCTGGGGGCGATCTCGTTTTCGTCGGACTCCTACGTGATCTACCGGGTCAGCGAAGACGGCAGCGAGGCCTATGATCAGACCTGTGACGCCCTCGACAGCACCACCTGCGTGGATGGGGACATCGTCTTCGACATCGATGGCCACGAGATCTTTCATGACTTCGAGGCCACCCGGTCCCCGGTGACAGGAGACTGCATGCTCGATTCCGACGAGCGCTGGACCCTTGTCGACGAGGGCGAGACCCTCTCCTTTGTCTCCGAGAACCTGTTCACCCTGGCCGGCCCGGATTCCGACTGTGAGCCGGTCCAGGAGAGCATGGAGGAGGAAGCGCCCAATGGGTTGGGCATCGACGGCTGCCTGGTGACCCTGGGGGCCACCGCGGACTTCTACTCGGCGGACTGACCTCCAGGCCATCGCCCTCACTCATTCCGACAGGCTAAGAGGGGCTCGGCGCCGTCTCCCTGGGAGTCCTCATGAGTCTGTGGATGTTCGTCATTGCCTGCCAGCCGCCGCCGGAAGCTCCAGCGGGTCTGGACGAGTCCACCTCGTACATGATCCGGGAGTTCTACTCCGATGACGCCACCTACCAGGCAGGCATCCAGGGCTTCATGCAGTGGTACGAGGACGAGGGCCATGCCCTTGTCGGTGAGTCCGCCACCACCTCGAACACCGATTCCTTCACCATCGGGGACCTGGCCGAAGAGGACGTGGCCCACCTGCCCCTGAGCGAGGAGATCCTGCTCGACGCCGCCGCGGACACCTGGGGTCCCCGGGATCTCAGCCTGTCCAAGGGCGTGGTGAGCCTGGCGTTGATGGACTGCACCTGGACCGAGTCCGAGGAATACCTGTTGCGAACGGACCAGGACTCCGTGTTCGAAGACGACTGGGAGGGCTACGAACGGGCCTACGTCACCGACCTGGGGGCCTACGAGGCCGCCACCGTCAGCCAGGAGTTCGAAGAGGTCGGAGAGGGCCTTGACCCATTCGCCAGCGACTTCGACGACACGGCGGTGGACAGCACGCTGCTGTTCACCGCGAACCAGGTCGATCCCACGCCGGTTCTCTTCGCGGACCTCACCAGCTACACGCTGTTCCTGGATTTTCGCCATGGCCTCTACGAGGTTGGCGAGGAGACCATCGGGGTGTACGCGATTGTCTCCTACCAGCCCGATGCCGTGTGGGACGAGGGGGGAGAGAACGCTCTGCTCCAGACCTACAGTGTGGAGATCAATGCGGCTCAGGGGGACCAGACCCTGCGCATGCTGGCGGTCTGGGCCGAGCCCCTGGGTGCAGGTCTGGAGCCGGACGATCCGCTGGTCCTGAACTACGCGGTCAACAAGTCGCTGACCAGCAGCAACCGGCTCAGCGCGGTGTGCGCCGGAGAAGCAGAAATCCCCGACTGACCCGAGGGCAGGCAGGTCGGAGGTCTAGAGAACCAGCACGACCTTGCCGAAGTGCTTGGCGCTCAGCAGGTATTGCAGTGCTACCCGGGCTTCCTCGAAGGGAAAGGTCTTGTCCACGAGGGGCTTGAGCTGGTGTTGGGTGATGGCCCGGTTCATCTCCTCGAAGCCGTCTCGATGGCCCACCATGATGCCCCGGACGGTGACAGCCTGCATCAGGATCCGGGTCAACTTGACCTTGCCCACAGCCCCGCCGAGGATTCCGACCAGGGCCATGGTGCCACCGACGCGAATGGCGCGGAGGCTCTGTTGCAGGTCGCCCCCGGCCACCTCGATGATGCGGTCCACCCCGCGGCCGTGGGTCAGGGCCCTGACCGCGCTGCCCCAGGAGGGAACCTCCACGTAGTTCAGGGTCGCGGACGCACCCAGGTTCCTGGCCATCGCCAGCTTGGCTTCGCTCTTGCTGGTGATGATGACCCGGGCCCCTCGCAGGACGGCCAATTGCAGGGCAAAGAGCGACACGCCTCCGGTGCCCTGGACGAGCACGCTGTCGCCGGCAGTCACGCCCTCGAGTGCATTCCAGGCCGTCAAGGCCGCACAGGGCAGGGTGGCCGCCTCGGTGTCACTCAGGTGCTCCGGGGCGTGGACCAGGTTTTCCTGGTCCACCACCATCTTCTCCGCGAGGGTGCCACTCAGGGGACCCCCGAGGGTGTTGCCGAGCATGGCCCGGTTGGGTTCGCCGCCGATCCAGCCCTGGACAAAGGTCGGAATCACCCGGTCTCCCACCTGGACCCGGGTGACACCGCTTCCCACGGCCTCGACCTCGGTGCAGGCGTCGGAGCAGGGCACAAGAGGGAGCTCCTGGCGGGGGTTGTAGCGGCCCTTCACCATCAACAGGTCCCGGAAATTCAAGGACACGGCCTTGACCCGCAAGAGCACCTGCCCGGGACCCGGAACGGGGTCCTGTCGTTGTTGAAGGGTCAGGTGGCCCAGACCAAAAGCGCTGATCGCATGGACCTTCAAGGATCCCTCCCGGTCCCCCAGCCTACCCCGTGTGGATGCTCCGCTCTCTTGTGAAGCCCTGCCCAGAGGTGTATCACTTGGCCATGAGCGGATGGGCCGTCGATCTCGGAACCAGCAACACGGGCGTTGCCCGCTGGGATCGGCGCACGGGCAGTCCCCAGCTCCTTCTGCTCCCCGAGATCTGTCGGGAGCGAGACGGGGGTGACCCCCTGGAAGCGCCCAGGCTGGTGCCCTCGGCGACCCATGTTCTGGAAGAGGTGGACTGGGTCACCCGCATCGGGTCGTGGCCTCTCTTCTCTCGGCGCGTCTTCTGGGGGCAGAGGGGCTGGATTGGCCGCCAGGCCCTGGCCCGGAACGTGGTCCGGCAACTGCCCTGCTTTGCGCCGACCTTCAAGCCCTACCTGTCGAGTCAGGCCTTGAGGCCCCTGGCCCGAACCAGTGGGCGAACCTGGTCCGCCCGAGAGGTGGCCGGGCTCTTCGTGCGCGAGTTGATGGCCGAGGTGAAGCGCACGACCGGCGAGCGACCCCGAGAGATCGTCGTGACCACCCCCGTCGACAGCTATGAGTCCTACCGGGCCGAGGTCAGGGGGCTGTTCTCACGGGCTGGGGTGCGGGAGGTCCACTTTCTGGATGAACCCGTCGCAGCGGCCATTGGCTATGGCCTTGGACTCCAGCGCTGCGTCCTGGTGGTGGACATGGGGGGAGGCACCCTGGACCTGGCGCTCGTCTCGCTGAGTGCTCGCGAGATGGAGACCGGGTCCTGCGAGGTCATCGCCAAGCAGGCCCGTCCCCTCGGGGGAGACCAGGTGGATCGCTGGCTGTTGGCCGAGATCTGTGATCGCCTCGAAATGCCGCGATCCGTGATCGACGAAGAGGGCCCTCACCGCTTCTGGGCCCGGTTGATGATCGACGAGGCCCGGCGGGTCAAGGAGGCGCTGTATTTTCGCCAGCGGGAGACTTTTGGCTTTGTGAACCCCGAGGGCACCCGCGGCCAGGATGCCCCTCAACTGCTGGAGGTCACCCAGGAGCAGTTGCGGGAAGTGCTCACACGCCACGGCCTGGTCGAGACCCTGGAAGCCTGCATCGAGGGCATTCGTCACGACGCCGCCCAGCAGGGCAGGGCCCTGGAGGATGTCGACCATGTCTTGATGGTGGGGGGTTCCACCCTGCTTCCCTTTGTCACACCGACCCTTCAGAAGGCCTTTGGGCGGGACCGGGTTCGGTCCTGGCAACCCTTCGAGGCGGTGGTTCTTGGTGCGGCGGCTTTTGCAGCAGGAGAGGTCACCCAGTCCGACTTCATCGTGCATGACT
>PVBE010754461.1_pt1 | contig 10432 bp, 10 predicted proteins | sample 1631181 | NCBI WGS metagenome assembly PVBE01 (sample SAMN08397723, study PRJNA350692) | Marine metagenome, whole genome shotgun sequencing project. | isolation source: water | place: Pacific Ocean | collected 2012-04 | reverse complement strand
TTTAACAACAGGAAGCATGGGAATGCCTACTGATTTGTAGTCATCTTTCAAAAGGAGCGCCAGGGCCCAGAAATGGGCTGGAGTCCAGACCATTACAAGTGCAAACAACCACCAACTACTAAGTCCAACATGTCCTGTGGCAGCTGCTGCGCCCACCAAAGGAGGGATAGCCCCAGCGACACCACCAAATACAATGTTTTGAGAAGTTCTGGGCTTTAAGAATGCTGTATAAAGAAGAACATAACTACAAAGCCCAAGCAAAGAAAGTCCTGCCGCAAGGCAGTTAACCCCACTAACCAACAAAGCAGAAGCTGCCAAGGTACAAGATATTGCACCGGTAAAAACAGCTGTTGGAGACAAACGACCAGAAGGTAATGCTCTGCCACTTGTACGTTGCATCCTCCCATCTAAATCTTGCTCCCAAAGACAATTCAGAGCACCCGCCGCCGCCGCTGCGAGAGCTCCGCCGCCAAGAGTGCATGCCAGTCTTGGAGAGGGCAAAGGCCATCCTTCACTTAAAGCCATTCCTCCAAGTGTTGTTGCCAAAAGCAATGGAATTAAGCGAGGCTTTGCCACTTCCAGCCAAGGTGGAAGCTTCAAACGTTTACGAGAAGGAACCAAGTGCTCCCTCCGAAGCTCAGTTCTTATCGTCTCCGGGGTTGAACTAACCATGACAGGATTCAAGAAGAGATTCGTCAGTCATTGCTGGCAAAGTTGCCTTTGTCTCGTGTGGCTTTCGAAAACTGAGAGCTGCCAATAAGGCAACCATCAGAACTGCCACAAGTTGATGACCTACAGTTAAAAGCGGTTGATTAAGACCAAACTGCACGGTAAGTAATCCGAGACCTATCTGCGTGGCAACCAGTACAGAAACTGCCAATAAAAATGGCCATTGACTTCGAGACCACCCATTTACCAACAGCGAAGTGATTACAAATATGAGTACACAAGCCGCAACAGGCATTGCAGAACTACGATGCAGAGCTAGCCATTGGCAGTCATCCCCTTGGGTCAAACACCTTTGAGCAGCCCAAGTTGTCGCCATAAGAGCACCAAGGAGGCACTGTCCAATTACAGCAATAAGGCTCCCTCCAGCTAAAAAGCGCCACCATAATGGAGAGGTCAAGCCACTAGGAGCAAGCAATCTTTGAGTTAATCCACTCATAGCCGCAACGAGTATTAGAGCTAATGCCAAATGGGCAGTAACTACTCCAGATGGCAATAAATTCAGGACGGTTAAGGCTCCTAGAGCACCTTGAAGAGCAACCAAAAGAACTAATAGAGAAGAGGCCAATGGAAGCCATCGAGGTAAATCAGCTCGCCAAATCAAAGCCAATCCGAGTTGAGCAATTAAAGCAATTCCGACCAAAAATGCATCCAACCGATGAAACCACTCAAGAAAAACCCGAACATTCATCTGACGTCCAGGGAGCAAAGATCCGAAACAAAGGGGCCAGTCTGGGCAGGCCAACCCAGCCTCCATAACTCGAGTTGCTCCTCCGACAACGACTAGAGCAACAAGAGCCACAACGATATGAGCTGCCAGCTGAGCCAAGCGCCACTGAATAGAAGATGGGGACGAAGAGTTCAAATGATCAGCGAAGTTCTACATCACGGAATTGTTGTTAGTGCAAGGTAGCGATGAAGTGAATCACGTCACCTTGTATGGACGACTGCAACATCAAAAATGGCTGCTAAATCTCTCATTCCTGACAAAAGTAGAAACGGGAGTTCCAAAATCCAAGCAAAAGCCTTGCAATGAATAGCCTCCTCTTTAATTTCACTTCTGCTTAACAATCTCTAAATGTAGAGCAAGGTTGTTCTCAATAAGCTAAAAGTACAAACGGAGATTTGTTGTGCCGAAGTCCTCGGCCATTTGGATAATTCTTTTAATCATTGCCTTAGTAACTGGAGGCACATGGATTGGCCAGAATGTGAATCTTCTGCCAGCGGATGCAAGCACTAATGCAAGCGTCTATGACGAACTATTCAAAGTCCTTTTCAGTATTGGGGCAATACTTTTTATAGGAATGACTGGTCTTGTCATTTACAGTCTTTTTCGCTTCCGTCGAAGGCCTGGAGAACTAGGAGATGGGATTGCAATAGAAGATAATTTGCCTCTAGAAATATTCTGGACAGCAATACCTACTGTCGTCATTTTGTTTGTGGGGCTCTATAGCTATGACATATACGATCGCATGGGAGGAATGCAAACACTCCAACACGGTGGTCATGATCACGCAGTTATGATCACTGAAGAGAAGATTTGGGGAGGCATTGGATCTGGATCAATTGAATCCTCGACTGAAAGCCCAATGACTGCATTGCCAGTTGAAGTAACGGCATTACAATTTGCATTTCTATTTCATTATCCAAAAGGAGACATTATCTCTGGCGAACTTCACGTCCCAGTTGATCAGCCAGTAAGTCTGCGATTGGAGTCAAAAGATGTAATTCATGCTTTCTGGGTCCCTGAATTTCGAATCAAACAAGATGTAATTCCTGGACAACCAACGATTTTGAACTTCACTCCAACTAAGCCTGGTCGTTATCCAATTATTTGCGCAGAGCTTTGTGGGCCATACCACGGTGGCATGCGCTCAACAGTAATTGTTGAGGCACCCAATGATTACAAGGAATGGTTCAACAATAACTCCAAAGAGGAGGTCTTAAATTCATGACTGTCTCAATTCCACCTCAGGAGAAAAAGACCATAGAAAGCCTTCAGCCAAAAGGCTGGTTGCGATATTTTAGCTTTAGTCTTGACCACAAGGTAATAGGCCTCCAATATTTAGTTTGTGGATTTATTTTCTATTTAATAGGCGGAGTACTAGCAAGCGCAATTCGAATTGAATTAACAAGTCCAGTCTCGGATTTTATGGCGAGAGATGTATACAACCAAGTTTTAACACTTCATGGAACAATAATGATCTTTCTCTGGATAGTTCCTGTCGTTAATGGTGCATTTGGCAACTACCTAATACCTTTCTATGTGGGCGCTCGGGATATGGCATTCCCACGCCTGAATGCCGTTGCATTTTGGATGATTCCTCCAGCTGGACTTCTCTTAATAAGTAGTTACTTCATAAATGGTGCTGCTCAATCAGGCTGGACAGCTTACCCACCTCTCAGTATTACTTCACCTGCCGCTGGTCAACTTATATGGATCCTCAGCGTTCTTCTTTTAGGAGGTAGTTCTATCTTTGGCGGCATTAATTTCATTGCAACCATTCTGAAGCTACGAAGACCAAATCTCAAGATGATGCAACTACCTATGTATTGCTGGGCGATGCTAGGTACCAGCATTCTAGTCGTGCTATCTACTCCTGTTCTCGCAGGTACCTTGGTTCTTTTAAGCTTTGATATCGTCGCCCATACAGGTTTCTTTAACCCAGCACTTGGTGGGAATGTAGTTGTTTACCAACACTTGTTTTGGTTCTATTCCCACCCAGCTGTATACATCATGGTCTTACCAGCTTTTGGATTGGTAAGTGAGATTCTGCCCGTACATTGTCGAAAACCACTTTTTGGTTATACAACAATGGTCTTTTCAATAATGGCAATTGTTGTTCTTGGTTTTGTGGTTTGGGCTCATCACATGTTTACGAGTGGAACGCCCCCCTGGATGCGTCTATTTTTCACAATTGCCACTTCATTTATTGCTGTACCCACTGGCATCAAATTCTTCAATTGGGTCGCAACACTTTGGGGAGGGCGAATCTCTCTTAATAGTGCAGTGCTTTTTTCTTGTGGCTTCATTATTAATTTTGTATTGGGGGGCATAACAGGAGTTGCCCTTGCTCAGGTTCCATTTGATATTCATGTTCATGACACCTACTTTGTAGTCGCTCATTTTCATTACATTGTCTATGGCGGCTCTGTTTTCGTTATATTTTCATCCATATACCATTGGTATCCAAAATTCACTGGGAAGATGCTTAATGAGAGTCTAGGAAGATTTCATTTTGTTCTTACATTCATAGGTTTCAATCTTTGCTTTGCTCCCCAACATTGGCTAGGCCTTAATGGAATGCCTAGGCGTGTTGCAGAATACGATCCTCAATTTGAATTTGTTAATCAAATCAGCAGTCTTGGAGCACTCATCATGGCCCTAAGCACATTGCCCTTCTTATGGAATATTTTTTACAGTGCTTACAAAGGTGATCTTGCTGGGGACAATCCATGGAAGGCTCTAACTCCTGAATGGCTGACTAGTTCTCCGCCTCCAGTCGAAAACTGGAAAGGTCCAGCTCCACTAGTTCAAAAACCCTACGGCTATGGGATAGAGATTGAAACCAGCGAAAAGGATGAAGCAATTAGCAGTATTGACCCACAGGAGAGTGCCTAATGACAACAGTCATAGAAGCTGAACAAAGCTCTTCTAAAGAGGACTTTCAAGAAGAAACACATGAAGACCACCGAATGTTTGGCCTGGCAACTTTTCTTGTAGCCGATGGCATGACATTTGCCGGGTTTTTCGCCGCTTATCTGACATTCAAAGCTGTAAACCCACTCTTGCCTGATGCAATCTATGAACTAGAGCTTCCCCTCCCGACGCTTAATACTTTTTTACTTCTAATAAGCAGTGCGACTTTTCATCGAGCCGGCAAAGCTCTTCACAGTGATGATGCAAAAGGGTGTCAGCGATGGCTCTTGATTACAGCAAGCCTGGGTTTAGCCTTCCTGATCAGCCAAATGGTCGAATATTTCACTCTTCCCTTTGGCCTCACCGACAATGTATACGCAAGTACTTTCTATGCCCTTACAGGGTTTCATGGACTACATGTAACTTTGGGAGCAATAATGATTCTCATCGTTTGGTGGCAAGCAAGATCACCAGACGGGCGCGTAACAAGCCAAAACACCTTTCCTTTAGAGGCAGCAGAGCTCTACTGACACTTCGTTGACGGTATTTGGGTGATTCTATTTATCATCCTTTACCTCCTTTGATTAGGTAAAACTTTATACCTGCAAAAAAAATTTCGAACAATTCCTTGCCACAATTGAACTTACTCGTCAGAATTAACTTAATTAATTCTGGCAAATGCTGGTCGGAAAAGAACTACTTGACAAAGCCAGATCCCTAAGCAATCGTCCTGAGGATGAGATTGCTAGAGGATGCGGGTACGTAGGCCCAAGCGGAAGGGTCCTACGAAAAAGCTTCTATAAAGCTTTAGTAGAAGCAAAGGGCTATAAACTTCGCTCTACTAATCGTCCTGGGAGTAGATCTTCTCGTGGACGTCAAGCAGAATTCAGAACTCGAGTTCATGGAAATGGCAATCTTCTAATCGGGCATGCCTATACAAAGAAGCTTGGACTTGAACCTGGGCAAGAGTTTCGAATCGAAGTCCGAAGAGACTCTGGAGCCATCTGGTTGGTTCCCCTTGAAGGAAAGAGTTAAGAGTTCTCGCAGAGAGGTTTATAAAGGAATATTAAATAATTCAAGAAGCCCAATACCATCCTCTGAGTTCCTTTAGGAAAGCAGAGGATGGTATCTGCACATAAACACCCAAGAAATTTGGCTGTCATTCTGCATTAAAAATATTTCCTAGAGTTCAACTCCAACCATTACGGGCCAACCAATCCTTCGATACATGTGGAGAAGACTTAATCGCTTCCTCAGAGGGGGAGGTCCTGATCATCCCTAACAGAGATTCAGCATATTTGGCCATTAAGTCAGCCTCCAAATTCACCAAAGAGCCCGCAGATACAGATCTCAGGGAAGTACTACCCCACGTATGAGGAATTACAGCGATACAAAAGCTACTTCCGTCATCTGAACACCCACTCACAGTAAGACTTATTCCATCTACAGAAACACTTGCTTTTTCACATATATACCTGCCAAAACTTGGTTTTTGCCAACGAACCTCCAAGCGCCAAGAATTCTGAAGGGCCTCAACAGAAACAACCTCACCTAAACCATCTACATGGCCACTCACTAAATGGCCGCCTAAACGATCAGACAAGCGAAGGGCTGGCTCAAGATTCACAAGGCCTCCTTTCTCAGCCTTTGCTCCAAGAGTTGATCGACTTAATGTTTCCTCGCTGACATCTGCAATAAAACCACTTTTAAAGAAATCAGCCACAGTCAAACAAACTCCATCAACGGCCACACTGTCTCCAAGTGTTAAGGGAGAGAAAGATTGGCAACCTTCCACTACCAAACCTCCTGATCGTCTGGTGACTGTTCCGACAGCCTGAATCAACCCTGTAAACATGACAGTTGGCCTGCCTCTAATTTCTTACGCCATAATCGGACAAAAGGTGTTGGAGGAAAAGTGGTAGAAATGACCGTTGCTGGTCTAGCTCTCGACGCAGCCAACCGGTCCCCGATAGTTTTACTTCGAGATCCCTCTGGACACCGTCAAGTTCCGATATGGATTGACCATGCACAAGCTCACAATATTGTTGCTGGATTAAAACAATCACACACAGATTTTCCACTAACACATGACCTAATAGTCTCCCTTTTAAAGGCTGGGAACCTTCTCCTGGATCGAGTAATCATCCATGAGGTTACTGGCAATACGTTCCAAGCAGTCCTAAAACTTAGTTTTAAGCCTGTAGCTGGCGAACAAACTGACGACAAGGCCACTACCCAATTTGAGATCGAAGCACGACCAAGCGATGCGATTGCCCTGGCAGTTCGCACAAAATGCAGCATCTGGATGCTTGAAAAGGTTGTTGCAGAAGCCTCCATACCAGTTAATGAAGAAGCAGATGAGGAAGATCAAGATGAGTTCCGACGTTTCTTGAACGATGTCAGTCCTGCAGATCTAATTCGACACCTAAAAGAGAACGATCAAAACAATGAACCCCCATTCGACCGCCCTAACTCAGACTCTAAGAACCAAAGATGAAGTAAAGCGGCGGGCATTTGGCCGCGGACCAAAGGTCAGCCTCTTCACGTTAGGAACCATGAGAGCTCTTGACTCGGAAGAACAAATGCATGCAGTAGTAAAAGCAGCCTTATCCTCTGGAATTAATCACATTGAAACTGCACCTGCCTATGGCCCTGCCCAAACCTTTCTAGGTAGAGCTCTTAAAAGACTTCGAGACAAGCAACAAGAACCTAAAGGTGGCTGGATAATTACAAGCAAGCTCTTACCAGGGATTGCTCTGGAAGAAAGCAAAAAACAACTGCAAGACACATTGAAGCAACTAGGAATAAAACAAATTGACAATCTTGCAATACATGGTCTCAATCTCAACGAACATCTCGACTGGGTTTTAAAAGGAGAAGGAGCAGATTTCCTTTGCTGGGCAGAACAAGAAAACCTTATCGGACAGGTAGGTTTCAGTTCGCATGGTTCTTATTCACTAATTCAAAAAGCTATTGAAAGTAATCGATTTCAATTTTGCAGCCTGCATCTACACCTACTTGATCCTAGAAGACTCCCTCTCGCCAAGATTGCTTTAGCAAAAGGAATGGGCGTAATGGCAATTTCTCCCGCTGACAAAGGTGGACGATTACAAGAACCAAGCGCAACCCTAGTTCAGGATTGTTATCCAATAGCACCTCTAGAACTAGCCTACAAATTCCTATTAGCCGAAGGGATCAGCACCTTAACTCTCGGCGCTTTTGATCCTAAAGATTTAAATCTTGCAAAAAAGCTAGCAATAGCAGTTGGTCCTCTGAGTGAACTCGAAGCAAATTCACTTGCCCATCTTCATGAAGAAGGCAGACGTCGCCTTGGGAAAAATCTCTGTGGTCAATGCAAAGCATGCCTTCCATGCCCAAACAATGTCCCAATTCCAGAACTCCTTCACCTTCGCAACCTACTGATAGGGCATGACCTAAAAACTTTTACTCAAGAGCGCTACAACCTCATTGGGAAAGCAGGACATTGGTGGGAACGTCTCGATGCAAGTAAATGTAAAAACTGTGGTGAATGTATTCCACGTTGCCCAAACAAACTAACTATTCCAGAACTGCTAGAAGAAACTCATAGACAATTAGCAGCAAAGCAAAGGAAGAGATTATGGGATTGATTGAACCCAACGCTGTTCAAGGCGGTTACTTTCAAAAGGTGTCAGCGTAGGGAGTGACCAACACTCTTTCCAAAATGACTCCGGCGGAAGAAGAAGTGGTTTATAAACATCAGGAACATTTTGCATTGCATGAAGAAGCTCTGAATGAGGGAGTGGAGGCATCCACCCTCGTGAAATAAGTTCGCCAAGCAAAGGCATTTCCCAAGCTTTTTCCAACCAATCTGTTGGCAAAGGCTCATTAGCTTTTCCAGGTCTTACCAAAACAGTCCAATGCAAAGGAGTACCACTCTGAGGGATCGCAATACTTAAGCGAGGATCTCTACTCAAGCTTCGGAAGCATCTATAGAGAGGCAAAATTGCAACACGTGCCTTCCCGGCAAGAAGCCAATTCAGGCTATTCCTATCATCAAATGTCAGCGCCTGACTTCTCAGCTTACGCAATGCATCAGGTTCGGATATTCGATCAGCAATAGACATCACAATTCGTGGGCTTGCTGGTAAAACCACATGCCCAGTCAAATCTCGTTCTAACAAGACATTCCAACCCTCCTTTGCCCTCGGGAACCATTCCTTACCATTCCTAAAAAGCATTACCCAAGGACTCAAACCTATTGGAAGGATTCTTGAAAAAAGGTCCGAGTGAAATCCCTTCAAAAACTCATTAGCTTGATTATTAAGACGAGAAAAAGTTTCTCCTGCTCCAATGGGCTGAAGAATTCCTGTTGCTAATCCCGAAATCCAACCATCACCAATAGCCAAGAGATCGGTATTTGGAGCGAAAACTAAATCAGAAGGATTTAAAACAGATTTAGCCTCCAAAGGTTTAAATGCCCAAGGTTTTGGCAAAAGATCCAACCACGCTTTTGGCAGAGTTTCTAAAGAAGCCCTCAAAACAGGCGCATTAATTTCCCTACCACAACTTGATAGACCAGTAAGACCTGCCAAAAGGCCTAATTGAAAAAGTTCTCGTCTACTCAACATGTTCGTCACCCCATGCTTTAAACCTTAAAAGAAAAGACAATTTCATAAAAGGGCTCTCCTTTGCAACTCTTCTAAAGACTCTTCGCATGCCTTCACTATGTCCTCACAACTAGCACCATAAAGTTGCGCTAACAATGCAAAAGCGCCAGCACCAACTCCTTCTTTGATATATCCCCTTTCGTAATCTCTAAGTACTTTATAGCGACTACTATCAAAACGTAGCCCACTGGATATTCCCATAAGAGCTACACCAAAATGATCACCAACAAGATCTAGCAATCGAACAAGGGAACTTTGGCTTTGGGAAGTCACCTCCTCCGCGAGCCAAGCAGTTGTTCCTAACACGACTCCTTCAACAAAGTGATTACGCAAAGATACTTTTAGATCTGAAAGAGCTAAGGCTAAAACTGCCAGCATTTGAGAACCACCACCCAACAAAACTTCTTGACCAGCCTGTCTGGCGCCTAACAAAAGGCCAACCGCAACACATTGGAAAGGGTCGCCTACAGCTGCAAGCAAGTTTTTAGAAGAAACTGAAAGACCCAAGTCAGCGGCCCTCAACCCTTTCTCTACCAGCTCTTTTTTTATTGCGATAGGTGGGTTAAGGGCACTCCCACTAATTAAATCAGCAACTGATAATCCCAAACCTGTGAGAACCGCCTGGGCTGTAGTGGTTCCACCAGGAACACACTCGGCAATTAAAAGTGGCTTACGCAATTTGAGCCCCATTGAGAAACCCTTATTCCAAAGAGATTGCACTCGTTCAAATTCCATAGCTTTTCCTGTGCTCAAGCAATTAGCAGGGCCAAGGGAGGCTGATTCAAGGCGTAAATGTTGAAAGGGAGGCATTTGATTAAGCCCAGCAGCTAATACCAATGGAGTAGCCCCAATCAATCTTGACGTGGCATAACTAATTAATGCAGGAGAAACACCAGCAAGCAAAGGAGGTAAAGGCCAATGTTTTGAACAAAATGGTCCATTTAAAAGAAGCTCAGCATCAGCCACAGCGGTATAACGACGTGAAGCGGAGGTTGCTCCAGCGGCTGATATTCCATCAACTTCAGCAGTACGAGAACCTGCTAGCAGCAATAGAGCAGAAAAATCCTTAAGATTATCCATCCAAATCTCAAGCCAGCGGTAAGTCCTCATTGAGGAGGCTCCCGATCCAAAAGTCTTACAACCGGGAGGAAGAACTAATGAAGGATCGTTATTTATATGAATTTCAAAGAGGGTCAAGGGCAACAAGGCCGTTCAATATATTTGGTGGTTCCGGTATAGATGACTGTAAGCGAGGAAAAATCCAAAAGGCCAATGCATGGAGAGTTAATACGTAGACCATCTCCTGAACAACAACTAGAGAAAAAGCTACAAGTTGAACCTGACTCAATTCAGGAACTAATGGCAGGTGTAGTAAGTCCACAAAGCGTTCTATCAAGCCTGCCCCTGCACGAGTAAT
>PVBE012563690.1_pt1 | contig 10433 bp, 10 predicted proteins | sample 1631181 | NCBI WGS metagenome assembly PVBE01 (sample SAMN08397723, study PRJNA350692) | Marine metagenome, whole genome shotgun sequencing project. | isolation source: water | place: Pacific Ocean | collected 2012-04 | reverse complement strand
GTTCATGAGGGGCAACCTCCATCGGCCCTACGGGTTCGGGCGGAACGGTACCGTCTTTGGCGTCGCTCCTCCTCGCAATGAAGAGCATTGGCTCCTCGTCGCTCCCCCAAATCCGGTACCGTTGCACTCCGAAATCTAGCAACGCTATCTCTGGCGGGGACCACTAGTTCACCGCGTGGGCGGGGTTCAATGCATCAAGGAGCATTTCTTTCAGGCGGTCGATTCCTTCGCCCTTGAGGGCTGACAGCAGGACTTCGCCTTCGGCGGGAATCGGGGGGATCTCCACAAGATCTGACTTGTTATACACCGTCAGGAGCGTCTGGTCGACGCAGCCTATCTCCCGGAGAACATCAAGAACGGCGCGCATCTTGTCCGTGTATTCAGGATCCGATACGTCGACCACGTGCAGGATCAGATCGGATTCCACGACCTCTTCCAGGGTCGCCCGAAACGCGGTTACGAGCTCATGTGGGAGCTTGCGGATGAAGCCGACGGTGTCGGATACGAGAAGGGTATTCTTTCCCCCGAGACGAATACGTCTGACGACGGTGTCCAGCGTCGAAAACACACGACCGGAAACGAGCGTGTCTTCGCCGGAAAGCCGCCGAAACAACGTCGACTTTCCGGCGTTCGTGTAACCCACCAGAGAGACAACCTGCTGATTGCTTCGCCTTCGGCGCGATCGATGAAGCTGGCGATGCTTGCGGATCTGATCGATTTCACGTTTCAGTCGGGCAATCCGCTGGCGGATTCGTCTTCGATCCACTTCCAACTGCGTCTCGCCCGGCCCGCGCGTTCCGATACCGCCACCAAGTCGCGAGAGCCAGTCGCTGCGGCCTGCCAGATGAGAAATATTGTAGTTGAGCTGAGCCAATTCGACCTGAAGCTTCCCTTCCCTGGTCTGGGCCCGACGGGCAAATATGTCGAGGATCAACCCCGTACGATCGATTACCTTGACCTCGAGCAGACCCTCGAGGTTACGCATCTGCGCCGGGCTCAGCCCGTCATCGAAAATAACGAGATCCGCATCTTCGGCAAGAACATCATCACGCAGTTCGTGAGCCTTCCCCTTGCCGATGAAAAACGAAGCATCAGGCTTCGTGCGGTGCTGGACCACTTCCTTGACGACGCGTCCGCCCGCCGCCTCGGCCAGTTCCCTCAATTCGTCGAGTGACTGAAAACCAACTAAGATCGCGTTTTCCATTTGTACTGTCTGGCCTGGGTGGCGATCGCCATCCAGGAACGTGTTTTGACGCAGAGGCGCAGAGACGCAGAGAAAAAATCTAATATCGGACTCCCCATCTGCGTAATCCGCGTAAAGACTTCCCAGTCCTCTCCCCTACGACGATTCGCGGGGCGCGTCCCGGGGTGCGTCGCGGGGTGTTTCGCGGGACGCCTCACGCGGCGCGTCGCGATGGGAGTCGCGGTGGTCCCGTCTGGGGGCATATGAGCCGCCGGGTTTGGAAGTCGTCACAGTCGAGATAGCGTGTTTGAAGATAAGCTGTTCCTGGTGATTTGCTTCCAGGATGACCGAATATTTGTCGAAGCCTCGGAGGCGGCCCATCAGCTTGACTCCACTCATGAGGAAAATAGTGACCGGCACCTTGTCGCGTCTAACCGTGTTGAGATAGACGTCTTGGATATTCTGTGACTTGCCTTCCATAGGGAACTCCCCCAAAAAAAATGAGCTCGAACGGACTCAGACGCTGGGCTGGCGCACCCGACGGGGCACTAAGTCATTCGAAACATAGTGTTTAATCAAACGATGGATCCTTTTTCTAGTTTCTTCGTCGTCTCCGAATCCATCGAACCAGGTAACAGCGTGCTGCCTCTTAAACCAGGTGATCTGACGTTTCGCATACCGGCGAGTCTCACGCTGCATCAATATTATGGCCTCTTCCTGGGAAATATTACCAGCCAGATAGTCCAACACCTGGCTGTACCCGATCGCTTCGAAGGCCTTCGCGTCTCGAGGAACCCCGATATCGATCAAGTGGCGCACCTCTTCGATGAGGCCACGATCGAACATCTCTCGCACCCTGGTCTCTATTCGCTCGTAGAGGAGCGGACGTGGAGGGTCGAGCCCAAGGAAGCAAAAGTCGAATCCCGTTAGCGGCCGTCGAGGTTCCGCCTCCAGATGCTTGGACATGGAACGGCCCGTCGCCATACGGATCTCGATCGCTCGGATGACTTTTGGCTTGTCGCGAGGGGCGATTCGCTCTGCTGAGACCGGATCCAAGCGTCGCAATATGCGGTGCAGGTGTTCCCGGCCACGTTTGTCCGCCGTCGCCTCCAACTTCGCTCTCAGGTGGCTGGAGCGCTCGGGCCCCTCGAAAAGCCCTTCGACCAGAGCCCGCAGGTAAAACCCTGTACCTCCGACCAATACCGGCAGCTTGGACCGTTGTCGCAACTGTTCAAGCAGTTCCCGGGCAAGCCGCTGGTAGGTACCTGCACTGAAGATTTCGGTGGGCTCCAGGATGTCGATCAGGTGGTGGGGAATGCGATCGCGATCCTCTCTGGCGGGTTTTGCGGTTCCAATATCCAGGTGGCGAAAGACCTGAATGGAGTCGTAGTTAACAATCTCTCCGTCAAATTCCTCGGCTATACCCAGCGCCAGGTCAGACTTTCCACTAGCCGTCGGACCAACGATGGCAACAACCGGGTACGGGGAGTCGGGATCTCGGGAAGCCACGGATCAATACACCTCGGTCAGCTCGATTCCCCGATAATAGGTCTTCAGTATGTCTTCGGCCAGCGCACCGTCGATTGCCATTCCATAGGCTCCGACCTGGCACATGCCGACACCGTGTCCCCATCCACCGCCGTAGAAGGACATGCCGAGCAATTCCCGGCGGCGGTTTCGTTCCTCATCGATATAGACCAGGGTATCGCGCAACCCGAGCAACGTTCGGAACCGCGAGCCGGCGATTTCACTTCGCCCGTTCGTCCCCCTGATCTCAACACGCACGACGCGCTCGGAGAGCCCGCGGGCCACCACCCGAATATCTTCGAGAAGACCGATGTTCAACGAGCGAATCGCCGTGTCCAGCTCTTCTCGTGTGCGATGCGTCTGCCATCGAGCTACTGGAGAATACCGGTCCGCCGAAGGGTTTCCCGGGTTCGGACGATAGACCAGCGCCTCGACAAACCCATCGACAATACGGAGGTCGAAACCTTCCCCCCCAAGCCAGGCACCCTGGTCTACGGGGATGCGCTCGTCGCCGATTCGTCTAAAAACGGCAACGTCCGGCTTAAGCTCGAGTTCCTGAATCTCCTGGCCGATCCGAACATTCAACTTTTCTCCATCCCAGGACATCAGTCGCGCCGACTGCCACTCGAAAGCGTTCTTCTTTTCGATCAGACGGAGAAGGACGTCACTGATTTCGTTAGGACCCTCAGGCAACAAGACACCCTGCGCCTGGAGGAAGTCCACGTCCGATTCAACCATCACGTTCTGAAAGAAGTGGGAACGGATGAAAGGGGCAAGAACCTCAGGCTCCATAGAGGCGGGCTCTTCGAGGTCGGCAATGCCGAGAAAGCGACCCGCGTCGGAAAAGTTCTCGACACCTGCAATGCCCAGCAGTCCTACTTCCCAGTTGCTGTAGATCACTGACGTTTGAAAAGGCTGTGGCTCCGGGTGACGATAGTGGCAGATCGTCGAAACCAGATACGGCACTTTCTGCTGAAAGACATTTTCTGCGTTCTCGGTCCGGCCGCCACAAGTCGAGCTGTAAAGAGCGTTGATTGCCTCTCCCTCGTAAGTCGCAACTATCCCGCGAGTCTGCTCGATCGCCTCGTCCGACAAAGGATGCTCGGTTCCAAACCCTCGATAGACCTGGCAAAAATCCGTGGCACAGATATCGAAGTTCTCACTCTCGAACTGACCCAGGTTGCGAACGATGTAAGTTCTGGCTGCAATGGCCTGCGCCTTCAGCGCTTCGAGCTCAGGGAACGCGTCCGGGGCAAGTTCATTAGGAACGACACCCCGGAGGTACTCCTCGAGTGGAAGCTCGTTGACGACGGTCATCGTCCCCCTGGAATTCCCGAAGATCTCGACATCTCCCCTGTAGGTTCTGCCCTCGACCTCGATCGGCGCCCCGCCGGGATCAACTCGTACCACAGAATCAAGCGGCCGAATCATCATCGTGTCGGAAGCAATCTCGATCGCCATACGAGGTTCCAGATCACTCCTGGTGTAGGTTCCTTCCCTGTCACCGATCGCAATGACAATCGAAAACTCGGCCGACCGGGTTCTGGTTCCTTCCAGCGTGAACGGTTCGGACGACCGCAACCTGAAACTGGAGATGTTCTGTTGAATCCCGATCCTGACCGTCGGCTCCGCAGGAAACGAAAGCTGCGAAAGCAGAACGAATCCAGCAAACAAACGAACACTAGCCAGGGAAATCCGATATCGACTGAACACTACTGACCTCCGTTCCCTCTGCGCCTCTGCGCCTCTGCGGTTAAGAACTCCCTGTCCCTGCACCCGGTGTCGGGTCTGCTGGAAGACCTGAGTTCACCGCGAAGACGCAAAGAACGCGGAGGTCGGAAAAGATTTTTTCACCGCAGAGGCGCAGAGGCGCAGAGAGGAATTGATGTCGGGACAAAATCTGCGTAATCTGCGTACAGATCGGGACTCCCATTTCCCTCCCCCCTACTTCATGTTGTACATGAACGTAAACTGCAACACGATGTGATCACTGTCGAAGTCGTCCGGGAGTCTTGGGAACGGATTGGAAGTCTGGATCGATGCGGCTGCGGATCGATCCAGGGGGTCGGCCCCGGAATTGGCGACGATCCTGAGGTCTTCCACACCACCGTCCTTTGCGATTGTGAAGATAAGCACGACCCGGCCTCTGCGTCCGAGTCGGGCGATCTCTGGAATCAGCGCATACCAGTTGACCCGGACCCGGTTGACGACCTGGTTCATGTACGGCCCAAAGTCGTAACCTCGGGTGTCGGAAAGAATCGTCGGGTCTTCGGTAGAAAAGTTCGGCAACTCCTGTACACCACCGGAAATCCCAGGACGTTGGCCAAGCGCCGACTGCCTCCGGGTCTTCTCCAGGGACTCTTCGACAATACTTTCCGCTCGCCTTCTAAAGTCGGGAAGCGTCAGTGCACGCGGATTGGTGTTCTCGGCAACGGGACCGGCCGCTTCAGCAGGGTCCAGTTCCTCAAGGGAAGTGTCGGCGGCGCCGTTTTCGCCTGCGTCACCTTCCTCCCCTTCCTCCCCTTCAAGTTCCGCCTCTCGCCCGTTCTCACCGATCTCCGAAGGAATCACGGTGTCTCCCCGTGAAGAATTCGGTTCGGCGTCGGGGCGTGCGCCCTCGGCAATCACGTCATCGGGCCCGATCACGGGAGGAGGTGGAGCGGGCGGCGGCAGAGGCTGACCTGCAGGAGGCGCGAAGTTCTCGGCAATCTGCGGGGGTGGCGCAGGAGCGGCCTCGGCCAGTTCAGGAGGCAGGAACAGTTCGGTCAGGTCGTACCGTTCACGATCAAAATCCTGTCCGGCGATCCGAATGACACGCTTTGGTGTGCTCTTCAGAAAATCCGGATTGATCATGACGAACGCCACCAGCAACAGGTGGATACCCAGGGACACTGCCAGTCCCTTTCGCCGGCGTGCATCCAATTCCGGATCAGTTGGAAGTTGGAATTCCATTCCTACCTAAAGTGTATTCCCACCGAACCCGTGCACCAAGCACGCTGTTCAGCGAGCCTCGTCATTCGGCTCTTTCGTCTCCACCGGAGGAAGCCGACGCCACTTTCGGTGTGCGCGCCCCACGTGCCAGAATCTCGTCGTTGATCGAGAGCGCGATTTCGAGTGCTCTCAAGCCATCCTCGCCCGTCACGGCCGGCGTCCCCCTCTCTTCCACGCACGCTATAAAAGCTTCGAGTTGAGCCCGTAACGGTTCTTCATGAGGTGGCCGAAGTTTCTGCTGGGTAATGCGGCCGCCTTCGAGCGACAGGACGGAGCCTTCCTGGGCCGCATAATCCAACGAGACGTAATCGTGCGGCTGAAAGAATCGAAGCTTTCGCACCTTATCGGTGCTGACCCTGCTCGCGGTGAGGTTCGCCACACAGCCGTCTTCGAATTCGATCCGAACGTTCGCGATGTCGGCCTTGTCGGACAGCACCGGAATACCCACCGCCCGAATCTCGACTACCGGTCGGTCGACAAGGCAAAGAACGATGTCGATGTCGTGAATCATCAGATCCAGGACGACATCGATGTCGAGACTTCGCATCGAAAACACACTGAGCCGATGCACTTCAAAGAACTGAGGCCGTGTCGCTACCTGCTGGGCTGCTCGTACCACCGGATTGAACCGCTCCACGTGTCCCACCTGAAGAATCCTCTTGCTGGTGCGGGCGGATTCGATGAGGGAGCGTGCCGCGTCAAGATTTGAAGCGATCGGCTTCTCGATCAGAACATCGATACCACTTTCCAGGCAGCGTCGCCCAATCCGCGCATGCTCCTCGGTTGGCGCCGCAATGCTTACCGCATCAACCTTCCCAAACAGATCTTCGAAATCCGTAAAGGACTCGGTGCTGAATTCGCCGGCAATCTCCCGGGCCCGCTCCGGCATGATGTCGGCCACCCCGACCAGACGGACGCCATCTAACCCGGCATAAATCCGGGCGTGATGTTTTCCTAAGTGGCCGACACCGATTACGCCAACGTTCAGCATTTTCTCAGGGTCTTTCTCAACGCAAAAACGCAAAGGGCGCAAAGTCTTATTTTCTTAAAACAAATCTTGCGGTCTTTGCGTCATTGCGTCTTTGCGTTGAAATCCTCACTCCACCGCAATAATTGCGATCCCGTTCTCATCCGCTGAAACGATCAAGTCTTCCCGATCGATCATCAGCGTCTTGTTTGCCTCGATTGCCATGGCAGTCACCCGGCATCGGATCAGGGTTTCAATCGTCGAGGGGCCAACAACCGGAACATCGAAGCGCAGGTCCTGGTTCGGCTTGGCCAGTTTTACTAGCCTCAGGCTCCTCTCGTTAACCAGCGAGGCCGCCCGTTCCACGATCGCGTCCGTGCCTTCCATCGCCTCCAGAGCCACGCATGCACCATCGCTGACGACAACGGACTGTCCCAGGTCGAGTCGTCCGAGTTCACGCGCGATGCGATAACCATAATCCAGGTCCGCCTGTTCCTCTACCGAAGGCGCACGGCGAGTCAACACACCCGGAGCAGGCAGGAGGGGTGCCAGGAACGCGGTCGAATCCATCAGTTCGATACCCTCTTGTTCCAGGACACGTGCCACGCCGCCGATGAGCGAATCCGTGGACTTGGTTGCCAGGCCCGACAAGAGCTTGAGCATCTTGAGGTCCGGCACGATCCCGCTGAAGATCTGCTTATGCTTCACCTGCCCTGCCATGACTGCTCGATCCACACCCTCGGCCTTGAATGCCTTGATCAGCTTCCCGAGTTGGCCCAGCGACAACCAGTAAACCGTGCCGGCTTCCTTTTCGATTTCGGGAAAAGTTTCTTCCTTGATCGCGGCAACGACCATCTCGATGCCCTGGCTCCGGGCCGCTTCGAGAACCAGAAACGGGAACTTGCCATTCCCCGCAATCAGCCCAACCTTACTTGACGACGCCACGTGGAGATTTCTCGATGAACTCGATGATAGTTCGGGCATCGGATGAGTCGACCTGTTCGCGAATCGCCTCCAGTGCCTGGGCGGTGTTCAGCCTGGACTGGAGCAGCAACCGGAAAACCTTCTTGATGTCCGAGATTCTTTCCGGCGAAAAGCCCTGACGCTCGAGACCGAGGGTATTGACGCCGTAGGCCTTCGTGTGACGCGGAGTGACGGTCTTCGAAAACGGCAGCACGTCTTTAGTCACGACCGAATAGCCGCCAATCCAGCCATGAGCACCCACGTGGCAGAACGGGTGCACACCCGAAAACGCCCCAACCGTTCCATGATCTTCGATGACGACATGCCCACCCAGAGTAGCGGCATTCGCCATCATGACGTGGTCACCCAGAATACAGTCATGGGCAACGTGCGCATAAACCATGAAGTAGCAGTGGTCGCCGATCCTGGTATGACCACCGCCACCTGATGTTCCTCGATTGACGTTTACGTATTCCCGGAAGACGTTGTGAGAACCGATCGTCAGGAAGGTTTCCTCGCCCTGGAACTTCAGATCTTGAGGTGGGAGGCCGATCGTGCCATATGGGTAAAAAACATTGTCCTCGCCTATCGTCGTGGGCCCTTCGACAACGACATGGGACTCGAACCGGCAGCCCGATCCGATCCGCACTCGATCCCCGATGACCGAATACGGTCCCACGTAGACATCCGAAGCAATCTCGGCGTTCGGACTGACGGTGGCACTGGGATGAACGTCACAACTACCGGTGGGCATCGTTGGCATGGTTGGCACCTCGCCCCCGGATCATGGTTGTGTCCCGATCGAAGACAACAGAGTGGCTTCGGCGGCCAGGTCGTCCCCGACGTAGACCTCGCCCTTCATCTTCCAGACGGTCGATTTTCGGCGCAAGACTTCCACGACGATCCGCAGCTGGTCCCCGGGCACAATCGGCCGGCGGAACTTCGCACCGTCGATACCCATAAAGTAAACGAGGGAATTGCTGAGGTCGGGGGCATCGAGCAAACCGAGGATTGCGCCTGCCTGAGCCATGCATTCGATCGTCAGAACGCCAGGCATGACGGCGGCCCCCGGGAAGTGGCCGGCGAAAAACCCTTCGTTGATCGTGACGTTCTTGATGCCTACGATGCGCTGGTCGCGTTCGACCTCGATGATCCGGTCAACCAGAAGGAACGGGTAACGATGCGGCAGAATCCGCATGATCTCAGCGATGCGCAGTTCCAAACGGTCTCCTTATGCGGAACAGATCACTCCGCCACCGGCATCCACGTCACCTCGATGCGCGAGGCGACTTCGTAATCTCTAGAGCAGCGACAACAATCGTGAGAATGCGGGCTGACGCTTCTTATGGCTGAGGCGGTTGGCCCGGTGCAGCCGGGGCCGGGGCATCCATGAGCTCGATAATCTCCGTAGTGATGTCTATCACTTCCTCGACGAAGATGATGCCCGATGACGGATTCGACGTGTCAAGAATCACAGCGTATCCCTTCTCCGCCGCATAGTCCTGGAGAACCTGACCGGTCCGCGCAAAGACGGGACGATACAGTTCGTCCTGTTTCGCCTGCAGATCGAGTTCCGCATCTTCCTGCTCCCGGGTCAGATCGGTGGACTTGCGTTCGATATCGCGGTTCAATTCTGCCAGAGCCGTCTCGGACAGAGCGCGTTCCTGCGTCCGGAGTTTCTGCTGCAGGTCGGCCAACTCGTTCTGGCTTGCCTCCAACTGGAGGCTCCGCTCCTCGAAAAACACCTGCAGATCGTCGGTCGCCTGCTTGCCCTGCACACTTTCTCGAACCGCTTGCTCAAAATTGATGACACCCACCTTCGAGTTGTCACCCTGAGCGAAGAGAGATACCGGCATCAACAACGACGCCACAACTATTAGTTTCAAATACCTCATTTTCTACCCAAACTCCTTGCCAGAATTTCAGCCGGATTCAGCCGGCACTATGACTCTTATCCAAACCTCAGAACGTTCTGCCGACCGTAAACTTGATGGCCCGTAACTGCTCTCGGAAACTGAAGGGCGCATTCATGACCGGACCGAAGAATGTCTGATCGATCCGGAACGGATTGTACGCAAAAATCAACCTGAACGGCGCATTGATAACGGGCATGATCACCTGAAGCTCCATCCCTGTGCTTGCCCGTATGCCGGAGTTCGTTCCCGGCAGGAACGACACCTCCTCGAAGGTGACGTTCCCATCGCTGTCGGTACTCCGTCGCCTCAACTGATCCTTATTCGTGACCCAGGAGTTTCCGACATCGAGAAAGGGGGCCATCGTTATCGGGCCAACGAGTGGAATCCGGTACTCCATGTTCATGACTGCGGAAGTGTCCCCACCGACAAAAGCGATATCGTCGATCACAACGTCGGGGAATGTTTGGCCGGTCACCGAATCTGGGGGGACAGGTATCGTACGCGTGATGAACGCAACCGGGCTGATCGAACGAAATTCGAATCCACGGATATCGAAATCGCCACCCATGAAGAAGCGTTCGAAAAACGGAACGCTCGTTCCGGAGAATCCTTTCACGTAGGAAGCCCGGAGGCGGAATGCGAAGGTGTTGCGTCCAAAATCCGATGGTTTGAAGCGATTCATCCCCTTGAAGTACTGAAACTCGAAGATCGGCCGAATGAAATTGGTATTGCCGCCAAACGGCCCACCGGTGAATTCAAACGTGCTCGACAAGCTCTTTCCTGCCGTGGGATTCATCGGGTTGTTGACAGTGTTAAATGTGTAGGTCGGAATGATCGACCGGGTTCGAAAATCGCTGAAGCTTCCACCTGAAATCAGACGCTCTTC
>PVBE012320582.1_pt1 | contig 10433 bp, 7 predicted proteins | sample 1631181 | NCBI WGS metagenome assembly PVBE01 (sample SAMN08397723, study PRJNA350692) | Marine metagenome, whole genome shotgun sequencing project. | isolation source: water | place: Pacific Ocean | collected 2012-04 | reverse complement strand
GAGGTTGTCGAAGACCTGAAACGGATCTCGCGCCATGATGTTCAGGTCGTTTCTCGGGGACAGCGTTGCGGGTGGTGGTTGTGACGAGGCGGCTCCGATCGAAAGGAGCAGCGCGGCGGTGAGAATAATCATGCTTGGCAGACGGTGGTACATGTTCTGGCCCCTGTTTGTTGTTCGTATGCTGTGTCTAGACCCGTGATGCGCGCCATTGCACTGTGGCGAGTAGGGGGCCTATATGCATTAATCATCGCGCGAACCTGCTCGAAATGCCACTCAGAGGAGTTTCTCTTGCGTCAAATTTTGTCAGTGTCCGTTCTTCCCGGTTCTGCTTAGAGCATTGAAAGAGTAGACTCACAGCACGAGAAAAACGCATAGTTGGGGTAGTTATGAGCACTTACCGGATTTCATCGATCGTAGGCGCCGCGCTCGTGACCATCGTATTGCCGTTGACTGTGAACGCGCACCATTCCCGTACCGAGTATGCGGAGGAGGTCATCGAACGCACGGGCAAACTCATCGATGTCATCTGGCGAAACCCGCACGCGGGCCTGATCATCACGGTAACCGACGATCAAGGCAGCGAAAAGGATTGGCGTATAGAGACCTTCGGCAGCCCGAACCTCTTCAGCCGCATGGGTGTCGAGCGTGAGTACTTCACGATCGGCGAGCAGATAAAAATATCCGGCCGCGCGTCGACACGCCGGGATTCCTATATGCTCGGTACCAATGTGCTAATGGAGAGCGGCTTGGAGGTGATCCTGAGCGCGACGGTCGGGCCCCTCTGGTCGGATCGCTATGTCGGTGGCTTGGAATACTCCGACCGAGACCTTTCCGTGACTGCCAGGGCTGCATCTGAAAACAGAGGTATCTTCCGCAACTGGAGTATCGCAGGTAGAAGAATCGGCGTGAGCCGGCACCTTCCGTATACCGAAGAAGCCCAGGCAGCGATGGATGTCTGGGATCCGATCACGGCTCCCGTCGCACAATGCCAGACGCCGGGGATGCCCGGGCCGATGTATCAGCCCTTGTCGCTCGAGTTCGTCGACGAGGGTGCGACCATTACGATCAACATCGAATATTTCGGCATTCAACGTACGGTTCATATGGGCGACGCCGAGGATCCTGCTACCCAGCCTGCGTCGCCACTCGGCTATTCAGCCGGGCACTGGGAGGGCAGCACGCTCGTTGTAGAGACGACACGCATCAACTATCCCTATTTTAACTCGGGCGGCGCGCCGCAGAGCGAGAACGTGCATGTCGTCGAACGGTTTGCGCTCAGCGATGACCAGGGTGAGCTGGACGTCAGCATGACCATCACGGATCCCGTGACCTTCACCGAGCCGGCGACTGCGGGACGGTTATACGTAGCGCTCGGAGAGCCTTATATTCCACTCGACTGCACGGTTTTCTGAGACTCGTGCTATAGACTGACAGCACGAGGCGACTTGCTACTTGCTGAAGTTATTGATGGTCTGAATCGGGGGGTGCGGAAGGATCAGCCTTTGTGCTATGCGTCGCTGGAGGCTCGGGAAGAAGCCAACCGGCGCAGAGACGCGATACACCGGCACCTGGGTGAAGGGGGCGATGATAGCCCAGCGCGACTCGACAAGCTGCCCGAGGATGGACTGCACGACGACGAGGTCGAGCGCAACGAATAAAAGGCCCCCTTTACTTAGTTACGAGGAAGTTGGATTCCACTCGCTGACGATGGTCTCGAGCTGTGGTCTCGGTCTCTCTTTCGGTGGCTCGACGGCCGTGCCGATGTGAATGAAACCGACGAGCCTGGTTTCTTCCGAATGGCCCAACGCGACGCGGACTTCCGGATGATATGCCGGCCAGCCCGTGACCCACTGCGCGTTGAAGCCCAGGGCCCGGGTCGCGATGAGAATATTCTGGCAGACCGCGGCAGACGACAGGATCTGTTCGATTTCCGGTACCTTCACGAATCTGTGTGGATCCGGATGCGAGCCCACCACGAGGAGCAGCGGCGAACGCTGGGGCCTCTCGTGCTCAGCCTCGATCGTTGCTGCCGTGGCATCCGGATTCTCGCGCTCGAATATCGCGGCACAGGTTTTGCCGAAGACGCGCTGAGCATCTCCTCGTAAGACCTGAATGCGCCAGGGTTCGATGCCGCCGTGGTCGGGAACGCGAACGCCGGCGCTCAGGATTATTTTCAACGTGTCGTCGTCCGGGCCGGGCTCACCGAGGTTCATCGCGAGTACCGAGCGGCGAGTAAGAAGCAGGTCTATCGTAGTGTTCGTCATTCTCGGCGCCCGTGGCGAAATCGAAGATTAACGCGTATCCGGCGCCTTGACCCGCTGTGCGAGTACGAGCCAGATTCCACCCAGCGTTGCTATCGACGCAGTGAGGAGGCGTGCGGTGATGTCTTCAGACAGTAACACGACACCACCGAAGGTGGCGATGATCGGCACCGACAGCTGTACCGTGGCCGCCCGGCCCCGAGCGCCATGCGGCACAGCAACGAACTTGCCGCGAACGCGATCATGGCGAGCACGGTTAGAAATGCAGTGCCGCCGAGAGATGAGGCCAGTATCATAGACGGAAGACTAAGAGTCTGCGTCATAGAGGTAACCTAGCGCGGCCGATGTCGCGCAACCGAGGAAGGCCTGGTGTCAGAACTGCCATATGCGAATCTCTCGCCCGATGTGGTACTGGAAGCGCTCGAGGGAGTCGGGTTTCGCTGCGATGGCAGAATTCTCGCCCTGAATAGTTACGAAAACCGCGTCTACCAGTTAGGACTGGAGGACGGTGGATTCATGGTCGCGAAGTTCTATCGCCCGAATCGGTGGACGGATGCGGCAATCCTCGAGGAGCACGAATTCTCGGCGGAACTCGTCGCTCAAGAAATCCCCGTCGTCGCCCCACTCATCGTCGATAATGCGACACTGCACGAGCATCGGGGTTTCAGGTTCGCCGTCTTCCTCAGGCAAGGGGGACGCTGGCCCGAGCTGAACTCAACCGTGGATAGACTGTGGATGGGACGCTTCGTAGGGCGCATCCATGCCGTGGGTTCGGCCGGTTCGTTCTCACACCGCCAGACGATGTCCGCGGAGCGAATGGGGAATGAGTCAGCGGCGTACCTCTTGGGCAACGACTGGCTCCCGGATCATCTCGTCGAGAGTTACGAGGCGATCGTCCTGCAGTTAGTCGAGTCGATCGATGACGCTTTCGAACGCACGGGAGAATATCGGCAGTTACGTATTCACGGCGACTGTCATCCTGGAAATGTCTTGTGGACAGATGATGGACCCCACTTCGTCGACCTCGACGACTGTATTTCCGGTCCGGCTGTCCAGGATCTATGGTTGTTCCTATCCGGTGACCGCGACGAACGCGCCGGCCAGCTGCAAGATCTCCTGGAGGGCTACAATCAATTTTTCCAGTTCGATTACCGCCAACTCCACCTGATCGAAGCGCTGCGTACACTGCGCATGATTCACTACACGGCCTGGATTGCACGCCGCTGGGAGGATCCCGCATTCCCACGCGCTTTCCCTTGGTTCGTGGAGAACAAGTATTGGGAAGAACACGTTCTCGCGTTGAAAGAACAAGCCGCCGCACTCAGTGAGCAGCTGCTCGAGGTCGTGTAGACTGCAAGCGGCACAGTCAAGCGAGGAATCCTCTCATGGCTTACACACTGCTCGGCAAGGACTTCACACCGCCCGACGTTAGAGCCAAGGTCACTGGCCGCGGACTCTATGCCGAAGATTTTCGTGCCGAGGGAATGGCGTTCTGCCGTCTCCTTACGAGCCCCATTCCTCATGGGCGCGTAAACAATATCGACTCGACTGAAGCTTTGGCCATGGACGGCGTCCTCGGTGTGTTAACGGCGGATGAAGTCCCGGCGCTACCAGCCCCCCAGGACCCGATCCTGTCGAACGAGCCGATGTGGGTGGGTCAGCCGATACTGGCGGTTGCCGCTGTGGACGAGACCACTGCCCATAACGCTCTCGAGAAGATCTCGCTCGACATCGAGCCGCTGCCGTTTCTTATCGATCCGCTCGAAAGTCTATATCCGGCCGGGCCGGACGCGAGGCCGGGCGGTAACGTTGCCGGCCGAGGGCTCGAGTTGCAGTCGATCAAGTGGACGGCGCAGGATTTCGCGGCGGCGGGCGAGGGTCGATTGCCAATGGGGACGCCCGCCGCGGAATGGAGCTACGGTGATCTGGAGGCTGGCTTCGCCGCCGCCGAGTACATGCTCGAGGAGAACTTCGTCACCTCATCGCTCTCACATCACTCCATGGAGCCGCGAACGGCGATGGCCTATTGGGAGAACGGCCGCTGTTTTCTGCATGGCTCCTCGCAGAGTCAAAGCTTTGTGGTACCCACGCTTGCCGGCTGGATCGGTATCGATCCGTCGGATCTCGTCTTTATCGCCGAGTTCTGCGGTGGCGGATTCGGTTCCAAGGGCGGCGCGTACCCGGCTATGACGATACCGGCGCGTATGTCACGGAAGATCGGACGCCCGGCCATGATGCGCATCAGTCGACACGAGGAGTACTGTATTGGCTCGGCACGCCCGGCCTTCCAGGGCCGTATCCGGATGGGATTTGCCGCGACTGGCCGGGTCACCGCCGTCGACATGTACATCGTTCAGGACAACGGCCCCAACACCGGCTTTCCGGACTGGACGTCGGCTGCCGACAACGTGTCGATCGTCTATACACCCGAGGCCATGCGATTTCGCGGAATTCCCGTGCTCACGAACACGCCGCAGCGCGGCCCTCAACGCGGTCCGGGACAGAATCAAATCGCGGCTGCCGTAGAACCGCTGATCGACAAAGCGGCGCGGGAACTCGGGCTCGATCAGCTCGAAATACGCCGCATCAACGCGCCGGACAACGATACGGTCTATGGTGGCAGACAGACGCCGCTCACGAGCGCCTACCTCGGGAACGCACTCGAGATCGGCGCCGAGCAGTTCGACTGGGAAGCCAAGCGGGCGCTGAGCGGGCAACGCGACGGCTCCAAAGTGATCGGGGTCGGTGTCGGGCAGGCCTATCACTCGGCCGGGGGGAACGGTTTCGACGGCCTGGTCCGGATCACGCCGGACGGGATGCTGCACATCCACACGGGTGTCGGTAACCTCGGGACGTTCTCCCACTCCGGCACGTCGCGTGTGGCCGCCGAAGTCCTGCAATACGATTGGGACAACTGCGTCGTCGTACGCGGCGATACTCGTAAGCATCTTCCCTGGAATCTCGGGCAGTTCGGCAGCAACACCTCGTTCACGATGACGCGTACGAACTATGTCGCCGCAATGGACGCGTTGACGAAGCTCAAGGAAATCGCGGCCCTGGATTTCGGTGGGACTGCCGACGACTACGATGTGGCCGGTGAACGCGTGTTTTCAAAGTCGGACAACACGCAGGGGTTGAGTTACGCTGAAGCAGCACAGCGTGCGATCGAATTGGGCGGCAGGTACTCGGGTCAGGAGACGCCCGACGACATCAACCCGATGACCAGTGCCTCGGTGGCGGCGCTTGCCGGTACTGGGCTCATCGGTGTCGCGAAGGATAATCTGGAACGCGTAGGAACAGTCCCAGCGCTCGCGGCAGGCTTCATACAGATCGAACTGGATCTCGAGACGGGCAAGTTCGATATCGTCGAGTACATAGGTGTGGCCGATTGCGGCACCGTCATCCATCCGTTGAATCTCGCGAACCAGATCAAGGGCGCCGCCGTCATGGGCATCGGCATGGCGTCGACGGAGCGTTATATCATCGATCCTCAGAATGGGTTGTCGGCCAATATCGGTCTGTATCAGGCGAAACCGCCGACCTATCTGGATATGCCAGCCATCATGGGTTCGGCAGCTGTTGACGAACCGGACCGATACAATCCCGTCGGCGCCAAAGGTATCGGCGAGCCGATCATGGGTTGTGCGACCGCGGCGCTGCTCTGCGCGATATCCGACGCTCTCGGCGGGCATGTCTTCAATCGCACGCCGGTCGTGCCGGACATGATCGTCAACGCCGTCGCCGGGCGAGAGCAATCGCACCAACCGCTGCAGCTGCACACAGCCTGAGACGACGTCGAACGAAGCGTGTAGGAGCGACCCCCCCCGGTCGCGACCAGCGTCGGTGGTCGGAGGCGCGCCTACAGGACCTGACAGACCTCGTCGAAGTCGAATCGCGGCAAGCGTTCGAAGATACTCTCGGGGTCGCCCTCGCCGAGTCCGCAAATGAAGTTTGATTTGCAATGCCCATCGGGGAAAAACTCCGCATCGACGCCGGGATTCTTGAAGCCCGACATCGGCCCGCAGTCCAGGCCGACGGCTCGCGCTGCGAGCATGAAATAGGCGCCCTGCAACGACCCATTCCTGAAGGCGACGATGCTAGTTCGCGCCTCATCGTCGATGAAATGATCCTTGTTCTCCGGGCGGAACGGCGTGAGCTTCTCGAAGTGCTCATAGAATCGCATGTCGTGGGCGATGATAGTGAGTACGGGTGCGGTCATCGTCTTCGTAATGTTGTTCGGCATGAGGTGGGGCTTGATGCGTTCCTTGGCTTCTTGAGTGTGCAAGAAGACGAACCGGCCCGGACAGCAATTGAACGCCGTCGGGCCCATTTTCAGTATGTCGTAGAGACGGCGCAACTGATCCTCGGTCACCGGCGTGTCGCGCCAGCCGTTATAGCTTCGGGCATCGAAAAAAAGTTGCCGCAGGGGTGCTTGATCTACGATTCCTTTCATCTGCAGTCCTTTTCCATTCTGCCGAAAGTTTAATAGTCACGGTACCATACGCCGGCAGGCGGAAGTGTATCTTAAAGGCCTGATTCTCGGGGCGCTTACCGCCTCCGCAGGCCGTTGGGCCGGTTGTTTGAGCGGGGCTTTTCCCATACGATCTAAAAGTCGATCTGTCCGTTCTATCTCCGCAGGGGGGATTCCTGATGGCTGAAGATAAGACCGCTCCAATGCCCGTTGCTGCGCCATTTCCAGAGCCTCAGTACGACGATGGCGGTGTGCTCGCCGAGCTCGGCAGAAGCCGCGCTTCGCGGCGCAAGTTCATCAAAGGTGTTATCGCTTCCGGTGCGGCCGTGTCATCCACCGGGTACGTATTCGGCGGCTTGAGTGGCTGTACGCCGGCTGAGCAGACTACGCCCGGTGGCGTCGAGCGATTGCTGAGTCTCAATGTAAACGGTCAGGCTCGCCCCGTCGACGTATTGCCCAACGAGACTCTGGCGATGACCCTGCGCTACAAGCTCGGTTTGACGGGTACGAAACTCGCTTGCGATCGCGGTGAGTGTGGAGCATGCACAGTGCTGATCGACGGTACGCCGGGCTATTCCTGCTCGACTCTCACGCATACGGCCCGCGGGCGCTCGATAACCACGATAGAAGGTATCGAAGGGCCGAACGGTGAGCTTCATCCCGTGCAACAGGCGATGATCGACGAGCTTGGCCCACAGTGCGGCTTCTGCACACCCGGTCAGGTCATGACCGCCGTGGCACTTCTGGAGACGAACCCGAATCCGACGCGGGATGAAGCCCGCTTCGCGATGTCCGGAAACCTGTGCCGCTGCGGGGCTTACGATCACTACTTGAACTCGGTCATGCGGGCGGCTCAGGACGCATAAACATGGCCTGGGACCTCATCGGCAAGAATTTCATCCCTCCCGACATACATGGCAAAGTTACCGGTAGGGCGAAGTACGCCGAGGATTTTCGTGCCGACGGCATGGTCTTCGGGCGATTGCTGACGAGTTCCGTCCCCCACGCGACGATTACGAACATCGACGCCTCTACGGCCCTCGCCATGGAGGGCGTGCTAGGCATCATCACCGCAAACGACGAGGGACTCGACGGTCTGCTGACGAACGAGCCGAAATACGTAGGTGATCCGATTCTCGCCGTGGCCGCCGTCGACGAAACGACGGCACAGGATGCGATCGATCGCGTCGACCTCGAGTTCGAACCTCTGCCCTATACTGTCGATCCCCTCGAGAGCCTGTATCCGGGCGGCCCCAACGGCCGCGCGGATGGCACGAATATCGGCGGCGGGCGCACGGGGATGCAGCCCCGCCAGGTCAAGTGGACCGCACGTGACTTCGCTGCCGTCGAGGAAGGCCAGTTACCGATGGGTGAGGCAGCCATCGAGTGGGCCTTCGGCGATCTCGACTCGGGTTTCGCGGCCGCTGAACTCGTGATCGACGAAAGCTTCGTTACCCAGGGTAACTCTCATCACTCGATGGAACCCCGCACGACCATGGCGTATTGGGAGAACGGCAAATGCTATGTGCACTCCGGTACGCAGAGCCTAACGGCAGCTCTGCCGAGTATCGCTAACCAGCTCGGTATCGGCTTGGATGACTTCGTCTTTATCAACGAGCATTGTGGCGGCGGTTTCGGATCGAAGGGCACGGCATCGCAGACAGTCGGCATTGCGGCCCATCTCTCCCGAAAGATCTCCCGTCCCGTCATGCTGCGCATCAGCCGTCGCGAGGAGTACTACATCGGTTCGGCACGCGGTAGTCTTCAAGGCCGGGTCCGGATGGGCTTTGGCGCGGACGGCGCCGTCACGGCCGTGGATTTTTCGGTCGTGCAGGATGGTGGTGCGAACGGTGGTTTCCAGGATGCCGGCGACGCGGCCCAGGCCGTTTCGATCATCTATCAGCCCGGGGCAATGAGATTCCGGGGCATCCCGGTCGTCACCAACACGACGCCGCGAGGACCGCAGCGCGGTCCGGGCCAGAACCAGATCGCGGCAGCACTCGAGCCGCTCGTCGATCGGGCCGCCCGCGAACTCGGCCTGGATCGTCTCGCGATCCGTAAGCTCAATGCGCCGGACAATACGGCGACGGTCGGCGGCAGCCAGGTACTCGTGAGCAGCGCTTATCTGCCGGACGCCCTCGACAAGGGTGCGGCCGCATTCAACTGGGAGGAGCAGGCTCAACGTAGCGGCGAACGCAACGGCTCGAAAGTCCGTGGTGTCGGTATCGGCGAGGCTTACCACGATGTCGGCCGGACGGGCTACGACGGCCTCGTCGTGCTGACGCCCGATGGCAAGCTGCAACTGCATAGCGGAGTCGGCAATCTCGGAACATATTCCTATGCGAGCACGACTCGAGCCGCTGCGGAAATACTGAAATACGATTGGGCGAATTGTGTCGTTCACCAGGGCAGTAACGCGAAGTTTCTGCCGCGAGCATCGACGCAGACCGGCAGCAATACGTCCTGGACGATGAGCCGGACTAACTACGTTGCAGCCGTAGATGCGGTCAACAAACTCAAAGAGATCGCGGCGGCGGATCTCGGCGGTGTCCCGGACAATTATGACATCGGTGATCATCGCGTGTTCGCGACCGACGACCCCGACCGCTTTCTGACCTACGCACAAGCCGCACAGCGTGCGATCGAGTTGGGCGGCCGTTTCTCAGGCGAGGATCCGCCAGAAGAGATTCACGAAATCACCAAGCTGGCCGTGGCAGGCGTCGCAGGTACGGGTCTGGTCGGCGTCGCGAAGGACACGCTGCGCATGGAAGGTGACATTCCCGCGCTCGCATGCGGGTTCGCCGCCGTCGACGTCGATCTCGAGACCGGGAAGGTCGAGCTAGTCGACTATGTCGGCGTGGCCGACTGCGGTACCGTGTTTCATCCGCAGGGCCTGGCGCAACAGGTGAAAGGCGGCGGTGTCTGGGGCGTCGGTTTCGCGCTCTTCGAGCGCCAGATCTACGATCCGCAGAACGGGCTGCCGGGCAATACCGGCTTCGAGCAGTGTAAACCGGCGACCTATCTCGACGTGCCATCGGCCATGCGTTGGGACGCGGTGGACATCGCCGATCCGCAGAATCCCGTCGGTGCGCGTGGTATCGGCGAGCCGCCCATGGGCGCTTGCGCCTCGGCAATTCTCTGCGCCATTTCCGACGCCCTTGGTGGACACGTCTTCAATCGAACGCCGGTGGTACCGGATATGATCGTTAACTACGTAGCCGGCCGGGAGCAGTCGTCCCGGCCTCTACAATTACACACAGCATAAGGAGCGGAGCCATGTCCAGAGACATGATGGCTAATTTCGAGCTCTACCAGCCGGATAGTGTAGACAATGCGTTGGATCTACTCGGCCGGTTCGGAGAGGACGGCTGGGCTATGGCAGGCGGCCACGATACGCTCGACTGGTTCAAGGACCGAGCCAAATACACGGCGAACGTCGTCGATCTGACCGGCATCGCCGAGTTACGCGGTATCCGCGAGACGGCGGACGGCGTCGAGATCGGCGCGCTCACGACATTGACCGAGATTGAGCAGAGTGCACTGATTCAAGAACGCTATGGTGTGTTGGCCGATGCGGCGCGCCGCGTTGCTAGCCCGCAGATCCGCAACACGGGCACCCTGGGAGGCAACGTCAATCAGGATACGCGCTGCTGGTACTACCGTTACGGTACCGATTGTTATCGCGCGGGCGGGACGACCTG
>PVBE012072668.1_pt1 | contig 10433 bp, 6 predicted proteins | sample 1631181 | NCBI WGS metagenome assembly PVBE01 (sample SAMN08397723, study PRJNA350692) | Marine metagenome, whole genome shotgun sequencing project. | isolation source: water | place: Pacific Ocean | collected 2012-04 | reverse complement strand
GGCCCATTGTCATGCGATAGACATTTGTCAAGCGCACGACTTCACGCTCTTCAGCCTTGGCGGTGGTGTCGATGTCCAGGTTGTACTGGAGGACCTCTGCGTTTTTCTGAACATGCTTGGGAGAATCCGCAAACTGAGGCATGTCCACGAGCTCGTCAATCATTGCAAACAGGGCCGAAGTGTCCGGTGCCTGACGGGTCAGCAGAGCCAGATCATCAGCCGCCTCTGCCCAGAACTCAATGTGGGCATTGAGCGTCTTGTCCTGTTCAAAGAGATAGCGACCGGGGTGGTTGTAGAGCGCCTTGACCTTGCCTGTCAGCTCATCTACCTCAGTCTGAACCTTGTCTTGATTGGGTCCATAGGGGTAGGGATAGCGCTTTGTGTCGAAGATAAGCGCCATGGCCTCCGTACGAAGGAGCTTCAATCGTGCTGCAAGAGCCTGGCGCGTCGCAGACATCTTCCCCAGGGATCCGACCTTTCGCGTGGCCTCGAACAGCGCGGTGACTCTGAGTTCGAGCGCCTCGGTGAGCACTGGCTCTGCCGCCTTCCCCATGGCCTGCAACTCAGAAACGATCTCTCTGTACTTCGACAGCCGAGCTCGTTTGAGCCCCTTGGCCAGTCGAGTCGCTCGGCGTACCAAGTCCTCGACCTCTTTTTCTGCGGGAGTCAGGAACCGCTTGCCATCGACAACGAATCCCCCGTTCGGCACAGCGATTCCTCGCCAGAACGCGACGATACGGTCGGCATCGCTCTTGACGGATGCATCACGAACCGCCCGCACCATCAGGGCGGTCGCCTGCTTCATCAAGCCCTGTGACGCCATCACGACGGCTGCATCGACACGCAAGGGAGCGGTTCTGGCAACGGACCGATAGAGTCGTATTCTATGCTCAGACCCCAGATCACTCCATTTCCAGCGCATCTGGCCCTTCTCACCCACACCGACGTCAACACCGGAGTCATCAGCGCTTTCTGGAGTCACGAACACGCGTCCGATCGAGAAACGTGCGATTCCATGGCCTCCCGGTTTCAGCGCTGCAATCACAGCAGCTCGGAGGTTCTCATGAGCCCGATAGAGGCGTGCTCGAGCAGACAGCCCCGCCGGTGCCTCACCGACGGCCAGGGCACGTTCGGCCAATGCAGAAGCGGTTGTCCAGTCGGCTCGCGAAGCAGCCTCGGTTGCCGACAGCCAGAGCGAGTCTATTTCGGTGACAGCCGATTGAGAGGTGCCCAAAGGCTCTTTGATTTCAGAATCGGTGGCTGCCTTGGCGACAGTCGGAGCGCGCGCCATGAGAAAGACCTTCAATTCGAGCAGTGCCTCTTCGCCGTCCAGACGCCCCAGAATCGGCGTGGACTCAAACCGACGGCCAAGGTCGTGCAACAGCCCGCGAGCACCCTCGATGTCGCCGGAGGCAAGCGTCTCGCGAAACGGTCGCTTGCTCTTGTCCCAATCGGCGTGAAGGCGTTTGAGTATATCGATCCGCAATCGGCGAGCTCTGACACTTGAGCCACGGCGTCCGGTAGCAGCAGCGCGCAGCACGATCGTATCGACCACATCGATGGCTGCCGCCCACTCACCTTGGTCTGCAGAAGCGAAAGCCCCCTCGCGGGCGACTTCAACCTCAGCGCGGAACGCGCGACGCGCATCCAGTTCGGCGTGTTCGTCGGCAGACAAGGCATCACCTGAGTCCACAACAGGGTCAGAAGAGCGCTTACCCTCGGTCTCCACTTCAGCCGTTGCGACAGGGCGACCTTTCGCCTGGGGAACTGGCTTGTCAGCCAGAGACCAATAGAGAAGGCCGCTCAACCCCACGACAAGAAGGATCAACAACGCGGGCGTCCTGGAGGTGGAGCGTCGAGGTGACGGGGCCTCAGAAACATCGGTCGAGCCGACATCATCCTCAGGACTACCGAGCAACGGGCGCGTTCTGCGGTACACCAACTGCGTATCGCCACACTGAATGACATCGCCGTCGCTGAGACTGACCCGCTGAACCAACTGCCCATTGACCTTCGTGCCGTTCGCCGACCCAAGGTCCAGTACAGCCCACTGCCCCTGACGCCGCTCCAATTGAAAATGCTCCCGAGAACAGCTCCTATCGGGCAGCTGCAATCCCGCCCCTTCATCTCGCCCGACGATGAGACCTTGCGTCAAGACTGCAAAGGTCGGCTCGTCGTCACTTTGATACTCGAGAAAAGGCATAGAGGTCAGTTGATCCTATGGCTGTCAGTGGGCGATCAATCAAGCAAACAGAGGACCATCCATGAGACCTTCGTTGCCTGGCGGCCCGATTGAGCCGCAACTGACGCAGGATAAGCAAGATCCGAGACTTTTCCCACGGCCCGACGAGGCTCAATCCAGCCATCGTTCAGTAAAGGCGGATTGACAGCTGTTCAGAACGCGGGGACTTGATAGTCAAGCTGCAGATAGATGTGGTAGACCAACAGGATGCCATAGAACGTCAGCAGGAAAAGAAGGGCAGCCCGCACATACTTGAAGGTCTTGTGCAGCATCAGGAACACCAGGCAGAGAGCCACGAGGATGCACTTTGCATAGACAAACCACATCTCGCCGACCTCGATCAGGCGATTCGCCACAGGATTCGCCTCTGTTCCGCCCTTTTTGAGGTAATCCAGTGTGAAAGCGGCATCGAGGATGTTGAGAACGAGAATAATCAACACCAGGAACAGATCGCGGCGACGAAACACATCCACGTAGATATTGGATGTCTCGCCCCTGCGGCGGCCTCTCGCCCTTGACCCTCGCCCGACAAGGCTTCGCCAAAAGCCTGTGGGTTTTTCCCGACGATCAGGATTCTTGCGTCGATCGATCTCAGGCCATGTCTTTTCAGGCGAACTCATTATTCGACAGCTTCCTCGATCCACAGAGCGGCATTGGGACTACTCAAGACCTATCGTCTCCCCTCCCTCGCTGGCTGAACGGCAATCATGACCGACTCCCCTGCGACCGACCGTCCCCTATGGGTGTATCATGGTGTCGAGGCTTCGCCCACCCTCCGTGGGCAGTGCCGTCTATCCAAGGAATATCCACCATGACAAATACCGCCAAGCTGGTGCTCCTCGCGCATCACGACACCGAAGAACTGAGTCGATGCCGAGAGGACCTCGAAAACGATGGTTTCCGAGTGCAGGGGACATCATCCGGCAATGACGTCCTGCGCCGTATGGACAGCCAGATCGCCGACGCCATCATCCTCGAAGCGCTGCTTCCACGCCAGAATGGCCTGTCTGTCCTGAAAAACCTCAAACTCAACGCGCGATTTCAAGATGTGCCTGTCCTATTGGTTCTTGACGATGGTGACACCTACACAGAGAATCGCGCCCGCATCTGCGGGGTTGACGGCATCGTCAGGCGAAGCGCCGACGGCACACTTCCTGAGGGTGCCCTGACGACAAAACTTCGTCGTGTCCTCACCGAATCCTCAATGAGCAAACTGATCAGTGAAGAGTCACCGGAAGGCGACGGCATTGAGAAGATCCTCGAATCTGCCGCCGAAAACCTCGTTGCCGACAATCCGGTGCGCGCTCACATTACCGACAGCATTACAGGGCTCTCCAACGCCGACTACATGGCCATTCGGTTGGAGGATGAATTCAAGAGAACCCGACGCTCCGCCAAACCGCTGACCATGATCATGCTCGGACTGCGTCGTGGAGATGAAGCCGTCGAGAATGAGGTGGACGCCGACTGGCGGCGCATATTGAACGAAGTGGCTGGCCTGCTCCTCTGCGAATGCCGCGACATCGATATCCTCGCGCGTGAGGATGCCTCTACATTCTGTCTACTTCTCCCCCACACTCCTGCGTCCGGTGCGCGCACCATGACGGATCGTGTTCTCTCCAGTATTGCGAGTCGGGGCATCGCAGATGAAAGCGGAGAACCAGTTCAGGCATCGGCGGGCCTGGTCGAATTTACAGGAGAGAATTTTGAATCCGCGGAGGAGATCCGCTCACGAGCGCTGGAATCTCTACGGCTCAGCACACGAAGCGGCGGCGGTGCCGTCGTCACCTGGACGCCTTCAGATGCGTGAGTAGACCCTGTTAGACACGTAACCTGGGCAACCAACCAAGCAACAGCGTCAGGAAATAACGTAACTTTTCCGACATAACTCGTTTGACGAACCACTCCATCTGGTTAATCTATTCGCGGCATGTGCGATGCCATGACGAGAGTGTGAATTGAGGGGCGTCACCCGTGACTCGCTCGTAAGTCAGACTGCTCGGAGAACAAAATGATTCTGTCACCATACGTTTGTGGCCTTGGCCCGCGCTGTTTCGCCGTCATTCTCGTTGTATGCCTCATGGGAATGAGTGCTGCAGAAACTCACGCTGCCTACACATCAAAATCGGTCGGCGGCAAGGTCACTGTCGTCAACTCGGCACGCGTCTACCACCCGACAGTCATCACCAAGGGAGCAGTGTATAAGGCGCCCGCCATCCTCAAGACCAGCACAGTCTTCAATTCCATCCCTGAGTGGAAAGAGATCAAGCGCAAGAACCTGACGGATCGAGATGCCGAGTATCATCTCCTTCTGAAAGCTGCCAACGACAAGTTCAACAAAGCTGTCGCCACGGTACAAAAAGCCAAGAGCTATGACATCATTGCCGAAACAGGCGCCATCAAATGTGAGAAGATCACACCCGCTGAGATAACCAGCGACGTGGTCAAGGCCATCCCATCTGGAAAAAGTTGAAGACAGTCCTATCTTGCTGCGCCCACTAAAGCTCTTCCTCGCTCTTATTCTCCTGCTGAGCGCTTCTGCATGCAGTACTGCGAGTCGCGACACAGCGTCGGAGATCTTCGACTTCCCCGTCACAGTCAACGCCATTGACATCGACTCGATCCCACTGGAGAACAATAACTCAGCCTGGGACTACCCCGACACAAAACACGCGGACGGTACGATCACCCGTATCATGTGGATGTCCCCCAATGAAGCGAAGCACTTCAAGGACTTCATCATTGCGAAGCACCCTATCCCTGCCACAAAGGTTGTAAAACTCGAGGTTGGCGCTTCGTTCTACACTCAGAATCGACGTGACACCGGCACAGGGAAGATGACCGAAAAATCCCTTCCAGTGCTCGAAGCACTGATGCTTCATGGCCCTGCCATCGCAGTCGACGAAGTGACCGACCTGATTGTGGGCATTCAAAAGAGCATCCCTCAGATCGACATCAAGATCAGGGTGGTCGAAGTGCTGGAGAGCGACTCCTTTGCATTCGGTGTGGACACGGGATGGTCGTCCAACGAAACAGACCCGACCCAACCCAGTCAAACGCTGCTCAATTCAGCACTCACTGTACTTGGTCTTCCTGATCTCCCAGGAAGAGGTGCTTCGTTCACATCGGGCACGACGAACATCCCTCTGTTACTGGACCTTGGCACCATTGACGGTGGCCTTCGGGTCGACTTTCTCATTCGAGCCCTGAAGCTGTTCAACAAAACCGATCTGTTGACGTCGCCCCACATCGCGGTTCTGGACGGCCATGCCGCTGAAATCACAGCTGGAGAAGAAATCCCGTTTTTCACGCCACAGTTCAACACTTCAGGCATCAGCAGCGTTGCTACAGCCTTCAAGTCGGTAGGAATCAAGCTCTTCGTGACACCCAAAGTCCTCGGTCGCAATGTCATTAGAATCAACCTGCAGACCGCAGTAGAAGCAGTCACTGGGCAATCGACCTTTCAATCCCAGAACATTTCCGTGACCAACCCCATCCTGACGGTCCGCAAGGCCAGCACAGTCATGGATGTGCACGACGGCGACACAGCCATTATCGGCGGGCTCATTACACGGTCTAAACTTCAGGCCGAGAACAGAGTGCCGATTCTGGGCGAGATCCCAATACTCGACATGTTTTTCTCCAGTCGCTCAAAACAGACAGTGCAGAGCAACCTCATCTTCTTTATCACCCCGAAGATCCTCGACCCCAATCGAGATCGCCGTCGTATCATTACTCCGGTCGCGCCACCGGAAGCTGCATCGGACGAGGCCGCCGATGAAGCGAAGAAATAGAGAAGATTCCCAAACGGGCGTGCGTCCCACCTTCATGAACGATCGAAACGACCAATCCGGTGCAGCGTTGGTCCTTGCGGTCATCGCCATTCTCTTGCTTCTGCTGATCACTTTCGAAGTGATTCACACCTCACGGGTCGAGGAGTTCATCACTCACAATATCGAAGTGGACTCTCGTCTCGAAGCCGCCTGTCAGGGAGGGCTTGAGGTAGCACTTGCAAAACTCAGAGAGGATCGTCAAAAAACAGAAATAGACAGTGAGTACGACTCCTGGGCACAGATCATGGTTCACTCAGAGCTTCGAGAGTCGGACATTGCCAAGGATGAATTTCTCTTCCTGGAGGAGGACGACGACTTCAACCAATGGACCGATGAAGACGACGGCGTCCTGCTGACGATTGAAGTGCAGGACGAGAGCGCGAAGTTCAACATCTATCTCCTGATGACCGACGACGCGCAAAAAGAAAAGGAGCGAGTCGAACAGCTGGCAAATGTGCTGGACCGATTCAGAGAGGAACTGCCCGAGGACATCTCCTACGGCGACGGCGAGGCCCTCGCAGCAAGTATCAACTCATTTCTCCGACGCACCCTCGATTCGCCAGACCGCGACGCTCCCAAGGCACCCACCAAATCAGACCGCACTCTGACGAGTATTCTTGAACTCGCCTACTCAGGAGGCATGACACCTGAGCTGTTGTACGATCGATTAGATGACAGTCGAGAAGTCGTCATCCCCGGCCTTTTCCGTTACCTGACGATTTGGTCGGACATGCAGATAAACATCAATACCGCCAGCGTCGCTACCCTCTCCGGCCTTTTCGAAAACAAGGACTCGTACCTGGCCGAACGAATTGTGGACTACAGAGTCGAGCATAATGATGACACTGAGGCCGGTCGCGATGATGCCACGACCACCGGATCATTTGACCCCAATGTGGAAGCGGATGATCCGACCGGGGGTGCCGCCTTTTCCCAAATCAGTGACCTCACAGAAAAAGTCGATGAAATGACTCAGGGGATCTTCGGCAAGATCCAGCCATTCGTGACGGTTCAGAGCTCGGTGTTCACGATCTTTGTTACCGCTGAACTTGGGCAGGTGCGTCGGACCAAGATGTATATTGTGCGCCGCAGCCCAGAGGGGTTCCGAAAGCTCTCAGAGCGATTGGTCAACTTCCCCTACTACCTCTCGCAAGAGCAGCTCGAAGAGGCAGACGAGCGCAACGCCGACGAGTTAGGCGCCTCCTACGAGTAGAGGCAAAGTCGGCCGAGATAGACGCGAATACGCGAATCTTGCACTCAATCTTTCTTGAAATCTGCTGGTGTACTCCTCTATCAACACCCAGCGCTTTATTTTCAATCAAGGAAAGACCGACCAAATGTCATACCGCACGATACTCCCCATCATTCTCGCCCTCCTCATTACCCTCCAGACGGCGGTGGCCCAAGATGCCGCCACTGTCACACGCAATTTCAAGAACCTCGGCCTGAGCGTCCTGCTCAAGAAGGGCGTTGATTCTTCCACCGGTGAAACCCGAATTATCGCGACGTCCCTCGACGGAAGTCCCGTCGATCTGGCCGGCCTGGAAGCTGCCGAAGCCCGGCTCGCTGCTTCGGCCAGTCGTATCGACCCAGCCCTTCAACAACGCCTTAGTCAAGATCCAAGTGCTCGCCAGACATGTACAGTCTGGCTTCGCTTTGATCCTGACAGTCTCGAGTTCAGAAGCGAGATGGGCCGACATATCGCCCAAGGTATGGACGAGGCCTCTGCTCGCAAGATGATGCAAGAGCAAGTAGCCAGAGTGAACTCAGAGACCATCAATCCTGGGATTTCGCTGCTCGAGTCTCTTGGACTCGAGGTCATCTACGCCGACTCCCACGCACCCGTCATTGTCTTCAATGGCACCTACCACCAGATCGCAGGGTTGGCCCTCTCTGACCTGGTCGACCGCGTTTACCTGTCCTTGGATTATGAGGCTGAACTTAACAACGCAGTGGCAACTCACCGATTTGACCGTGTCCATGACTTCGGTGTCAGGGGTGACGGCGTCAAGGTAGCAATCGTCGAAAGCACGGGTGTAAGCAACACCCACCCTGATCTCAATGTCACGGCATGGTTCAACAGCGCCAATCCGAACGTCGGCTTCCACCCCACTGCCATTGCAGGGATTATCGGTAGCAGTAATGCTGCCAATCCAGGTCATGCAAGGGGTGTCGAGATCCTCTCAGGAAATTCCAATGGCTGGTCCGACGCACAGCTCATGGCAGCAACCAGTTGGGCCATCACGCAGGGTGCCGACATTATCAACATGTCGTTTGGCTCCGACACGAACCTCGCACTTGCCTCTTTGGACCGCTACGTCGATTACACCATTCGCAACACGGCAACCTGCATTGTCAAGTCTGCCGGAAATCGAGGCAACACTGACGGAGATTGCACTTCCCCCGGTCTCGGCTGGAACATCCTCACAACTGGAAACGTTGCGGACGGCAACAACGCAAATTGGGTCGATGATGCCATGGCCTTTGATTCGTCATTTGGAAATCCGATTTCGGCCAATGGAGATCGCACCAAGCCTGACCTATGTGCAGTGGGTTCAAGCATGGTGACATCCAACACTGCAGGTGGCTTTTCGAATCAGGGTTCAGGTACATCCTACGCCGCCCCAGGCATTGTCGGCATGGCAGCAGCCTTGATGCAAGCCCGCAGTAGCCTGAAGTATTGGCCAGAGGAAGTTCGCGCGCTCATGATGACCGCGTCAGGCCACAACATCGAAGGAAGCAGTCGACTGTCCGACAATGATGGCGCGGGATGCATTAACGGTCTCCGAGCTTACCGAATTGTTGAGCAGGGGAACCTCACGCACGGCACGTTGTCGCCGACATCCTTCTCGAACAACGGTTACAAGACTCAGGACATCTACTTGAGAGCCGGCGACATGACTCGCATCGTTCTTTGCTGGGACAGCAAGGCCGCCTCAGACTACACGACCAACGTGTTGGATGCAGATCTTGATCTCGCCGTTCTGTTCGGCCAGAGCACTACTGCAGGTCCGATCCTTGCCTCTTCAGGAAGCTGGGATAACTCATACGAGATCATCGAGTTCTGCCCAACGACAACAGGGTGGCATACGATCCGCATCAACGATTTCCGTTTCGATGGAACCAGTGAGTACTACGGTCTGGCGTGGAGCCAGGACGGCGATGGTCGCTACACACGATTCCGTCCCTATCTGCCCGAAACCGCAACTGGCGACACGTGCGGTCCGGTAATCGGCAACCCCCACTTCTGGCTGGATCCAATCGACGCGGTCAACCCGAACGCAACCTATCTCTGCCTCCCCAGCCTTGGCTTGAATACAGGTATTCAGTTAGGCAACTGCCAGCTCATCTACGGTGACTGGGACGCCCTCACGAACTATGCATTCGGACCAAGCAACAGCGTCTTCCTGAACATGATTGGGAGTCTTGATGGTAACGGCACGACATACAGTCCCAACATTGCCATGCCAGACCACCCGTTCCTTGTCGGATTCGATCTTGTCATGAACATGCTGACCATTGTCCCTTCAAACGGCATCAAGGAAATCAGTCGGCCGGAGAAGATCGAGTTTGAGAGCAAGTCGGCAGACTTGTCATTGAGCGATGACGGGAGTGCTGCAGTCGCGCTGCCGTTCTCCTTCCCTTTCTATGGCACCAACTACACTGAGGTGTACGTCAATGCCAATGGCAATCTGACGTTTGGCGGTTCATCCATTGACTGGTCGCAATCAGTCGCCGAAATGGAAACAGGGCTTCCGAGAATCGCACCACTCTGGACCGACCTCAACCCCATGAATGGCGGCGAGGTGCGTGTACGCAGGGCGATCAACCACATTGTCGTCGAATGGAACAACGTCGAAGAGTTCGGCAGTTCTACCGGCAACCCAAACTCAGTCCTGGTCTACCTTTACTCAGACGGTCACATTGAGTTCAAGTACCGTGACTGCAGTGCCTCAACAGCACTGGTGGGCATCACACCAGGCAACTCCACTGGCACCATGCGCGAAGTCAATGTCAACCACGGGTTCGTTACCAGCTACTCTGGTGGCGGCATTTGCGAGGTCTTTGACACCACGAGTCTCCTCGACCTCTCGATCAGCAGCAGTTATCGCAATACGGTGAGGTTCACCCCTGTAGGGTCAACCTATCGTTTGACAGTCGATCTCCAGTAGGCTTCTCCTGCCTCTCAAGACGGCGTATCGGTGCCTTCGGCCGATGCGCCGTCTTTTCATTTGATGAAGGCCGTTGCCTCCTGCATCAGGGGTATCGTCGCGATAGGTTCTATCGCGACGATCCACGTCGCCCCCGACCGCTGGGCTTGCTGGAGCGTGACGCCCCCTTGTTGCGTGCCGGTCGGG
>PVBE011770541.1_pt1 | contig 10433 bp, 11 predicted proteins | sample 1631181 | NCBI WGS metagenome assembly PVBE01 (sample SAMN08397723, study PRJNA350692) | Marine metagenome, whole genome shotgun sequencing project. | isolation source: water | place: Pacific Ocean | collected 2012-04 | reverse complement strand
TTGTCGTATAATGGATTATGGTAAGTATTTGTATGAGCTGCGCAAAAAACGCGCGGACGCAAAGAAAAATCAGAAACAAGTTAGTTTAAAAGAGGTAAAATTTAGGCCTGTTACAGAAGAGGCTGATTATCAGGTTAAGTTAAGAAACTTGATTAGGTTTTTAGAGCAGGGTGATAAGACGAAAGTCACTCTTCGATTTAAAGGAAGAGAGGTTACGTTCCAAGAGCTCGGATATCAGTTGTTAAAGAGGGTGCAAGAAGATTTAGAAGAGTACGCAGTAGTAGAAGTAGAGCCTAAAAAAGAGGGCAGATTTCAAATGGTGATGATATTAGCACCAATTAAAACAAAGTAGTTGAGAGAAAAAAATAATGCCAAAATTAAAGACACACAAAGGCGCAGCGAAGCGCTTTAATCAGACGAAAGGTGGGATCAAGGTAAGACGTGCCAATAGAGCTCATATATTGACAAAACGCTCTACAGGAGTTAAGAGGCGTTTACGTGTCGGTAATGATTTTCTTGCTCATTGTGATGAGCGGGCAGCAGTTAGGTTATTAAACGGTAGTTAAGAGTTTGGGAGATTAGATATGCCAAGAGTAAAGCGTGGTGTTGTAGCAAGAGCTAAACATAAAAAAGTATTAAAGAAAGCAAAAGGTTATTACGGAGCGCGTAGTAGAGTCTATAGAGTTGCAAAGCAAGCTGTTATTAAGGCTGGCCAATATGCGTATCGTGATCGTCGTCAGAAAAAGAGAGTCTTTCGTAACCTTTGGATCGCAAGGATTAACGCAGCAGCGAGAGAGCTGGGTATGACTTATAGTAGGTTTATTGAAGGTGTTAAGGCGGCTTCTATAGATATGAATCGTAAAATGCTATCTGAAATTGCAATTTCAGATAAAGAGGCATTTAAAGAAATAGCAAAGCGAGCCCAAGTTGCACTTGATGGAAAATCTTCTTAAATTTGTCCTGCAAGGATTTATATGCAAGACGTTGCCAAGCTTTTAGATGAAGCAATTGTTGAATGTAACCAATGCTCGGATTTACAAGGTTTAGATCAGATAAGGGTTAGCTATCTTGGCAAGAAAGGAGCCATTACCTCATTGCTAAAAGAGCTTGGTAAACTGCCAGCTGAAGATAGACCTAAATTTGGCCAAGTAGTCAATCAAGCTAAAATGAAATTGCAAGAATGCTTGGATTCTCAAAAATCTAAACTTGCAGTTGTTGCTTTGGAAAAAAAATTAGCAAATGAGTTTATAGATGTATCTGCCCCTGGTCGTGGCCAAAATGAGGGAACACTTCATCCTGTAACCTTATCCTTTACTAAAATTGAGGATTTTTTTGAGGGTTTAGGTTTTGAAATTGCAGAAGGACCTGAGATTGAATCTAGTCACTATAACTTTGAAGCCTTAAATATTCCAAGCCATCATCCTGCGCGTGCTATGCATGACACTTTTTACTTTGATGCAGATTTATTATTAAGGACTCATACCTCACCAGTTCAAATCAGAACAATGGAAAAGCAGCAGCCTCCATTTAGGATAATTGCGCCAGGGAGAGTATATCGCTGTGATAGTGATATCACTCATACTCCTATGTTTCACCAAGTAGAGGGCTTTTTTGTTGATAAACATGTGACCTTTGCCAATTTGAAATATGTTTTGCTTGAATTTTTACAAAACTTTTTTGAAAAAGATTTGAAGCTTAGAATGCGTCCATCGTATTTTCCATTCACAGAGCCATCAGCAGAAGTAGATATTACTTGTGTAAAATGTAATGGAAAGGGATGTAGATTATGTAAACAAACAGGATGGCTTGAAGTTTTGGGGTGTGGCATGGTACATCCAAATGTTCTAAGGGGGGTGCATATCGATCCGCAAATTTACTCTGGTTGGGCATTTGGCGTTGGCGTTGATAGATTGGCAATGCTTAGATATTCTATAGATGATTTAAGAACAATGTTTGAAGGCGATATTCGTTTTCTTGAACAATTTGACTGGAAGTAGTAATGCGTTTTAGTTTGCAGTGGTTAAATGAATGGATAGATGTTGGTGATGATACCGATGATTTAGCTCATAAATTAGCTATGGCTGGATTTGAGTCTGAAGGATTATTTAGTGCTGGAAGCACTACAAAGGATACTGTTGTAGGAGTTGTACATGAATTCAATGTGTTAGCTCAAGATGAAACTCTTTCTAAGTATCAAATTCGTATCAAAGATAATAAAATCAAGAATGTACTGTTACCTAGCGGCCTATTAGTCGTTGGACAACAGATTGCATTTGCACCTAATGACACGATACTTGCCACAGCTAAAGTTCAAGCTCAAGAATTTCATGGGGTTGGCACTGAAGGAAAAGTTTGCACTGAAGCAGATTTAGGTTTGTCTGATAGAGATGATTTAGTTTTATTTGATAATAATATTGAAATTGGCAGTGATGTTTTTAGTTCATTATCTTTAGATGACAAAATTTTAGAGTTTGATATTACTCCCAATCGAGGTGATTGTCTCAGTGTGATGGGATTTACCAGAGAGTTGAGTGCAATTTTGCAAAAGACCGCAAAAAGACCAGAATTACCCCGATTGGTTGTTGTGCATCACGATGAAGAATATGCAGTTGATGTCAAAGAACCGATTGCTTGCCCTAGCTTTAATACAAGAGTGGTATTTGATGTTAATAACAATGTAACGAGTCCTATTTGGCTAAGAGAAAGATTGCGCCGCTGCGGTATTCGAAGTATTAACCCGGTTGTTGATATAGCAAATTATGTAATGTTGGAGCTTGGTCAACCTATGCATGTTTATGATTATGATACATTGCAAGGTAGTTTGCAGGTAAGATTTGCAAAAGATCAAGAAAAGCTGAAATTAATTGATGAGAATGAAGTAACTTTGCAAAAAAATACTTTAGTTATTGCTGATAGCGCTGGGGCTCAAGCTATAGCAGGAGTTATGGGTGGTATAGCTAGTAGTGTTACCTCTTCAACCCGTTCAATAGTTTTGGAAAGTGCTTATTTTAGTCCAGAAATAATTTTAGGCAAAGCTAGAAGTTATGGATTAACAACGGATTCGGCATTTAGGTTTGAAAGAGGAGTATGCCCTTCATTGCAGTTAGAGGCAATTGAAAGATTTTGTACGCTATTATTAGAGGTGACTGGTGGTAAATTTGGTCCTATTAAGGAAGCTGTTGCCATTGAATATATCCCTCAACCAAAAATCATCCAATTTAGAAAATCTAAATGTGAGCAATTGCTTGGTATTGAAATAGACTCCAATATAATTCAAAAGATATTCACTCGTTTAGGGTTTACTGTTATTGAAAATAGCAGCCACTGGGACATCCGGGTACCACCGCATCGATTCGATATATGTGAAGAAGTAGATTTAACAGAAGAAGTGGCAAGAATTTATGGCTATGAAAATATTCCAGCAGAGCCGTTGTATGCTACTTTGCAAAAATCTGACAATAATTCATTACATTCTATTGAGAGACTGCTTCGCAATAGTTTACAAGTAAGAGGATATAATGAAACGATTAATTATAGCTTTGTTGATCCTGATGTGCAGGCGAAAATGTTTGACACAACTTTTGCTATGAATTTATTAAATCCTATTTCACCGCAGTTATCCCAAATGCGTCTTAGTTTATTACCAGGTCTTTTGCAAGTTGTGAAATATAATCAGCACCGTCAAAGCGACAGAGTAAGATTATTTGAACTTGGACAATGTTTTGAGAAGAAAACAGAGCTTTTGCAAAAACGTAAATTAGGTGGAGTTGCTTTTGGTGATTTATTTCCTTTGCAATGGGGTAAGTCAAAAGGAGCAGGTGATTTTTTTGATATTAAAAAAGATGTGGAATGCATACTTGCGCGCTTTAGATCTATTGAAGAGTTTGTGTTTACCAGAGCCGATGTGGATTTCTTGCATCCCGGTGTTGGAGCTAAAATTGAGCATGATGGAAATATTATCGGCTTTATTGGGATGTTACATCCAAATATTACAAAGGCATTAGAGCTGAAAGGGGAGGTTTACATATTTGAGTTAGATCTCGAACTAATTCCACAACATATTGCTAATAAGTACAAAAACACGTCAGTATATCCTGCATTGAGGCGCGATATTTCATTTTATGTTGATAAGAATATCTCGGTCCATGAGTTGACTCATGAGATCCGAAAATTGTCCTGTTCATTTTTACAGAATGTGTCTATATTTGATATATATGAGGATAAAATGCAGGCCAATTTAAAGAGTGTGGCCTTGGGGTTAATTCTTCAGCATCAATCTCGTACGTTAGTAGAAGACGAAATAGTGGCTTTTATGGAACAAGTGGTTGATAAATTGAAGAAATCGTTTAACATTGAATTAAGGGACGAATAATATGAGTGCATTAACAAAAGCTGATTTAGCAGAAAGATTACATCTTGATCTTGGTTTAAATAAACGAGAAGCCAAGGAGTTTATCGAAGAATTTTTTGAAGAGGTAAGACATGCTCTAGAGCAGGGCAAAAACGTCAAATTATCGGGATTTGGTAATTTTTTGCTTAGAGATAAGACAGCCAGACCCGGAAGAAATCCAAAAACTGGCGAAGAAATTCCAATTTCTGCTAGACGTGTGGTAACATTCAGGCCTGGACAAAAATTAAGAGCTCGAGTAGAAAATTATGTCGGACCTAACGCAACTAGTGAACGTCAATCGTAGTTTAGAAGATATACCGCCGCGGCGGTATTTTACCATTGGTGAAGTTGCCAAAATATGTTCGGTTAAACCCCATGTGCTTCGTTACTGGGAGCAAGAATTCACCGAATTAAAACCAGCTAAGCGTCGTGGCAATAGACGATATTACCAGTACAAAGATGTAGTGCTAATTAAGAAGATCTATGAATTATTGTATAACAATGGTTATACAATTAATGGTGCCAGGCAATGGATCGCACAATCTCATAAAGCTGTTGCAAGTCCTACGGCTCCACCTGCAATGGATATTGTGCAAGACACAATTTTAGAATTAGAAAACATATTACGAGATTTAAGTTAATACTGAAATTAATTTGTAAATTTGTATGAATTACTGGTTATTTAAATCAGAGCCTTCAACCTATAGCATAGATGATCTGGCTAATGAACCAAACAAAACTGATTGCTGGGATGGTATTCGCAATTACATGGTAAGAAACATGTTGCGTGATGATATCAAAAAAGGTGATTTAGGATTTTTTTATCATTCAAGCTGCAAGGTTCCAGGTATTGTTGGTATTATCAAAGTAGTTAAAGAGGGTTATTCCGATAGCACAGCATTAGATCCAGAAAGTAAATACTATGATCCAAAATCTGATATTGATAATCCACGATGGGTTATGGTTGATGTCAAGCTTGTAAAAAAATTCAAAGAAATTATACCTCTTAGCCAGCTTAGAAAAGATGAAAAGCTAACTAACATGGCGTTATTAAAACGAGGTAATAGGCTGTCAATAACACAAGTTTCTACCAAGGAGTGGGAACATATTCTTAGTTTGAGTAATTAAAGCTTATTAATGAAAAAATCACATAAATTAATATTGTTTACTTTCTAAAACAATAAATTTCCCATGACTATCCTAGATCCTATAGAAGTTTCGGTATCAATGGGGTTAACAGTAATTAGTGTATTAGCAGATATAGTTCCAGTAGCATACTGGTTGGCTGCAATTATCGTTTGATTCTGAAGATACCTTGAGTCATGAATTAACATGGTTATCCAACTATTAAAATCAATTTCTAGTGATTGGCCAGGTTCAATTGGGCGTAGATTATCAAAGTCTTCTTCAGTAACCGTTGTTGTCGTAGAGTTTTTATTGTCTTTCGAATATACCCATAATGTTCCTTCACTATTATTGTCAATCGTGACGTTGTTTTGGGTGTCATCAGCTTTTTCACCAAAGCTAAGCTGACAAAAACTACCAAGTAAGATTGAGAAGACTAAAATGATTTTTTTCATAAAATACTCCAAAACATGCAAGAACAGGCAACAATAATACATCAAGAGAGCAATAAGATCAAGGTGGTAAAAAACAGAGCTATTGTAGGATTATTAGTATAAAAATATCTATACCCACCTAGGTATCTAATTAACAGCTTGAAAAATAATGGCGTATGTTTAGTATAATGAACGTGGTAATGTCAGTTTTAGTTTTTACCACTAGATTAATTTGAGTTAACTATTCAGGTTCTAATATGAATTCACTACAAAAGAAAAGCATGCTGATTGTAGGTTGGATGATACTTTGCATGTATAATGCGTATGCATTAGAAAAAAGCACTGGAGATCGAATGACGCAATCAGCTAAAAAATTAGAAATAGTCACAACAGACTTATCAGATCATTCGGTTTTAACAACGCCTGCCATGGATGTTACATTTCCTCTGCCAGATGAGGTAAAAACTGTGATCAAAAAAATGCGCGAATACATTATTAGCGAGGAGCATGAGGATGGAGTTTTTACTGTTGGGCTTGCAGCCCCTCAGGTGGGCTATCCATTAAGGATTTTCTTTTATCAAATTCCAGCAGCATTAGCCAAAAAATATGAAATAGAGCAGGTTGAATTGTCATTACTCATTAATACGACCTATAAGCCAACAAAAGATAGTATTGAAGAGAAGCAATGGGAAGGATGTTTATCTGTAGAAGATAAAATGGGGGAGGCACTTAGGTTTTCTGAAATTAAATATACAGGTTATAAGGAAGATGGCTCAAAAGAGACAAAGATTGTATCTGGTTTGTTAGCTCAAATCATTCAACATGAAACTGATCATACCTATGGGATATTATTTACCGATAAAGTTCCAGATGATGGAAGTTTAGTTCCAATTAATGAAGCTAAAGCAAAAAAAAATAAAAAATCAGAAAATTAAACATTAATACATTCATATATTTCGTGAAACGGGGCGTGGCGCAGCTTGGTAGCGTACTAGCATGGGGTGCTAGTGGTCGCTGGTTCAAATCCAGTCGCCCCGACCATTTTTTATTATCGGTGCCGTAAAACCTCTTGTATCTCGTGTTTTCCACATGAACTGAGATCTGATATACATTAAATGTGTGATCTATTCGTCATTTCTTTAAAAATTGGACATATTTTAGGCTAAATAGTTATGCTTTTTCTAATATAAATTATTATTCCCTTAATATTCAAATAATTAGGCAATGATTTATTTGGAGCTTTTTTATTCAAATATTGTCTAAGAATATAAGAGGTTAATTTTTATGTGGAGGTTAAGATGAATATTATTTTTAGAGGTAAACAATCCACTGGTGAATTAGCAGATAGCGTGCTTAGCGTTTTAAAATTACTAAGAGACAGATATGGTATTGGTAATTTTAAAGATATGGATTTACAACTGACTTTGTTAGATAGAAACCAAAAAGAAATTGATTTAATAGATGCAACAACTTGCGAACCAATAAAAGTATTTGAAGTTTACAAAACTTCCAGAGAACGTGAGATTGGTCAGGAAGATAGTTATCTTAGTTTAGTTGTTGATAACACAAAAGAAGAATAAAGCTGGGCATTTATTTTACTAATTGAAGCATATCTTGGTTTTAATCTACCATTCTGTATTTTACAAGATAGAGTAATGCTTATTTGTTGAAAGCTAAAATTTCAGGTGCTATTATTGTTTTTTTTGAATGAATTCAATATGAAACGATTAATTTTAGGGTTTCTATTTATCCCTTATTTGTGTTTGGCGCACAATTCATTATATATCAGTGACCATAATGACTTGGCAGCATATATTGATCAATATAATCCAGATCTTAAAATACTCAGCCAACATGTTGATGTAGCCAATGCTAAATTGGATCAATTTAACAGCTCATTTCATCCGACGCTTTCTTTGGATAGTAATTATTCTGATGATCATAAAAAACCCTTTATAGGCTTTCAGCCTTCAAGAACCCAAAACACACATTTTGGTGGAGCAATCAACCAGGATGTTGGATTAGGTGGTGCGTATTCTATTGGAATTACTAATGATACTTCAAAACTATTTGCTCCTCAATTATCATCTCCGACATCTAGTTTTGGTTTGCCAAATACTTTTAATCAGCCAATTGTCTTTGTTGAAGTTACAATGGATATCTCAAAAAATTTATTTGGCAGAATGGATAAAAACAAAGAGAATCAATTATCTCTTAGCGCACGCGTTACAAAAGATAATTGGATACAAACGAAGCGTAAAATATATTTACAAAGTGTATTTTTATTATGGAACATTAGGGCAACAAACGAAGTAATCTCTGATATAAGAACTTATATCATACGACTTGGAAAGCTTGAGGATGATACTGCAACGAGAGTAGATAGAAATACCGCTGAACCTGGTGATCTATATAATTTAAAGGCTACCATTGCCACAAAAAAGGCAGAAACATTAGCTTTAAAACGCAATATAGAAAACGTTGATGCGACTATCAGAAAAATTCTTTCTATGCATGATAATGTTCATTTCAAGCCAACCAAAAGCATGAGAATGATTCAAGAAGATATAGCTAGATCAGAAAGGAATTTACTATCGCATAAAAGCTTTGATGTTGATTGGAGTCGCAAGATGAAAATTGTGGCAACCAATTTAAAAATCGCAAACTTTGAACGTAAGAACATTTATTTAGATACATTGCCAGATGTGAAACTATATGCAAAATATGCAAGTACGGGAACCTCGACAAGTCGCAGTAAGAGTTATGACCAGGCTTTAAATGGTAAAAACCCTCAATATTCAGTTGGTATAAGTTTTAATTGCTCTTTATCTCCAAAAACGTATCGATCATCAAAAACAATAGGCGATGCAAAAGAGAGAGAAAAGTATTTTACTGCAATAAAACTGCTCAAAAAATTAGAAATTGAATTTAGTGCCTTGAAGAAAAAAATAATTGATTTACGTTATGAGTCTGATCAAATAGAGATAGCACTTGATTATGGACAAAAGCATATCGAAGATTTAAGCAAAAGATATGAGCAAGGACGTATTAGTTTATTTGAATTGGTTATTGAAGAAGGCAAATTGCTTGCGCTTAGAGTTCAGCGTAAACAACTATGGTTAGAAAGAATTAAAACTTTAATTGCTTTTTACAGTGAATATGATGAATATAGATATAAGAGTACATTTGTATAGAGAATACTATGATTGACTATTTTGTTAAAAATCCTAAAATTACGGCATTAATTACTTTGGGGATTATTATTTCCGGAATATTAAACTTAGTTTCAATGAAAAGAGAAGCTTTTCCTAATGTTGACTTTGCTCAAGCTATAATAACTACTCATTATCCAGGAGCAACCCCCGAAGATGTGGAAATTTTAATTACCAAAAAAATAGAAGATGTTTTGCGTGAAAATAGTGGTATCAAACAACTAACATCGGTTAGCCAGGAGGGGTTTTCAGAAATAACCTTAAAGGTTGATCTTGATAATGTTGATGCCAAACAAGAATTAACTGAAATCCAAAGAGCGATTGACAGAGTAACTGACTTGCCAGATGATTTACCAAACCCGCCAACTTTTAAAGAAATTAAAACAGAGCAGATGCCTATTTTGGAGATTTCAGTAGTAGGAGGCTCTGATCCATTGGCTTTAAGAAAAGCTGCAGATGATCTCGAAGCTATGCTTGAACTTGTTCAAGGAGTTTCAACTATTAATAAAATTGGTTATCTTAAAAGAGAGTTAAAAGTTCATGTTGATCCTAATAAAATGAAAAAAAGGCATGTGAGTTTTGATGAAATTGTCAGCGCTGTTGATTCGCATAATATAAATTTACCTGGAGGAATATTTGAAAGTAAACCTCGTGAAAAATCCGTTAGGATAAAAAGCGTTATAGATAATGCTGAGGATTTAAAAAATGTTGTTATAAGATCTAATTTATCTAGTCAAGTGGTTACCATTGCAGATATTGGTGATGTGGAGTTCTCATTTGAAAGACCAAAGGTTATTACTAAAACAAACGGAAAACCAAGTATTATACTCGTCATCAAAAAAAACAAACTTGCAGATATTGTACAAATAGCAGAAGATATAAATGTTCAAATCTCTTTGCTTGAAAAAACACTGCCAGAAGGATTTGAAGTACTAATCAGTAATGATGAATCTAAACGAACAACCAATAGATTAAACATTGTTGTTAACAACTCACTGTTTGGTTTTGTATTGTTATTTTGTGCGACAATCGTGTTTTTGAGTCTTCGAACTTCTATAGTGACATCTATGTCAGTTCCAATAATAATTTTATTTACCCTAACAGTTATGACCTGGTGCGGTATTACATTTAATGTTATATCGATGATGGCCATTGTGATTGCTCTTGGGATGTTTGTTGATAATAGCATTGTTATCTCAGAAAATATTTATCGGTTAACTCAACATGGTGTTCCAATACAAAAAGCAGCCATCGATGGCACGAAAGAAATAG
>PVBE011335888.1_pt1 | contig 10433 bp, 6 predicted proteins | sample 1631181 | NCBI WGS metagenome assembly PVBE01 (sample SAMN08397723, study PRJNA350692) | Marine metagenome, whole genome shotgun sequencing project. | isolation source: water | place: Pacific Ocean | collected 2012-04 | reverse complement strand
AGAACAGTCTGTGGTATCGTATCGTCCTTCACGCAAGCGCCTCCGTTTGTGGCGAAAGGTCTGTCAGCGCAGCCTTTGTACCACACGGGGGCGTTTGTTTCTCAGATAACATCAGCCGTTTCATGAATTATCCGGGCTAGTGTCGGGTCGGCGACCCGCCACCAAGAGCTGTCGCCGCGAACCTTGGAGATGGTCGTATGAGCAGAACCACCCGGTTGACTGCCAGCGAGGCGCTGGTCGAGACGCTGGTCGCCCATGGTGTGAACACGGCGTTTGGTATCGCTGGGTCGGCCTATATGGACGCGATGGACCTGTTCCCGCTGGCCGGTATCCGGCTGGTCTCGGTGACGCACGAGCAGAACGCGGCGCACATGGCCGATGGCTACTCGCGGGTGACCAACCGGCACGGGGTGTGTATCGCCCAAAACGGGCCGGGGGTCACGAACTTCGTCACCGCGATCGCCGCCGCCTACTGGGCCCACTCGCCGGTCGTTGCCATCACTCCCGAGGCAGGCAGCACAACGGCGGGACTCGGTGGCTTCCAGGAAACCGACCAGATGCCGATCTTTTCGAAGATCACGCGGTATCAGGTCCACGTGAATTCGCCGGCCCGAATCGCCGAGCTCACCCATCGCGCGCTGACGATCGCCCTCGATGAACGTGGACCCGTGCAGATCAACATTCCACGCGACTACTTCTACGGGGAGCTGGAGACCACCATCCCGTCGCCGCAGACAACCGAGCGCAGCGCCGGCGGGAGCGAGTCGCTCGACCGAGCGGCGGAGCTGCTCGCGAGCGCTCGGCGTCCAGTCGTCCTCGCCGGCGGGGGTCTCGTGATGGGCGACGGGGTGGATGCCGCCCGTCGGCTGGCTGAACACCTGTCCTGCCCCGTGGTCACCAGTTATCTGCACAACGACGCGTTTCCGGCAAGCCACGAGCTGGCGTGCGGGCCACTCGGCTACCAAGGCTCGAAGGCTGCGATGCGTCTGATCGCGAAGGCTGACGTGGTGCTGGCGCTCGGCAGCCGGCTCGGGCCGTTTGGGACTCTCCCGCAACATGGCATCGATTACTGGCCGACGACGGCCGAGGTGATCCAGGTCGATGCCGACACACGGATGCTTGGGCTCGTCAAGCCGATCGCGCTGGGTATCTGTGGCGACGCCGGGCGCGCGGCCGAAGCGATACGGGTGCGGCTCGTCGAGGCGTCCGGGGGGGCGCCGGCGCGCGACGAGCACCGCATTGCGGAGATCGCGTCCGAGAAGGCCGCCTGGTCTGCCGAGCTCGCAGCCTTGACCACGCCGTCCCAGCCGGGTCGAATCAGTCCGCGGGCGGCATTGGCGGAGCTGGCCAAGGCGATGCCGACCGACGCGATGGTATCCACCGATATCGGCAACGTGTGCTCGACCGCCAACGCCTACCTGGCATTCGAACAGCCCAGAAGCTTTCTGGCCGCGATGAGCTGGGGCAATTGCGGCTACGCCTTCCCGGCCGCGATCGGCGCCAAGGTGGGACGTCCGGATCGACCTGCGGTGGCCTATGTCGGGGAAGGGGCCTGGGGTATGAGCCTGGCCGAGACGATGACCTGTGTCCGCGAGCAGATTCCTGTCGTGGCAGTGGTCTTCGACAACCAGCAGTGGGGCGCAGAGAAGCGCAACCAGCTGGACTTCTTCGATGGTCGTGCCGTCGCCACCAACCTGGACAACCCCGACTTCGCGGCGATCGGCCGGGCGATGGGTGCCGACGGCATCCTCGTCGAGGAGGTAGACCAGATTGGCACCGCGCTGCGGTCGGCCGTCGCCTCCGGCCGGCCGACGGTGCTGACCCTGCGGCTCAACCAGGAGCTGGCCGAGCCGTTCCGGCGCGACGCCTTCAAGCCGAAGCCAACCAGATTGCTCGACAAGTATCGTTCGCTCAGCGGGTAGCGATCTCGCCATCGATCACAGGAGCGACATATGACAGGGAGATCCCACGTCGGCACACTGTTGCTTCTGGTCGGCTGTGTCGCGGGGTGCACGGCGCCGATGGGGGGTGTGGCACCGGACGCCATCTGGCTCAACGGCACGGTTATCACGATGGAAGGCGACCAGCAAGCGGAGGCGGTCGCCATTCTCGGCGACGAGATCGTCGCCGTGGGTGGCGCAGACGACATCGGTCCGTTAGCGGGGCCGGCGACGCGGGTGGTCGACCTCGAGGGGCGCACGATGATCCCTGGTTTCTACGCCCCGCATGATCATTTTCCCGGATCCGGGCGGGTTGCGGTGATCCAGGTCGACCTGAACAGCCCGCCAATCGGGACGATCGAGAACATCGACGAGCTGATCGCCGCCCTGCGCGCTCAGGCCGACCGGTTGCCGGCCGGGCAATGGATCTCGGGCCGGGGCTATGACGACACCTTGCTCGCAGAACAGCGACACCCGACCCGAGACGACCTCGACCGCGCCTCCGCCACCCATCCGATCTATATCAGCCACACGTCGGGACATCTCGGTGTCGCCAACAGCCTGGCATTGGAGCTGGCCGGCGTCACGCGCGATACACCCGATCCACCGGGCGGTGTCGTGCGCAAGGACCCGGAGACCGGCGAACCGGACGGCGTGTTCGAGGAGAGCGGCGGGATGGTCAGCCGTCTCATTCCTCCACCCACACCGGACCAGACCATGGAGTCGTATCGGGTGGCGGTCGAGGACTATGTCGAGGACGGGGTGACGACCGCTGTGATCGCTGGCGGTGGGCGCGGCAGTCTCGAAGGCCTGCAGCGCGCACGCGACGCCGGCATCCTGACGTTTCGCGTCGTCACGATGATGTCGCGCGGCGGGCCGGGACAGCCGTCGGCCGCCGAGGCGGGCGGGATCGTCTCCGGCTTCGGAGATGAGTACCTCAAGCTTGGGGCGATCAAGATTGTGCAGGACGGGTCGAACCAGGGGTACACGGGCTTCTTCACCGAGCCGTATCACACCCCGTTCAAGGGGGACCCGGACTATCGCGGCTATCCACGCCACAGTCGGGAAGACCTGACCACGATGGTGCAGGAGTTGCACGAGGCTGGCTATCAGATCGCGATTCACGCCAACGGTGACGCGGCGATCGACGATGTTCTACACGCGTTCCGCGTGGCGCAGGAGCGGTTTCCGCGAGAAGACGCTCGGCACCGAATCGAGCACTGCCAGATGGTGCGTCAGGACCAGCTCGATGCCATCGCCGAACTGAAACTCTCTCCTTCGTTCTTTGTTGGCCACGTCTACTACTGGGGTGACCGGCACCGCGACATTTTCATGGGGCCAGAGCGAGCGGCCGGGATCAGCGCCCTTCGGTCGTCGATCGACCGCGGTATCAGGTTCACCGTGCACGACGATACACCGGTCACACCGGTCAACCCCCTGCAGCTGGTGTGGGTGAGTGTGAACCGGCGCACCAAGACCGACCAGGTGCTCGGCCCCGACGAGCGGATCACACCGCTTGACGCGTTGCGTGCCGTGACCATCGACGCCGCCTGGCAGAACTTCGAGGAGGACATCAAAGGTTCGATCACACCCGGCAAGCTCGCCGACTTTGTCGTGCTCGACCGCAACCCCTTGACGGTCGACCCGGCCGAGATCCGCAACATCGAGGTGGTCGAGACGATTGTCGGCGGCGAGACGGTCTTCCGTCGCGACATGTGATGGGCGCCCGTGGTCCGATCGATCCGATGACAGAGCGTCCCGAGCTCCGCCCGACGCTGAGACCACTCCAGGTTGGTGCGCTGGCGCTGGGCTGCATCATCGGATTCGGCTGCTTCGTCCTCCCCGGCGATTTCATGACCAGGGCCGGTCCAATCGGGGCGTCGCTGGGTGTCCTCCTGGGCGGAGCCGCGATGCTGGTCATCGCCCGCAGCTATGGCGTGATGGTGCGCGTATTTCCGGTCGCCGGTGCAGAATTCGCCTATGCCTACCACGCCTGCGGTCGCTACCACGCGTATGCATGCGGCTGGTTCCTCGCGCTGGGATATCTGGCCATCGTACCGCTGAATGCCACTGCGCTTGGTGTGCTCGGCAAGTTCATCGCGCCCCAGCTGTTTGCGCGTGGGTATCTCTACACGGTGGCCGGCTTCGAGGTATTCGCCGGCGAGGTCGCGCTGGCCGGCGCCGCGATAGCGGTCGTGGGCCTGATTCAGCTACGGGGTGTTCAGGCCGTGGGCACTCTCCAGGTAGCGATGACGGCGCTCCTTGTTGGCGTGGTCGTGGTCGTCGGGCTCGGCACACCGGTCTCGGGGGCATCGATCGCCAACCTGCAGCCGTACTTCGCGCCGGACCGGAGCCCACTTACGGGGGTCCTGGCGATGGTCGCTATCGCACCGTGGCTCTATGTCGGGTTCGACACGTTGCCACAGGCGGCCGAAGAGTTCGACTTCTCGCCCCGGCAAGGGCTCCGCCTGATGGCGCTGTCCATCGGGGCCGGGGCGGTGATGTACGTCGTTATGATCCTGGCCACCGCATCCGTATTTCGGTGGCGGGATCTCGTCACCAGCGCGCCGCTCTGGGCGACCGGCACTAGCGTGCGGGCCAGCTTGGGCCTTGCCGGACTCGCGTGTCTCGCGTTAGCGGTGACGATGGCGGTGTTCACCGGGATCAACGGCTTCTTCATGGCCGCCAGCCGATTGCTGTTTGGCATGGGTCGAGCGAAACTGCTTCCGGCCTGGTTTGCGCGGGTCCATCCCACCCATGGCACCCCCGCCAACGCCGTCCTCTTCGTCGGTGTCGTCTCGCTGATCGCGCCCTGGTTCGGTCGCGAGGTCATCGTCTGGGTGGTCGACATGGCGGCGCTGGGTACCGCGTTCGGCTACTTCTACACGTGTCGAGCCGCCGCGCGCGTCGCCGCCGATAGCGGTCAGACCGACGCCCCGCGCAGTCGCCGTCAGGCCGTGGTCGGTGCGACGCTGTCGCTCGGCTTCATCTTCCTGCTATGCGTGCCCGGGATGCCGGGGTTCATGGCCACCCCGTCCTGGATCGCCCTCGCCGCCTGGATCGGTCTGGGACTGCTGTTTTTCGCTGGCCGGGCGGGACAGTATCGGGCGCTGCCGTCGAGCGAGCTGGACCGCTTGATCTTACGTCGGTGACTGACCCTTCGACCGCGTCGGGCACGGCTGTGGCGTCGGTGACATCGGGTGGGCTTGGGGCGGATCGTGGCGAGAGGACCATGCCGATGAGACTGCTCTTGATACTGGCATTGGGCGTTGTTGCAGGATTCGAGGCTGATGCGAGGTAATCCAACCCACCGGCGCCTCAGCGACCGATGCTGTAGGACTCGGGACGACCAAGCTCGGTCATCCGATTCAAGACGTTGCACGCAAGCCGTGCCTCCGTCTGCCGCCCTCCTGGCGTCCGGGCTCGCAGACCTCCTCCGATCATCGATTTGTACCGAAAAACCGCATCCTCGACGCGCGCCTGCCGATGGTATCCCGACGCCTTCTTCCAGCGTCGACGTCCGAGTGCCTTCACCCGCTTGATCGTCCGATCTCGGACACTGGACCGGGGTCCGCGTCGAGACACCGACGCCGTCTTGGCCGGCGGCACCACGACAGTTGCTCCTCGCGCACCGGCCGCATCGTAGAACGCGATCGTGTCGTCGGCCGCATCCGCCGTCACGCTCAACACGTCCCCGTCCACCTGTTCGACCAGACCAAGGCCCGTTGTCGCATCGTCGGCCGTCGGCTCCGTCAACGCCTGGGCCACGATCACACCGGACCGGTCCACACCGAGATGGAGCTTCTTCCAGCCGCGCTGGCCGCGTCTTCCATGTTTCGCTGCAGCCCATTCGCCCTCACCAACGACCGACAGTCCCGTGCTATCGACGATGAGATGAAGAGGGCCCTGCGCCAGAAGACGATCGAGTGCGAGATCGAGGCGCCGGCTCCGCCGCGACAGCGTGGTGTGGTCCGGCGCCTCGAGATCCGCGTGCATCAAGCCGAAGATTGACCGCAAGAAGCCCTCCGTCTGACGCAACGGCAAGCGGAAGACGAGTCGGAGCGTCAGTGCGGTCTCGATCGCGAGATCAGAGAACTTCCTCGGTCCGCCCGGCAGGCCGGACGGCGCCGGGCTCCACGCCTCCATCGCGTCGGCGGAGAGCCAGAGCGTGATGTCGCCGCGCCGTACGAGAGCTTGTTCGTACTTTGCCCAATTCCCGACGCGGTATTTCGTTTTGTACTTCGGATGCACCCTCGAATTCATCCGTAAATTGTGCGACAGTTGCGGTCGACGACGCCAGGTGTCCGGGATCGCCAGGTCGAACACCGTGGACGTGCACCAACGCCTGTTGGGCGGGCTTCACCACGACTATCGCAGGGCGGCGTAGACGTGTCGCAATGACCAGAGCGACGCGGATGAACGAAGTAGCCAGGGCTATCGAATCAAGTACCAGCGCCGCTGCGCGGGGGCGAACAGCTCGTAGCCATCCTCCGTGAGGTGCGCATCGTCCTCGAACGGGATGGTGACCGTGTCGTCTTGCCATTCGGGGACGGCGGTCGTGGCGCTGAACTCGATCGATCGGTAGGCCCCCAGCCGCAGAATCGAGTCACGCGGCCCGGGTGGGCCGAGTTCCATGTTGCGGGCGTTCAGGTTCGGCCCGAGCGCGTGCCCCTGGTAGCCTATCGGGTGCGAGTAGAGGCTGGGGAGGAAGTCGATGCCGTCGAGCCGCTTCATGATCGCGATCGTGGCCTCGCGTCCCGTCATGCCTGGCCGCGGCGCGTCGAGGAAGGCCTCCTGGACCGTCACGGCGTTGCGCAGCGCCACCTGGAGCCCCTCGGGTACGTCCGGTTCTCCTTCCCGGAGGACGTAGGCCACCTTCTGCCAGTCGCTCGCGAAGCCAAGGTAGTCGAAGCCGCAGTCCAGGTGGATGACGTCGCCACGCTGATAGACCAGGTCGTCCGGGGCGGGGTGCACGTACGGGATCGCCTGGCCCGTGTCCGGGTCGAACCGCTGGACGGCGGTGTGGATCTCGAACCAGGGGACGGCCCCCACGCCGAGGTCGGCGACCCGCTGCTCGAACCACCACTTGACGTCAGCCGCGGTCGTGCGGCCCGGGACGATCACCTCGTTCGACAACACGGTCTGGGCCAGCACGTCGGTCGCCTGGACGAGCGCGCGGTAGTACTCCAACTCCTCGGGCAGGCGCGTGTCGAAGTACGCCTCGATCAGATCTCTAGCCGACACGATGCGGTCGCTGGCCTCCGGCCCGAGGGCTTCGACGAGGAAGCGATAGGAGTCGTAGGTAAGCCCGCTGTCCTGGCCTCGCGCGCCATCGATGTTCAGGGCGATCGTCTTCGGAGCGTAGCGGTCCAGGAGGGTGCGTAGGCCGGTCGCCGTGTCCTGGAACCCACGGTCGGATCGCGGCGTCGGCAGCGACTCGAAGAACCGCGCGTAGTCCTCGGTCGGACGCCAGTAGTTGGAGAAGCGCCGGAGGCCCTCGGCGCCCCCGTCGACGAAGACGTAAACGTCCCGCCGCGAGACGTAGGCGAGGGTCGGCGCGATGTAGGCGGTGACCGGATCGTCGTGGAACTCCTCGTTGACGACGATCCACATGCCGACCCCGTGCTTCCGCATCATCGGGAGGAGTTGCGCGTGCTTCCGCTCCAGCCACCGCAACCGGAGCTCGTACTGCTCCCGCACGCCGAGCAGCTCGGGCATCGCGGGGACGACGCGCCCATCGAAGAGCGTGATCGGTCCAACGCTGCGCTGGGACGGCCGGGACGCTTCCCTAGGGCCGATGCCGTCGGTCGCTGCCAGCGGCAGGATCGCGACGGCCGCGATCGCGGCTGCCACGGCCCAGCGCGGGATCCAGCCGGCATCCGCTCGGTCGGCTCCGGATCGCAACATCTGCATGGGCCGCATCATACGGATGTGGGCCGGGTAGTGGAAGAGAAAACCTCGGGGGCTCGAGGGCGTGTCGCCAGCCGGGCCAGAGGCGACAGAGCCACGTCCAGAACAGCCGATCGACGGGCCGCAATCGCGGTCGGCCGCGCGCCTGTCGCTGTAAGACCGCCAATTGATGCCGCAGCGCGGCGTTCTCGATCTGGAGCGCCACCCGGCTCCGCAGGCCCGAACCCAACGCGGCGAGGAGGACGAGACACACGGTCCGCATGGCCCGTGAGGCTAGCAGGACGACGGGCTTTCCTCAATGTACACAAGGCGGACGAGATTTCCGGTAGGGACAGGAGGCTGTTGGTCGGGTATGTCCCTGGTCTACCCGACCATGCCCACGCGGATGGAGTTTCTGGTAGGGACAGGCTAGTCAGCATCAGCGCGGCGACACCGCCGAGCGACTCAAACTGCCGCCGGTACGATTCTCGGGTCTTGGGTCAGCGCCGCTCAACTGGTCGACGATTCCGCTCGATTACGACGTCCGAATCCGCGCAGTGCGTTAGAGTCTTGGCAAGAGTCAGGCGCGGTTCGCTGAACTTGTGGGCGCAGCTCGGAAGGCCGTCGTGTAGCAGTGGGAATCACGAGGGCGCTGTCCATCGCCAGTGTTTTGGCGACGCATCGAGCCACTCTGTCCCACTCGGTCCGAAGCGCCGAACAGCCGATACGATGACGACGATCCAGCATGACACCTATCAAGTCGGATTCATGACGATCCGGGCGGCGGATCGCTGAATCGAGTCCATGCCGCGAAGCACTGATCTTGCCAGGGGGAGCATCGCCGAGGGCTCCGCTCAGTATCGGGATCGCTACGCCGAGCCCGAATCGGGCTTGGCGGCGCTGTGCCAGGACTCCTTCGACGCAGTCATGGTCGTACCGGTGTGCGCGGAGTCGGCGGCCTTCGTTGATGGATACCGAGCTGCGGCGCGGGATGCGGGCCGCCTGCTCGTCATTGCGGTGCTCAACGGCCGCGTGGGGGCAGACGATTCGGTTCATGCGCTAAACGCGGAGTGCGCTCGTGAACTCAGTTCTCGGTTTTCACTGCTGGAGCTCGGCCGCGGCGGATGGCTGGGCCACGATGCGAGTATGAGCTTGCTCGTGGTCGACCGGTTCACGACCGATCGTCGCTTGGGGTCGCGACAGGGCGTTGGCTTGGCTCGCAAGATCGGTGCAGACGTTGCCCTCGAGCTCATAGCCGCGGGGCGCGTACGCCACCCGTTCTTCGCGATGACGGACGCCGACACGCGCTTGCCCGAGGACTACTTCGGACGCATCGCCGAGCTCGAGCCCGAGTGCTCGGCTGCCATGTTTCCGTTCTGGCACGAGCCGAGTGGCAAGGGTGAGGTGGATCGCGCCACCGCGCTCTACGAGATCCGCCTCCGTTACTTACAGCGCGGCCTCCAATGGGCGAACTCGCCCTATGCGTTTCATGCCGTGGGCAGCACGATGGCGGTGCACGCCCTCAGTTACGCCCAGGTTCGCGGCGTGCCCAAGCGGCAGGCGGCGGAGGACTTCTATCTCCTCGGCAAGCTGAGCAAGCTGCGGCCTCTGGCACGCGTTCGGGGCGCACCCGTTCGGATTCGCAGTCGCGTGTCTAGTCGTGTGCCCTTCGGAACCGGCGCGGAAACCGCCAAGCTGACCCGTGGAGACGCCCTCGAGCTGTACCATCCCGACTGTTTCGCTGCCGTTCGGGACGTTATGCGGAGGCTACAGTCCATGTCGGAGTTTCCGTGTGTTTCGGGGGAAGAGCTGCCCACTCACATGAGCCCTCCCGTGAAGGGCTTTCTGGAGTCACAGGGCGCGCTCCGTGCCTGGCAAGAGCTCAGCGAGCAAGCTCCGAACCCGCCGGCACGGCTTCGTCGCCTTCATGGCTGGTTCGATGGATTCCGCACCTTGAAGCTGATTCACCACGTGCGGGATCACGCGGCGTCGTCGCTACCATGGCAGGATGCGATCCGGCTCGCGCCGTTCATGGGCGACGTTGAAGACGATGGTGCGTGTCTGAGCGAAGCTCGAACGGAGCTGCTTCGTCTCGAGCAGACTCTGCCTCGGTTGGTCGGTCCCAGTGTGTACCAGTAGGAAGCGTCGGGCGACTCGCCGAGCACCCGGACACACTCGTTATTCTTTGAAGTCCGGAAGGGCAGCCGCCGACGTCGAGGCCGGCCCGTGACGCCACGCGAGATCGGCGAGCTCGTGCAAAGAGTCGCCCTACCGCTTCCGCGATCTACCTAGAGCGCACACTGCGCCGAACCTTTTCGCGCGACGAGCGTCTAATCGACTAGAAGGGAGGTGAGAGAGATTGAGAATCTGGTCATTTTCGAATACGGCCGAGTGGATCGTCGGGGGATTGCTCTTGTTGTCAATCGGCGTGAGATTTTGACCCCTGATCGGCGTCGGATTTTGCCCCCCCTCACTCACGGTGTTTGAAGCGCCAGGAGTCATTGCCGGTCTCGATGATCTCGCAGTGATGGGTGAGCCGATCGAGCAGCGCCGTGGTCATCTTGGGGTCGGTAAAGACCTGCGGCCATTCGGCGAAGGCGAGGT
>PVBE010786129.1_pt1 | contig 10433 bp, 9 predicted proteins | sample 1631181 | NCBI WGS metagenome assembly PVBE01 (sample SAMN08397723, study PRJNA350692) | Marine metagenome, whole genome shotgun sequencing project. | isolation source: water | place: Pacific Ocean | collected 2012-04 | reverse complement strand
TCTGTGTGGTGCCGCTATGTTTTACCGCGCTGGCGTGTGGCGTACTGTTCTTCATACCCGACCGGTTGGAGGTCTTTCTCGGCGGCATCATGGGGGCACTGTAGTTGTGACGGAGGAAACATCGGTGACGGATGAACCCACCGAAGAGCGCCCCCGGTGGCTCGACCGCAAGGAGAATGTGACCAAGATCGCACGTATGCTCTATGGCGTTTGCGCCGTATTGCTGCTCGCCGATTTAGTCGTTGACCGCCATCCGGAAACCCAGATCGATGCTATCCCCTTTTACTATGGGGTCTACGGGTTTGTTGGCAGTGTGTTCTTGGTGCTGACGGCTAAGGAAGTTCTGCGCCGGTTCGTCATGCGGTCCGAGGACTACTACGATGATTGAGTTCCCGCCCGGCCTGCTTCTCATGTTCGGCGCCCTGCTTGTTCCGGTGCTGCATGGCCCGCTGCGCGCGGCGTGGATGCTGGCGCTGCCAATTGCCGGGTTCCTGCTGATCTACTCGCTGCCGGATGGTAACTTGGTGCCGGTCTTAGCATTCGGACAGGAGCTCGAGTTGCTGCGCGTCGACCACTTGTCGAAGGTGTTCGGCTACATATTCATGATCGCCTCGCTGCTCGGGGTAATCTACGCCTTGCACGTGCGCGCGGCCGGCGAGCAAGCGGCCTCACTGGTTTATGCAGGTGCGGCCATCGGCGCGGTGTTTGCCGGTGACCTAGTCACACTGTTCGTCTATTGGGAACTGACCGCCATCGCCTCGGTGTTTTTGATCCTGGCGCGGCGTACGCCGGAAGCGCGGGCGGCGGCGATGCGCTATCTCATCGTTCAGGTCGGCTCCGGCGTGCTGCTGCTGGCCGGGCTGATCGTGCGTTGGCACGAAACCGGATCGATAGCATTCGAGCATATTGGCCTCGACGGTTCGGGCGGGCTATTGATCATCCTCGCCTTCGGCATCAAGTGCGCGTTCCCGCTGCTACATAACTGGCTGCAGGATTCCTATCCGCAGGCCACCGTGACCGGCACAGTGATCCTATCGGCGTTTACCACCAAGCTCGCGGTTTATGCTCTGGCGCGTGGCTTCGCCGGCACGGAAGAGTTGATCTGGATCGGCGCGATTATGACCGCTTTCCCAATTTTCTACGCGGTGGTCGAGAATGATTTGCGCCGGGTGCTGGCCTACAGCCTCAACAACCAGCTCGGCTTTATGGTGGTGGGCATCGGCATTGGCACCGAACTGGCACTCAACGGCACTGCGGCGCATGCGTTTAGTCATATTATCTACAAGGCACTGTTGTTCATGTCGGTCGGTGCCGTTCTGTACCGTACCGGCACCGCGTTAGGGACCGAGCTCGGTGGGCTCTACAAGTCGATGCCGTTTACCACCGGCTTCTGTATCGTCGGCGCGGCGTCGATCTCGGCGTTCCCGCTGTTCAGTGGGTTCATCAGTAAGTCGATGATTCTATCAGCGGCGGCCCATGAGGGCCATTATGTGGTGTGGTTGGTATTGGTGTTCGCCTCGGCCGGTGTATTTCACCATTCGGGCATCAAGATTCCATTCTTCGCCTTCTTCGCGCACGATTCCGGTAAACGGGTCAAAGAAGCGCCGTGGAACATGCTAGTTGCCATGGCGATCGCCGCCGCACTTTGTATCGGCATCGGCGTCTATCCGACGGCGCTCTATAATATTCTACCGTACCCGGTAGCTTATGTGCCTTACACCGAATCCCATGTCCTGTCGCAACTTCAGTTACTGTTATTCTCCGCGCTGGCGTTTACCGTTCTGATACGAATCGGTATCTACCCGCCCGAAATGCGCTCGACCAATCTCGACACTGATTGGTTCTACCGCCGCCTCGGACGGTTCGTGCAAAACGTCGCTTATCCGCTGGGTAGTAGTGCCTACACCGGCTTCCGCCGCGCCGCCATGCGCCGGGCCGAGCGTTTCGTCTATCAGCTCTACCGCCACCATGGACCGCAGGGCACGCTGGCGCGCAGCTGGCCGACCGGCAGCATGGTGTTGTGGGTGGCGGTGTTGCTGGGTGGGTATCTGTTCCTCTATTTTATCTGATGATTTTGACCAACCACCTGCGGCGCATGGAGGTGGCGGGTCGACCATGAACGAAATATAACTGCCTTCTTTTTCGTTATTAGCCACCTCCGTCACCATTTTCGTCTGTACTGGGTACTACTGGTGCGGACGAGGCGGTGGGTGCTGGAATCGGATTGACTTCCGGATCGGAGCTCCGCGTGCTTATCTCAAACTCAACTTTACCAGCTTTACCGCACCATTTCTTAGCTTGAAGAGGGCTTCCCAATATTCCGCGGTATCGATGTAGACGTTTATCATCGGTTGGACGAGGAAGAAGGTGCCATCGCGGTAGAGTTGGGCATCCTGCGTCCGGCAAAAAAGGGCACCTGAAGCGGTAGAAAGCGTTTTACTAATGCCCGCCTGGACTGCCAGAGCTTCGTTGTACAGTGATGTTTTTGAGCTTCAAAGGCTACTTCAAACGTTGCCGCAATTCTTTCTCACATGGACGAAATCGCAATGGTTGGGGTGCGTGATGTGGTCTGTCAGCGATCGAATAATGGCATCCATTTTCCTGGCCACTTAGCCGGTAGTGGATGAAATAAATTCAACCTGGCTGGTGGTTTTTGCTGCTGAAAGGGCTAAGTCCTTTACTAGGACTTGCCGGGGCAGCCCGCACGCGGGCAAAAGGATTTTTATGCGAACCATGGGCGATACCGATAGGTCGTCGATACCGGGCCAGGAGCGACGTGCGGTGCGCGCGCTGCTACCGTATCTTTGGCCGAGTAGACAGTGGAAAATGAAAGTGCGGGTAGTTATTGCCGTGCTGCTGTTGATCACTGCGAAGGTGGCGGCCGTTGCCGTGCCGTGGGTGTTTGGCAGGATGGTTGATATCCTCGACAAGCCGGCTGGAACAACTGCCATCGTCGTGCCGCTAGCGCTGCTGATCGGCTACGGCTTGCTGCGGGTGGGCCAACAGGGGTTCGCCGAGTTGCGCGATTTCGTCTTTGCCAAGGTCGGTCAGCGGGCGATCCGAAGCATTGCGCTACTAGTTTTCCGGCAGCTGCACGGGCTGGCGCTGCGCTTTCACCTCGACCGCCAGACCGGCGGCCTCAGCCGGGCCATCGAGCGCGGCATCAAGGGCATCGACTTCCTGCTGCGCTTCATGCTGTTCAACATTTTACCGACCTTGGTGGAGATCGCTCTTGTTTGCGCCATCCTGTGGTCACTGTTTGGCTTAATCTTCAGTGTCATCACGCTGATTACCGTCAGCGTCTACATCTCCTTCACGCTGTTGTTCACCGAGTGGCGGCTAAAGTACCGCCGGGCGATGAACAAGAGCGATAGCGAGGCCAATACTAAGGCCATCGACAGCCTGCTAAACTTCGAGACGGTCAAATATTTTGGTAACGAGGAACATGAGGCGCAGCGCTACGACCAATCGATGCAGCGCTATGAATACGCCGCGGTCAAAAGCCTGACTACGCTATCGCTGTTGAACGTGGGGCAGGGTGTTATCATCGCTGTTGGGCTGACGATCCTGCTCGTGCTCAGCGGCTTCCGGGTGGCCGACGGGTCGATGTCGATTGGCCAATTCGCGGCCGTTAACCTGTACATGATGCAGCTATTCCAGCCGCTTAACTTCCTCGGCTTCGTCTACCGCGAAATTCGCCAATCTCTGGTCGACATGGAGAACATGTTCGGCTTGCTCGATATTGGTCGCGAAATCTCCGACGCGCCGAAAGCCAAACCTTTGGCGGTGGGTGACGGCGTGGTGTGCTTCGAGAACGTATCGTTTTCCTACGATCAGCGGCGGCCGATCCTGAAGGACTTGAGCTTCGAAGTGCCGGCGGGACAGAAGGTCGCGATCGTTGGTGCCTCGGGCGCCGGCAAGTCGACGATCTCGCGCCTGCTGTTTCGCTTCTACGATATTGACGAGGGCTGCATTACCATCGGTGGGCAGGATATCCGTGACGTTACCCAGGCTAGCCTGCGTGCTGCCATCGGCATCGTTCCCCAAGATACAGTGCTGTTCAATGACACGGTATTCTACAACATCCAGTATGGCCGCCCGAGCGCAACGCCGTCGGAAGTCGAAGACGCCGCGCGCCTGGCACAGATCCACGATTTTGTCATGGACTTGCCGGACGGCTACAATGCGCGGGTCGGCGAGCGCGGTCTCAAACTGTCGGGCGGCGAGAAGCAGCGCGTGGCCATAGCACGGACCATCTTGAAGCGCCCGCAGATCCTATTGTTTGACGAGGCGACCTCGGCGCTCGATACTCATACCGAGCGCGAAATCCAAAAATCGCTCGACGATGTGTCGGCCAACCGCACGACGCTGGTGATCGCGCACCGGTTGTCGACTGTGGTCAACGCCGATGAGATCATCGTGCTTGACGGGGGACGCATTATTGAGCGTGGACAACACAGAGATTTATTGGCTCATAGCGGCGCCTACGCCACCCTGTGGGCGCGCCAGCAGGCGGCCGCGCGGCGCGGCGAAGACGAAGAGGCGGACGAAGATGTCAGCTTCGGCGTCGGCGAATCCACTCCGGCAAAATAACGCCGCATTCCGACGAGCCAGTCCTCGTCCTGAGCCTATCGAAGGATGGCGGGAAGATAACCCTGTGCCTAGATAAGCGACCATAAGGTTATCTCGAAATTTTTTGCTTTACTTAATTTCCACCGCGTAACTCGTCACCGGCGGTGGGGACTTAATCATATTCTGGGATTTTAGAAATTCAGCGAAGCGGGCATAGCGACCTTCATCCAGAGCGCCTGGCCGGAGCGCGAAGCGCGGCATGGTATCGCGCCAGGCGCGCTTGTTGAGTTCGTTGTTGAGTTCCTTGTGACCCTTTAGGAATAGTTTCCACGCCGCGTCGGGATGGTTAACCATGTATTGGGTTCCAGCCTCGATGGCATCGATAAAAGCGCGCAGCTTAGCATCGCCAAGCCGGTCGTTTTTTGCCACCAGGATTAATTCGTCGTAGGCTGGGATACCCTCTTCTTCGAGATAGAATGCGCGGCCGGGGCGCCCAGCGATATCCATTTGGTTGAGCTCGAAATTTCGAAACGCACCGATCACTGCGTCGACTTGTCCACTCATCAGCGATGGCGAGAGAGAGAAGTTAACGTTGATCAGCTCGACGTCTTTTAGTGACAGGCCGTGCTTGGCGAGCATGGCGCCGAGCAGTGCGTCTTCGAATCCACCGACCGAGAAGCCAACCTTGCGACCCTTGAGGTCAGCGATGGATTTGATCGGGCTATCAGCCAGAACGACCACCGAGTTGAGCGGTGTGGCGACTAGGGTGCCGATGCGCGTCAGGGGTAATCCAGCCTCGACCTGTAAGTGCAGTTGCGGCTGATAGGACACGGCAACGTCCGCTTTTCCAGCGGCGACTAGTTTGGGTGGATCGTTGGGATCGGCCGGCGCGATTAATTCGACCTCGAGGCCGCGCTTTGCGAACTCGCCGCGTTCCAGCGCCACGAACAACGGCCCATGGTCGGGATTGACGAACCAGTCGAGCAGCACGGTTAGTTTCTCCGCTGCGCTCGTCGGTCCTGACGCCAGGATTATTCCAGTCGCCAATAGCAGGGTCAAAAATTGTTTCATGTATTTACTCCAAAAAACAGGTTCAGATTAACTGAGCCGGATCGCTTTCCGGTTGCCAGGAGATCACGCGCCGTAGGATGGCGTCGATGGCGAAATAAATGACGACGGCGGCGGTGGCCAAGACGAACAGGGCGGCGAACATGGCGTCGGTTTGCACGCGCCCGTTCATTAGCAGCATGTAGTAGCCGAGCCCGGCCGACGAGCCGACCCATTCGCCGACCACGGCGCCGATGGGGGCGACGGCGGCTGCAACGCGCAACCCCGAGGCGAGGGCCGGCATAGCCGCAGGCAGGCGGATTTGGTGCAGTATCGCCCATTTTGATGCGCCCATTGTTTGTGCCAGGTCGAGCCAGCCGGGCTCGGTACGGCGCAAACCATCATAGAGCGCCGCGGTGACCGGAAAATATATGATCAGCGTCGCCATCACCACTTTTGGCGCCATGCCGTAACCCAGCCATAGGACCAAGATCGGCGCCAGGGCGAATACCGGAATAGCTTGGGAGACCACTAGCACCGGCAGAATCCATGACCGGGCAGGGCGGAAATAGGCCATGGTCAGAGCGCTTATCGCGCCGAACACGGTGCCAAAAATCAGCCCGAGAAAGATCTCCGAGATGGTGATGCAGGCGTGACCGGCCAGCACATCGGCACGCGCGATCGCCGTATTCAGAACGTCGAGGGGTGCAGGCAGAATAAACGGCGCGATGGCGAACAGGCTGACTACGGCCTGCCATACGACCAGCAGTCCAGTGAACACGATGAAGGGGCGCAGAAACCTCATGACGTGCCGCCGATCGAGGGTTCTGCTGCCGCGGCGCCGAGTTGCACCAACAGTGATTGATGAAGTTCGTACAGTGCCGGGTCGGTAGGGTTGCGCGGGGTTTCGCCCGGCGGTTTCATCGCCGGCTCCAACTGCGCTGGCCGGCCCGCCATCACGTGGATGCGGTGGCCCAGGCGCAGCGCTTCTAGGGGGTCGTGGGTGACTAGTAGCACCGTGCGGCCGCGCAACAGACGCGCCGCCAATTCCTGCAGACGGGCCCGGGTGATCGCGTCAACGGCGGAAAACGGTTCGTCCATCAAGACTACCGGACGGCCCGCCATTAGCGTGCGCGCCAAGGCGGCGCGCTGGCGCTGGCCGCCCGACAAGGTCGCCGGTAACGCCTCGGGTCGCTCGTCGAGGCCGACATCGGCCAGTAACGACGCGATGTGCGCGCTATCGGTGGGCCTACCCCGAAGCCTATTACCCAGTGCGACATTTTGCGCAACCGACAGCCAGGGCAGTAGCAAGTCCTGTTGTGCCATCCAGGCGGTGCGTTGGTCTAGGGTAAAGCCGTCCGAGCCGGTGATATCGGTTGCAGGGTCGGTTTCGCCCAACCCGGCAATCATGCGCAACAGGGTCGATTTGCCAATCCCGCTGGGCCCGAGAATGCAGGTCCATTGGCCGCCGGCAATGTCGGCTGTCAGGTTTTCGAACAATGGCGTGCCGGAAAAGACGAGCCGGGCATTAGCGATACGCAGGCCAACTGCTGCCGCGGGAAGGTGTTGTTCGCCGCGTCTATCGTCTTGCTGGATATCGTTGTTACGCGTCATTACCCACACATCCCTCCGCCGGCATTAACCGGGTCAGGTTCCAGGGGTCGTCCCGACAATCGGGACCTCTCAGCCGACCAGCGGCTCCCCCAGGTGAGGGGGCTACTATGTCGGGCCCGTGGTCCCGCCGTCAATGGGCGTGCATCGGATTTTAGCTGCACACAAATTCGTCAGGCGTCCGCGGAGAGATTGCATTACGGGGCAGGGGGCGTTACGTCGTTGGCATGCCTGCCGTCACGACAGTGATGAAAAATACGCCGGAATTGAGCCGGCCTTTGTTTATCGGTAACGAAATTTACCGCCGGGCGAATTTTGGCTCTAAACATCCGCTGTCGGTGCCGCGGGTACCAGTCACCATCGACCTCGTCCGCGCCCTGGAGTGGTTGCCGGACGATGCCTATTTCGAAAGCTCCCAAGCGCGACTGGAGGATTTACTGCGCTTTCACGACGCCGGTTATGTGGACGCACTCAGGCGCGGCGAGCGCGAAAAAACGCTGCCGGAAAAACTTCGGCAGCGCTATAATCTGGGCAGGATTGAAAATCCGATCCACGACACCATGTACAGCCGCCCGGCGACGTCGGCGGGAGCGATGCTGGCGGCAGCCGATCTGCTCGTCGCCGCTGATCGTGCCGTAGTGTACAGCCCGGCCGGTGGGACCCATCATGGCAGGCCGGACCGGGCCAGCGGTTTTTGCTACCTCAACGATCTGGCGCTGACGATATTGCGGTTGCTGGACCATGGATTAAGCAACGTTTATTACGTCGACTTCGACGCTCACCACGGCGATGGGGTGCAAGACGCCTTCCATAATGACACCCGCGTTTTTACCCTGTCTATCCACGAGGACAACCGCTGGCCGTTCACCGGGGAACTCCAAGATCGCGCCGGCGGCCATGCGCGTAACGTGCCAGTGCCACGCGAATTTAACGATGCCGAACTGAATCTGATCGTCGACAAGATAGTGGTGCCGATAGGGCAGGCGTTGTGTCCGCAAATCGTCATCATTCAGTGCGGCGCTGATGCGTTGGCCGATGATCCGCTGAGCCGTCTCGAGTTATCGAACAACGGGTTGTGGCAGGCGGTGGGCCAAACTGCGGCATTGGCGGATAAGGTGCTGGTTACAGGCGGCGGCGGCTACAACCCATGGAGCGTGGCGCGCTGCTGGAGCGGGGTTTGGGCAACGTTGAACGGCTTCGATATCCCCGAGCGCCTGCCGCCTGCGGCCGAGGCAGTGCTGCGCGGCCTCACTTGGTCGCGTGCCGCCGGGCGTAACCCGCCGGAACACTGGTTTACGACCCTTGCCGATACGGCCAACCCACAGCCGGCGCGCGATACGATTTGGCAAATAATCGACACAATTCGCGCCGATGATCCTTTGGAAACAAATCTTGCAGTGTCTCAATGACCTGGTTGCGAAATATAGCTCTTTTAGTGGCTGCGGCGATGATCGCCTGGGGGGTTGGCGCTGGCGCTCAGGCACCGGCGGCGTTTGAGCGCACAACCCTGGATATCGAGACGACACAAGGCCGCCACTCTTTCGATATTGAACTAGCCCTGACGCCGGCCCAGCAATCGCAGGGGCTGATGTTCCGCCGCAAAATGACAGCCGACGCCGGCATGTTGTTTTTTCACCAGCGCGAAACGGTGGCTACCATGTGGATGCGCAACACTATTCTGCCGCTCGACATGCTGTTTGTCGCCACTGATGGGCGGATCGTCCATATCGTTGAGCGTACGGTGCCGCAATCGCTGACCACGATATCCGCCGGCAGGCCGGTAAGGGCAGTTCTGGAGCTTAATGCCGGGACGGTTCGTCGGCTCGCCGTTAAATCCGGCGACCGGCTGATCCATCCTCTATTCAGAAATGCCGATTAGGCGGTTTGGCTAAAGTATTTTACCTTTAGTTAAGGGCTGTAAGGCTCCTCAATCTTCGCCTGCCGGTCGAGAGTTACCCACGTGGCCCGCATACCGATGGGCCAACGATGTGGGCGCAGCTTGATGCGGTTGCCAAACAGCATGGAAAGTCGACCGCAGAACTGGTCCGTGAGATCATTGATCGTTACCTAAAACGTCAAAAGTAGAGGAGTTGAAAATAGAGGATGTGGGCGAACATGCGTGGAACACTGCTTGGAAAATTTTGGGGCATTGTGTTTCCGCAATTTGCACTTTGTTGCATCATTGTTCTGTTTTCACTTGACGGCGCGTGAACAAAAAGCGCAGAAAACTGCGGCCGGGGCGTAGCTCAGCCTGGTAGAGCGCCTGCTTTGGGAGCAGGAGGTCGTTGGTTCGAATCCAGTCGCCCCGACCAATTGCCCCGAAAGGAATTGGGGTCAATTTTAAGTGCGGAAGACGAGACGATGCGCGCACGAATTTATCAGCCAGCGAAAACCGCGATGCAGTCGGGCCGGGCGAAGACCGGTAAGTGGGTGCTCGAATACGAACCAACCCGCCGCCAGCAACTCGACCCACTAATGGGCTGGCTTGGCGCCGGCGACACCATGGCGCAGGTAAGGCTGTCTTTTGATACCGTCGACGACGCCATTACCTACTCCGGCAAGCACGATATCGCCTATAGCGTTCAGCAGCCGAAAGAACGTACCGTCAGACCGAAAGCGTATGCCGATAATTTTGCCGTGTCGCGCAAGGTGCCGTGGAGCCACTAAATTTGACAGGCAGAGTGCGTGGCATGGTGTATCAAAACAGGGGGCGCCCGTAGCTCAGCTGGATAGAGCGGCGGACTTCTAATCCGCAGGTCGCAGGTTCGAATCCTGCCGGGCGCGCCATTATTTTTCAAGAAATTATAGGGTAAGATCAAAGCGTTGATCTTAGTGCTGGTCACATATTGGTCACAGCAGGCCGTAAAAACTGCACCGATTGGTGTGGCTTATTTTCGACGCCGCCGGCGGCAGGTGATGTCCTGGCTGGACGGGCGGTACCGGTTTCGGGTTAAACTTGGTGCATGGCTGCCTAACAATATGTATCGCCAACGATAAGCGTTTCAGGAGAATTGCCCGATGTATGCCTTCACCCTAAAAGACGAACAGGAGTTCAACCACAAGCGCCATGTCGAGAAAATTCTCGGCACGGACGGCGAGGGCGATTTCACCGTCGCCTGCTGGGAGCCGGGGCAGGTGAGCCCGGACCATTGCCACCCCCACGCTACCGAAATATATTTCTGCTTCGAGGGCGGCGGCACCAT
>PVBE010085484.1_pt1 | contig 10433 bp, 10 predicted proteins | sample 1631181 | NCBI WGS metagenome assembly PVBE01 (sample SAMN08397723, study PRJNA350692) | Marine metagenome, whole genome shotgun sequencing project. | isolation source: water | place: Pacific Ocean | collected 2012-04 | reverse complement strand
CATAGGCTTTTAATGCCCAAACTTCCATTTCTCCAAAACGTTGTCCTCCCATCTGTGCTTTACCACCAAGAGGTTGCTGTGTAACAAGTGAATAAGGGCCGATAGATCTGGCATGAATTTTATCTGCGACTAAGTGTCCCAGTTTCAACATGTAGATATATCCCACTACTATTTTATTATCGAATCTTTCTCCGGTACGTCCATCGTAAAGATGCATTTTTCCATTATTAGGAAGCCCTTGCTCTTCCATCATTTCCCAAATTTTATCTTCAGGAAAACCTTCAAAAACAGGGGTTTTTACATAAATACCTGCTTTTTTTGCAGCAAATCCGAGATGTGTTTCTAATAGCTGCCCCATGTTCATACGAGAAGGGACACCAAGTGGGTTTAAAATAATCTCTACAGATTCACCCGTTGGAAGATAAGGCATATCTGCTTCTTCAACAATGGTAGATACAACACCTTTGTTTCCGTGTCTTCCTGCCATTTTATCTCCCACTTGCAGCTTTCTTTTTGTAGCAACATACACCTTAACTTGACGTATAATACCAGGATCTAAATCAATATCTCCCTTACGTGTATGTTCTATTTCTGTTTTGTGGGATGTTTGAAGAACTTGCAATGCTTGTTCATAATTACGAAGCATATTTTTTAGTTCGTTGAAAAGCTCATTATCCTGCATTAAAAGATCGTCTGCTTTTTCTGTTTCAAGCATCTCGATCATTTCTTGTGTAATCTCTTCATTCTCACCAATTAATACATCACCTGTTTTACGATGCATAATTGCAGAAGGAGCTTTTTCATTTAAAAGAAGTGCACCTAATTTTTCATGAAACTCTAAATTCAGCTCAGCTTCTTTTGTTTTATAATCTACATGGATGTCTTTAACTCTTGTAGCCTCTTCAACAAGTTCATCATCTGTCTTTGACAAACGATCTCTTCTTGAAAAAACTTTAACATCCATAACTACACCCTCGGTTCCTGGAGGTGCTGTAAGGGATGCATCTTTTACATCAGCTGCTTTTTCACCAAAAATAGCTCGAAGAAGTCTTTCTTCAGGAGAAAGTTCTGTTTCTGATTTTGGAGTGATTTTTCCGACTAATATATCACCAGGCTTGACTTCCGCTCCGATACGGATAATTCCATCTTCTCCAAGATCAGCTAGAGCTTCCTCAGATACATTCGGAATATCTTTTGTGATTTCTTCCTTACCGAGCTTTGTATCTCTCGCTGTCAATTCAAATTCTTCAAGATAAATAGATGTATATGTATCTTCTCGAATTAATTTTTTAGAGATGATAATCGCATCTTCATAGTTGTAACCACACCATGGCATAAATGCAACTAGCACATTTTTTCCCAGAGCAACTTCACCATTTTCTGTAGAAGGTCCATCTGCAATTACATCTCCTGCTTTCACTTCTTCACCAACACTACAAAGAGGTGTTTGGTTAATACAAGTTCCCGCATTTGAGCGCATGAATTTCTTTAATTGATATGTTCTCTTGTTAATGGGGTTATCTTTAGGAGCTATAGTAATGCTAAAACCATCTACGTTATCCACAATTCCATTTTCTTCAGAAATAACTACAGCACCTGAGTCTTTTGCAGCACGCGCTTCTAACCCTGTTCCTACGATGGGAGATTCAGCTTTTAAAAGAGGAACTGCTTGTCTTTGCATGTTTGATCCCATTAAAGCTCGGTTCGCATCATCGTGTTCCAGAAAGGGAATTAATCCCGCAACAATCGATACCAATTGCTTAGATGATACGTCCATATGTGTAATGGTATTCGTATCTACCTCATTTGCCTCACCTTTGCTTCTTGCCCAACAGATAGGATCTGCAAACATATTGTATTTATCTAAAGATGCTGAGGCCTGTGCTATGACATTTTTTTCTTCCTGATCTGCTGTCATATATTCAATTTCATCTGTTACAACACCATCTTTCACAACACAATAAGGGGTTTCAACAAACCCAAATTCATTAATTTTAGCAAACGTAGAAAGTGAAGTAATCAGTCCAATATTAGGACCTTCCGGTGTTTCAATCGGGCAGATTCTTCCATAGTGAGAAGAGTGAACATCACGCACTTCAAATCCTGCTCTTTCACGGTTTAGACCACCAGGTCCTAAACAAGAAAGACGTCTTTTGTGAGTAAGCTCAGAGATCGGATTTGTTTGATCCATAAATTGTGAAAGCTGGGATCTACCAAAAAAGTCTTTTAAAACACCTGCTAAACCTTTAGCTGATACAATTTTTCCAGGAGTCATTGTGTCTGATGAAAAATCAAAAAGATTCATCCTTTCTTTGATGATTTTTTCCATACGAGCAATACCGATACGGCACTGATTTTGAATTAATTCACCTACAGAACGGACTCTTCGATTACCTAAATGGTCAATGTCATCTACATATGCATGTTCATCACCCATTTTTAAACGTATCAGATATTTTAAAGCAGAAATAACATCTTCTTTTCTTAGCGTGACATTTTGAAGCATCTCATCTGAAATGTCCTCACCAAGCTTACGGTTCATCTTGTATCTTCCCACTTTTCCTAAATTATACCTTCTGGGATCAAAGAAAAGCCTCATGATGGCAGATCTTGCATTAGAAAGTGTAGCGGGTTCACCGGGTCTTATTTTTCGATAAAAATCTTTTAGCGCGGCTTCATAAGAATCATTGGGGTCTTTTGCAAGCATTTTGATGATCGGATGCGTTTCATCAGCTTGTTCTGCGATACGCACTGCTTGAATTTTTTCATCCAACATTCTTTTAAGCATAGCAGTAGTTAACTTTTCACCTGCCTTTCCAAAAACAAGACCGGTTTGTTCGTCAATTACGTCTTCTGCTAAAATTTTACCTACTAATTTTACAAAATCTTTTTCTGATTTAATTTTCACTTTATGTGTATCAAAAAACTCTTCGATAATATCAGCGTCTGAAGAGTATCCTAACGTACGGATAAAAGAAGTAGCTAAAATTTTACGTCTTCTTTTTTTACGATCAATATAAACAAAAATCATATCATTAATATCAAAAGAAGATTCTAACCAACTTCCTCGATAAGGAATGATACGAAAAGAATAAATCATTGTTCCCTTTATGTGTCTTTCTTGCTCAAAACAAATTCCAGGGGAACGGTGCAATTGAGATACAATTACCCTTTCTGCTCCATTGATAATGAAAGTACCATTTTCAGTCATAACCGGAACGGTACCCATATATACTTCTTCTTCCTTAATCCCTGTCTCATCTGTAAGCCGGAATTTCACTTTTAAAGTGACATTATAAGTGATTCCTCTTCGAATGCACTCATAGGCTGTATATTTGGGAACACTTAGATGATAAGATAAAAATTCTAATGAAGTTTTTTCGTCATATGATTTAATAGGAAAGATTTCATTAAATACTTCCTGTAAACCGAGATTTTCACGTTCGTGGGGTAAAAGATGGGCCTGTAAAAATTGATTATAGGATTTAATTTGTACTTCAATTAAATTCGGCAGATCAATGATTTCTTCCTTAGTCTTAAAACTCAAGCGTTCAGGTGGCTTGTTTTGCATTTTTTCTCCTAGCGTCCTTAACTTTAAATAATAGAAGAGCAGAAAGGTACTTTGTTACCTTCTGCTCTATAAAGGAGTACTTCTCCATACGTCATAAAATGTTTAATACCCTACAGTCCTTTAAGAGAAACCTTTCCACCAGCCGCATCAATTTTCTTTTGAATTTCTTCAGCTTCAGCTTTTGGTACACTTTCTTTAAGAACTTTTGGAACATCTGTAGCCAGATCTTTTGCTTCCTTTAGTCCTAATCCTGTTATTTCTCGAACTGCTTTAATAACGCTAATTTTCTTATCCGCAGGGACTTCTTCCAAAGTAACTTTAAAGTCAGTAGCCTCTTCTTTTGCGGCTCCTGCATCTGCTGCTGCTACTGGTGCTGCAGCAACTGCGGCAGCTGCTTTTACTCCCCACTTTTCTTCAAGAGCTTTTTTAAGTTTTGCCATATCTAATACAGACATCTTGCTTAGCTCTTCAACTAATTTGTCAATACTTTCATTCGTATCAGTACTCACGATCAATACCTCTCATTTTATGCTGATTCTTTTGTTTTATTATCCAAGCAGTAGATCACACTCGTAAGTAGACTTTCCATCACCGCCAATGTTTGACTCATTGGTGATTCAAGAAGCCCAATAAATTGAGATCTCATTTCTTCCATACTTGGGAGTTTAGACAATTCTTTCACATTTTCTGATGAATAAATCTTTTCTTCAAAACGGCCTAAAAGCACTTCAAAAAGATCATTATTGTCTTCACTAAATTTGTAAAAAGCTTTAGCTGTATCTACGGTTTTTTCCCCGAGAAATACAACGCCAATATTTCCTGATAAATTTTCAGGACTCAATTCGATTCCACACTCACTTGCTGCCTTTACAAAAATTCTTTTCTTAACAACTTCAAATTCTGAATCAAATTTTTGAAGTGAGGTTCTAAGTTCCCACGAAATATTGGGCTTAACGCTTTGATACTTCGTTACAATCATCGCATTTGATGACTGTATTTTATCCTTTATTTCCTTTAAGAGTAATTTCTTTTCCGGTCTCATAAATCTTTGTCCATTAACTTGTAGATATTGATTGAATATCGATTTTAAGCCCAGGTCCCATTGTAGATGACATAAACAGGGACTTAAGATAAACGCCTTTGGCAGATTGTGGTTTTGCTCTCATGATAGCTTGGAAATAAAAAAGTACATTTTCAATTAATTTATTCTTATCAAATGATACCTTTCCTACACTATTATTGATTACACTACTTTTATCGACTTTAAATTCGATTTTTCCACCTTTCACTTCTGTAACAGCTTTCTTTACATCGGGCGTAACTGTTCCTGCTTTAGGAGTTGGCATTAACCCTCTTGGTCCAAGAATTTTTCCTAATTTTCCTACTTCACGCATCATATCAGGTGTAGAAATGACTGCGTCAAACTGGGTCCATCCTTTTTTAACTTTATCGAGAAGCTCATCAGCTCCCGCAAAATCAGCTCCAGCGTCTAGGGCTTCTTTAATTTTATCTCCTTTTGCAAAAACCACGACGATCATTGTTTTTCCCGTTCCATGTGGTAGGGCTACAGTTCCTCTCACTTGTTGATCTGACTTTTTAGGATCCACACCCATTTTCATAGAAAGTTCTATTGATTCATCAAATTTTGCTTTCGGACACTTTTTTAAAACATCGATCGCTTCTTCAACGGTATAAGATTGATTCTGTTTAACGATATTTTCGATTTCTTTTATTTTTTTAGTTTTTCTAGACATGATTCCTTATCCTTCTATATCAACGCCCATTGAGCGAGCGGTTCCCATCACAACAAGACATGCAGCATCTTCGGAGACTGCTCTTAAATCTGCAGCTTTTTTTCTAGCTATTGTTAAAACTTGTTCCTTTGTCAATTTTCCTACTTTATCACGATTCGGAACACCTGATCCCGATTCTATGCCTAACTCTTTTAAAATCATTTTAGCTACGGGAGGCTCTTTTGTGATAAATGTAAAACTTTTATCTTGATACACAAAAATTACAACAGGTAAAACGTCACCCGCTTTATCTTGTGTTTTTGCATTAAATTCTTTGCAAAAGGCCATAATATTTACCCCAGCTGCACCTAGTGCAGGACCAATTGGAGGTGCTGGATTAGCTTTTCCCGCTGCAATCTGCAATTTGATCTGTTTGACAACTTTCTTGGCCATACTTTTCCTTTATTATTTTATTCGTTTGCGACTTGTTCGACTTGCCAAAACTCCAAATCATCGACTCGCGTATCTCTTCCAAAAATAGATACAAGGACACTCAATTTACCTTTTTCATGGAATACTTCAGTAACAGTTCCGATGAAGTTGATAAAAACACCGTTTGTAATTTTAACCTTATCGCCAACTTCAAATTTATGTTTTTGAACAATGCCACTTTTCTTTTCTTCAAGATCTTTAAGGATCTGTTCTACTTCTTGATCCGACAATGCGGTTGGTTTTTCTCCACCAAGAAAATCTAAAACAGCTAAGGCATTTTTGATATAAATCCAAGATTCATCTGTAAGAGTCATTTTAACAAGAATATAACCTGGCCATATTCTTTTTTGACTGATCTTATGTTCACCCTTTTTTACTTCAGATACATTTTCTGTAGGGACAAGAACTTCATCAATAAGTTCAGTCATTCCCTTATTTTCAATATAATCTTCGATTGATTTTTTCGCTTTATTCTCTTGTCCAGAAATAACCTGAACAACATACCATTTATGCATAAATGCTTTTTTATCCTCCGATCAGTCTAGCAATGTGGCCAATGCTGTTTAAAGTCCCTTGGATAACAAGATCAATTAAATAAATTCCTAATCCAAAAGTAAAAGTGGAGCCAACCACTACCTTGGTACAAATCTTCAATTCATCTTTAGAAGTCCAATTAACTTTTTTAAGTTCATTTTGAACTTCTCTTAAAAATGTGTGTTTTTTTTCTTTTTTTGCTGAACCTGTCAAAACTGTCATATTCCCTCTATTATAATCGAGTGCGGAGGGATTCGAACCCCCGACCCGCGACTTTGGAGATCGCTGCTCTACCAGGCTGAGCTACACACCCTGCGATTGAGATACTTATTCAACAATTTTTGAAACTGTACCCGCACCAATCGTTCTTCCGCCTTCACGAATGGCAAAGCGCATACCTTCTTCCATAGCTACCGGAGAAATAAGCTCTCCCGTAATTTCTACGTTATCTCCTGGCATAACCATCTCAGTACCTTCAGGAAGAGTTACTGTTCCTGTAACATCTGTAGTTCTAAAGAAAAATTGAGGACGATATCCGGTGAAAAACGGCTTATGTCTTCCCCCTTCATCTTTTTTCAATACGTAAACAGCTCCCTTGAATTTTTTATGTGGAGTACAAGTTTTGGGAGCAGCTAAGACCATGCCTCTTTCAACATCATTTTTCTCAATCCCTCTTAAAAGAACACCTACATTTTCTCCAGCTCTTGCTTCATCAAGAAGTTTATTGAACATCTCAAGACCCGTTACTACAGTATCTCTAGTATCACGAATTCCTACAATTTGTATCTTATCGTTTACTCTAACGATTCCTCTTTCGACACGTCCTGTAACAACAGTACCACGACCCGAAATTGAGAATACATCTTCGATTGGCATTAAATAAGGCTTATCTACTTCACGCTCTGGAGTTGGAATTTTTTTATCCACTGATTCCATTAGTTCCGTGATTTTTTTAACATACTCGCCTTCACCTTCTAGAGCTTTAAGCGCTGATCCACGAATAATCGGTACATCTTTGTAGCCTTTCTCTTCTAAAAGTTCCGTAAGTTCCATTTCCACAAGCTCGACAAGCTCTTCATCGCCTGCTCCAATTTGGTCCATTTTATTAAGAAATACAACAATATTTGGTACACCAAACTGACGTGCCAGAAGAATGTGTTCTTTTGTTTGTGGCATGGGTCCATCTGTAGCCGCTACAACAAGAATCGCACCATCCATTTGCGCCGCACCTGTAATCATGTTTTTCACATAATCGGCGTGTCCTGGACAGTCTACGTGTGCATAGTGCCGATCTGGAGTTTCATATTCAACGTGCGATGAATTGATCGTAATTCCTCTTTGCTTTTCCTCAGGGGAATTGTCGATTGATGCATAATCACGAAACTGAGCTCCACCTGCTTCAGCCAGGCATTTTGTAATCGCTGCGGTTAGAGTTGTCTTTCCGTGGTCTACGTGTCCAATTGTTCCGATATTAACATGCGGTTTTGTCCTTTGAAAAGCTTCTTTGGCCATTCTTAAAATCCTCCATTAGGAACTTAATTTTTAAATATATATTTTTTTTTGCCCAGAATAGGAGTTGAACCTACGACCGCTTGCTTACCATGCAAGTGCTCTACCTCTGAGCTACCTGGGCATTTGTTTGCTGGATAAGTACTCTTACACTCAAATGGGTATAAGTGTAAGGATGTAAACAAATAAAATCAACATCTTGTCTTTTTATTCTAACAAACATACTGCCAAGATTATTTTTGACGATAAATAATACGGGCTTTTGAAAGATCATAAGGAGACATTTCAACTGTTACGGTATCTCCAGCATAAACACGTATATTTCTCATTCTCATTTTTCCGCATAAATGTGCAATCACATGCATTCCATTTTCCAATGCGACTCTAAAGTTCATATTCGGTAAAAGTTCTTCTACTTTTCCGTCGATCTTGATATTTTCTTCTTTTGGCATAAATTATTCATTAACTGTGGTGGAAAATGTTTATACTAAACCATTCTTTTCCTATTAATGTCAAGTAAATCTCTAAAATAAACTCTGCTAAATGGATCCATATTAACTTTCAAGGAGAGAGTATAAATCACGATCGATATATAGAGCTTACCCTAAATATTGAAGGCTGCTTTGTTTTATTTTTAATAAAATTTGCGAAAGACCATTGGAGCGATTTAGTGATAGGCTTGAATAAATATTCAAATCATTTAAAAAAAGAGGTGGCGTTTTCAAAATTGTTTCAGGGGCCTCACCACTATAAACATAGAGTAAAAGATAAGCTAATCCTTTTGAAATCAAAGCATTAGCATCAGCCTTAAAAGTCATAGTATTTTGTTCAAAACTTGCTTTTAAGTATAAAATACTTTGACAACCTGATACAAGATTTTCATCTATCTTATCTTTTTCTTCTAAAGGATCTAAATGCATGCCTAATTCCATAATTTTTTGATAAATAGATTCTTTAGACAAACATTCAGAGAATTTTTCTTTTAATATTTGAACTTTTTTTTCGTATAATTGCATAAAAAAATAACACTTTTATATTACTGAAATTTGCTCAGTTCCATTCTTCTCAATAGCTAAAATTTCCTATCAGTAACGAATCCAAAAAAAACCCTTAGTACTATGAGTTATTGTGGGATCAAACATAAAAATTTTTTCACTTTTAACAAGCTCAACAAGAGCCCCTTCAATCAAATAAAGTGCAAGTTTTTCTAGCACAGGATGCCTGAGTATTACCCTTTGATCTCTACCTAAGTGATCAATTACAATTTTTAATAGATTTTCACGGTCGATAACGGGTGATCTTAGCTGCACTAATTCTAATTCAGATTTAAACTCAGTACTTCTATGCTGATCGTGATATTCTTGAAGAGTTTGTCGAATAAAATTTATTATAATGGAAGTGACTTGAATTACAATAGCAGAAGAAATGGATAAAAAATCACCTCGTATAAACCCCGTACTCAAGTTTTTTATTTTCTTTTCATCAATTTCAAATACTTGCATCGCAGACTCACATGTAATCTCCTTTTCCCTTAACCATTCTAAATGCGCTGAATATCCCATTTCCAAATATTTCTTCCCTCTTTCACTAGCTCTTTGCATGTTACCTTTAATTACACATATGCCTAATTTTTTTGCTTCTTCTTCGATAATGTTTCCATGATAAGGAAAAATTCTAGCCAAAGTTTCCAAAGACATCAATAACGCAGTAGGTGAAGGTTTTTTCTTCAAACGCTCCAAATCAATTAACGCTACTTTTCCTATTTTTTTTCCCTTTTCCTCTACTATGAAAAGCGGCATATTATCATAACGTACTACATTATCTACACCAGCAATCTTTCCAGGTGGATGTGTTTGATGCGAATCTACTAAATCTTCAATAACAACTCGTGAAAATAACCTGACAAACTCTCGCACAGGAGCATCAAATAAGGGTAAGTTTTCTAGATAGGTTGCCATATTAAAAAAACTACAAGGATCGATTGGTAAACGATCTTCAGCCAGAAATCTTCCACAAAGAGCGGCTCTAGGTATTACTAAATGCGAGCTTCCTTGCTCTCGCAAAATTTTTCGAACATCATGCATTTGTGAAAATCGCTCTTTAGCTTTTTTTTCTCCTGATCGCTTTAAAACAACTTCAGGAGCTTTCTCTGGAAAATATACTGGAGTATTTCCATTGATTGCTCTTGGCGTCGGTAGTCCAGAAAGAACTCTAAAACATGCATCATTATAAGAAGGAAAAAGTTCGTGAGGTAAATAATCTTTACGAGTTATAAATCCCTTGAAAATTTTTTGAATTCGTAGAGCTGCTTCATCTTGTGATACCGTAGAAAATCGAGTTTCCGTCTCTACTATACCCAGTGGTCTTACGGTTGTTATACATCCCATTTTTTATCTCCCAAAATCAGGCAATATTTTAGTAAAAATTCTGATATTTTCAAACAAAAAAAATTTTTTTGTAAGCGCAAAGTAATAATGTCCTATTCTAGCAAAGTTAAAATGTCCTCTTTTTAAAAAGGAGAGGAACATGGGATGGAGCTAAAAATGACATTAAAAGAGATCGATCGCCTAGATATAATGAGGCGTTGTGAACGT
>PVBE011565263.1_pt1 | contig 10434 bp, 10 predicted proteins | sample 1631181 | NCBI WGS metagenome assembly PVBE01 (sample SAMN08397723, study PRJNA350692) | Marine metagenome, whole genome shotgun sequencing project. | isolation source: water | place: Pacific Ocean | collected 2012-04 | reverse complement strand
AAATTGAGGGTGGCGTAGTTTCTCATCATCACGATGAATCGCTCGTGTAGCGGTTTGTCGAAGCCCACCATCGCTTCAATCTCGGCGATCAGTTCCGGTGGTAATCCACGTGCGCCGCGGTATTTGGATTCGAAACCACCCGACTGGTCGAGGCGTTGCTGGTTGTCGAACCCTTCTTTACTGAGCTCGCTGCCGCCACCGGTCACTCGGGCGGTTGCATCCACCGCCGTACCCTGTATCTGCGCGATGATCTGTTCGACCGGCCCACCGGGCGCGGTCTGGATGACCAGGAAATTAATGATCATGATTCCGAACAAGGTCGGAATGATCAGCAGCAGCCGGCGAATAATATAGGCGAGCATGGCGCTAACCTAACGATGCACGTGAATCGAGGCTAGCCGCCGTTTCCTGAACTGGCACGCCGGCCTAGGGCCGCCTCTTTCGCTGGATCAACCCACCAGGCTTCTATTACGACTCCTTGCTTTGGAATAACGTTAGGCTGGCCATAGCGATCCCAGTAGGCAATTCGGTCGTGGGGAATGTGCCAATGGGGGATAATATAGAATACCCAAAGAAGAGCGCGATCGAGGGCGCGGGTGCGTTGCACCAGGCTGTCGCGATCGGGTGCCGTAATCACCAATTCTACCAATGCATCGATCGCTGGATTCTGAATTCCTGACAGGTTTCGCGTTCCGGGCTGACTTGCTGCCGCGCTAGCCCAATAGTTGCGTTGCTCATTACCTGGAGACTGCGACTGCCCCCAGGAGCCGACGACCATATCGTAGTCGAAGTTATCGAGCCGGTTCTGATACTGCGAGGTATCGACGGTGCGAACCGACGCTTCGATGCCGAGGCGCAACAGGTTTCTCTTGAAGGGTAGGGCGATGCGTTCGAATGCGGGGCTGACGAGAAGAATCTCGAAGCGGAAAGGTTCGTCAGTTTTGGTGTTAACTAGTTTTCCGTTTTTCACCGTCCAATCGGTTTCGCGCAGTAACTTGGCCGCGCTGCGCAAATTTGGCCGGATTCCGCGCGCACCGCTACCGTCGGTGCCCGGGGGGTGAAATTCGGAGGTATAGACCCGATCGGGAAATTTTCCTCTGTAGCTGTCCAATATTTTCCGCTCTTCTGCACCGGCATCTTTTAGCAATCCGCGGCTTCCGAGTTCCGAATTGTCAAAGTAGCTGTCGGTACGGGTATAGGCGTTATAGAACAAATTGACGTTCGACCATTCGAAGTCGAAGGCCATAGTCAGGGCCTCACGTACCTTTGGGTTCTGAAATATGAACTTGCGAAGATTGAAAACAAACCCTTGCATGCCGGCAGTTCGCTCATGGTCGAACTCCTCGACTCTAATTTTTCCGTCCTTGACCGCGGGCACGTTAGTAAATGCGGTCGCCCATTCTTTCGACGAGTTCTCAATCCACAGGTCGAGATCGCCTGCTTTAAAAGCCTCGCGCGAAATTGTGCGGTCGCGGAAATATTCGAACCGTATGTTTTGATAATTATGACGGCCTACCTTTACCGGATGATTCTTGGCCCAATAGTCGGCGGCCCTCTCGTAGGAAATCGAGCGGCCCGGTTTGACGACAGATATCCGATAAGGCCCGCTGCCAAGCGGCACGTCCAACGTTGTCTTCGCGAATTCACGATTTTTCCAATAGTGCTTGGGTAATATGGTCATTTGACCGATGATCAGTGGCAACTCGGGGTTGGGTCGGCCGCCGAAGGTGAATTTCACTTTGCGTGGTCCGGTCTGATCCGCCGATACAATGTCGCCGTAATAAAACCGAAAGAAGGGAGCCCCCTTCTTACGCAGCACGTCGAGAGAAAAAATTACATCGCCGACACTGATCGGATTGCCATCGTGCCAGCGAGCATCCTCGCGCAGCGTAAACTCTGCCCACGAGCGGTCGTCGGGCACATCAATAGTTTCGCAGATCAGGCAGTACTGGGTGAATGGCTCGTCTGCCGCCGATTCCATCAGGCTGTCGTAGATCAGACCGAGTGCTGCAGCGGGGTTGCCTTGAATAATTAAATTATTGAGGCTGTCGAAAGTGCCGGTTGCCGATGTGACTTGGGTTCCATTTTTTGGTGCGGATGGATTGACATACTCGAAATTCTTAAAATCGGCCGGATATTTCGGCGCGCCATGCATCGCCAGCGCGTGCGCCGGGCCGTTGGTGCCGGCAGCGGATGCAGCCGTGGCTGTCAATGCTAACGTGCCCAATGCGGCGATTACTCTGGTTCGTCGCATGCTCTTACCCCCGTTTTCCTGTGCTATCCTACGCTACAACATGGGGCCTATAACCCGTCTCGATCAAGCGTTTTGGGTCGATTCCACACGCTTGTCAGCACCCGCCGCAATGCTACCTCAAAGCCGCCGCAGTAGTGTACCAATTGAATTTAGAGAGCCTCGTTTTTGCACGACAGGCCTAAGCTACTGGCGGTGTTGTTGGCGGCAGCGAGGCAGCTCGCAGCGCGCTCGGGTGGCAGCCAAACCTCGAAGCGGATGAGATAAACGCCTTCGCCGCCGCCGGGAATATGCTCGCTGTCCATACGCACGATATTGGCACCAAACTCGGCGAATACCTCGGCCAACCGCGCTACCAGCCCCGGCGCGTCGGTACCGTGCACTTCGACGCGGTGGGTGATCTGGCCGCGCTCGCCATGTACCGCGCCCAGCGTGAACGCCGTCACCGCGATGTCTGCGTCTGCGAGATCGGATAGCTTGGCCAGTTCGGTCTTAGTCTCGTCCGGGCTAACCGAATCCGGCAGTTTGGCGACGCAGGCGAACTCGGCGGCTTCGCCTAACATAGTGAAGCTGGTGTCACCCAGGCTGGCACCTATATCAAACAGGCGTCCGGTAATGGCTGCCAGCAGACCTGAGCGGTCGGAACATGAAATCGTGATGCGAACGTCGTGTGCCATGGTCAGGTCTCGCCTAAAAGTGCCAGTGCGGCGGCGTGGACGCGCGCATCGCCTGCAGCGGCTACAGAGCCCGGCGAATTGAGCGTCAGCGGCGCGCCCTGCCAGTCGGTGATGATGCCGCCGGCGCCGGTGACAACCACCGCATGGGCCAGATAGTCGTAAGGTTTCATGCCGGCCTCGACAACCAGATCGGTCTGCCCGCTGGCCACCATGGCGTAGGCGTAACAGTCGGTGCCGAACCTTGTGTCGCGCACTGCCGCCTGCACCTGCCGGTAGCGGACCAGTTCGTTGCTGGCAAACATTTCCGGTGATGTTGTACACATAAGCGCCTGGTCGAGTCCTTCGCAGGCACGCACTGCAACCGGTGTGCCCTCGTCACCGCGGCCCCAATGCCGGGTGGCTGCACCGGCGACGCCGAGCCAGCGTTCGCCTAGCGCCGGGTGGTCGATCACCCCCAGCACCGGTACACCATCGTGGGCCAGCGCAATCAGGGTGCCAAATAGCGGAATGCCGTTGACGAAGGCGCGGGTGCCGTCGATGGGATCGAGCACCCAAACATATTCGGCGTCAAGGCGCTCACTACCGTGCTCTTCACCAAAAATACCATGCTCGGGAACTTCGGCGGCGAGCTGTTGGCGTAGCGCGATTTCGGCCTCGCGGTCGGCGCGGGTTACCGGGCTGGCGTCGTCTTTGCACTCGACGACGATATTAGATCGGAAATAGTCGAGGGTCACCGGCCCGCTGGTGTCGGCCAGATGCAGGGCTAGGTTGATCAATGCCGGGTCGACATTACCGCTCATAACTTACTCCGATTACGCACCGCGCAGGACTAGCGTTGCGCCCAAGTTTATCACGCTGGCGACGTACCGGTTAGCGGTATTGGCTAGGCAGCGGCGGCGGGTTACTTGATTGCTGTCGCATATAGGCGATAATTGCGGCGCGCTTTTTGACGCTTTTAATGCCGGAGAAGCTCATTCGGGTACCTTTGAGGAACCCTTTTGGGTCGGCCAGGAAGGCGTCTAAATCCTCGTAGCTCCAGATACCGCCACCATTGCCGAGGGCATCGGAATATTTGAAACCGGAGACCGTGCCCTTCTCCTTGCCGACCATACCCCATAGGTTGGGACCGACCCTGTTTTTGCCGTCTTCATTAAAGGTGTGGCAGGTAGTACAGAGTTTCGTCGCCTTTTGGCTAGTTGCTGGGTCGGCGGATGCCAACAAAGCTAAAATTGACTCACCGGCGGGTGCGGCCACCGCTGAACTCTCCGGCTCCGGCTTGGCTGGCTCCAGTTCGCCCGACGCCAGCACCGCATAGGTATTCCGCTCCAGGGGTTTCTTGTGCGACAACTCGTTGACGACATTGTCAATCAACAGGACGACCAGCACTGCCGTGAAGGTCGCCAGGATGAATTTGATTATATGTAAGCCCGATATTTGCTGTGATCCCCGACAGCACGAATGATGAAATGTCCACACCTTACAGTGTGCCCGCGAATCTAACCGGAGGGCCGAAACAAGTCCACGGGCGTCCCTGCCCGGTTCACCCATACACTGATTGTCCCGTTCGTGCGGCCCGAGGTATATCTTTCGCTACGACGGACCACCACCCTCGATTCACCGCTTGTGGCATTAGGTCGCAGCGCAGCGAAACTACGGGAGAGCTTCTCTGACCGACACCAATCCGCCGACCCAATCTCCACCTCAGAATCCGGTGGTGATAATTCCTGCGCGTATGGCCTCGACTCGCTTGCCCGGCAAGCCGTTAGCCGATATTGCTGGCGAACCGATGATCGTCCATTGCTGGCGCCGTGCCGTGGAAGCCGATGTGGGGCCGGTGATTGTCGCTTGCGCTGAGCGTGAGATCGCCGTTGCGGTGGAGGCGGCCGGCGGCACCGCGGTTTTGACCGCGCCAGATCTGCCGTCGGGTTCCGACCGCGCGGCGGCCGCGTTGGCGGTGCTCGATCCTGACGAGGCCTATGACGCGGTGCTCAACCTGCAGGCCGATCTGCCGACCCTCGATCCCGTCGCTGTGCGCGCCGCCTATGCGGTATTAGCGACCCAAGGCGTCGAGATCGCCACTCTGGCGTGTCTGATTGCGGAAGACGGCGAGCGTAGCAACCCCAATGTCGTCAAGGCGGTTGTTGCGCTGCAGCCTGGCGCAACGCAAGGCCGGGCACTCTATTTCAGCCGTGCCACGGTACCCACCGGCGCGGGCGAGCACTATCACCATATTGGCCTCTACGCCTTCCGCCGCGCCTCTCTGACCCGTTTTGTCGACCTGCCGGTGAGTGGGCTTGAACAGCGGGAACGGCTCGAGCAACTGCGCGCCCTGGAGGCCGGGATGCGTATCGACGTGGCGCTCGTTGACACGGTTCCGCTCGGTGTCGATACTCCCGCTGATCTTGAGCGCGCGCGGGCCCTTCTTGGCTAGGCGCGCGTTAATTGTAAGAGCCAACCGATGAGCGACACCACAGAACAGACCGACGATCCGGCGCAGATGATCGCCTATCAAGGCGTACCCGGGGCCAACTCGCACATTGCCTGCCTAGAGGCGTTCCCCGACATGACGCCACAGGCCTGCGAAACGTTCGAAGATGCGTTCGCTGCGGTCGAGACCGATAGCCGGGCGGCGTTGGCGATGATCCCGATCGAGAATTCGCTGGGTGGCCGGGTCGCCGACATCCATCACCTGCTGCCGGAATCGAAGCTCTATATTGTCAAGGAGTATTACCTGCCAGTGAAGTACCAGTTGCTGGCGCCCGAGGGCGCTACCCTGGATGGCCTCGAGGAGGTGCGTAGCCACACTCAGGCCCTGGCCCAGTGTCGCGACCAGATTAGCCAGCTAGGCGTGCGCACGGCAGCGCGCGCCGACACGGCGGGATCGGCCAGAGAGATTGCCGAACTGGGTAATCCCAAGATCGCCGCCGTCGCCCCAGCGTTGGCCGGCGAAAACTATGGTCTGACGGCTTTGCGCGACCGTTTCGAAGACCGTATCGGCAACACCACTCGTTTCGTTGTGTTATCGCGTGCGCGCCGAGACCCCGATCCCCATGCCGGGCCGTGCGTGACCGCCATGATCTTCCAGGTGCGGTCGGTGCCGGCAGCGCTCTATAAATCTCTTGGGGGGTTCGCCACCAACGGGGTGAACATCTCCAAGTTGGAGAGCTACATCACTGGTGAGCGCTTTAGCGTCGCCCGTTTCTACGCTGAAATCGAAGGTCATCCTGCCGATCTGCCGGTGGCGCAGGCGCTCGAAGAGCTTGACTATTTCTCCTCGCAAGTACGTATTCTGGGTGCTTTCCCGGCCGACGACTTCCGCCGGCACTAGCGCTTGAACCCTACTCTTCGGCTAGCCAGTCCTCGATCAGGCGGCGGGCGATCGAATCGGCGCGCGGCAGTTGCAATTCGGACTTCGGTGTAATCGCTTTCAACTCGTCGCGGCTGTACCAGCCGGCGGTGACTAGTTCGGTCGGGTCGGGATGCAGGTCGGTATTTTCGGCGCGGGCGCGAAAGCCCACCATCAACGACGCAGGGAACGGCCAGGGTTGCGAATGCAGGTAGGCAACGTCGGTCACCTTAACCCCAACTTCTTCGAATATCTCGCGCGCAACGCAGTCTTCCAGGCTTTCGCCGGGCTCGAGAAAGCCGGCGAGGACTGACTGCATTCGTGGCGGAAAGCGGTCGGCGCGGGCGAGAATTATCTTATCGTCGCCGTAGACCAGCACGATGCAAGCCGTGTCGGTGCGCGGGAAGTGGACTGCGTTGCAGGCCTCATCGGTGCAACGGCGTTGATGACCCGCCGCTTCGCTGCGCGTCGGCGTGCCACAGATGCCGCAATGGCGATGGCGCTGATGCCAATAGTCAATACCGCGGGCGTAGGCCAATAGGTTGCCCACATCGCGCGCCATGACCGGACCGACTTGGCGCAGATCGGCAAACTGGCCATGTTGTCCCAGGATGTCGTGCTCGGCGGGATTTTCCACATGGCTGACGTCGAGGCTAAAATACGCCGTCTCGCCGACCAGACCGAGCAGAATTGGTTCGTTTTGACCGTTCGACAGGGCCTCGATGTGGCTGATATCGAGTTCGGTCATCACCAGTTCATCGTCGGCGGTGAACAGGCTTTGGCTGCGCCACAGCGGCAGAACCCGGCTTTCTGGTGCCCGCAACAGGTTCGCCAGCCACTCGCTGTCGGTGCGCTGATTAGCTGCGCGGTCGAGATTGATAGTAGCGTAGAAGTTCGAGCGGGTCATGGCGGGACAGGTTGTGAGGCGTAAAATTGTCATAATGGGCCCATGGTCGCAACGCCAAGCGCAATGATCAGTGGGCGGCGGGAACGAGAATTGATCCCCAGTCACTGGTTCCGCACTGGGGGCGATCTGATATAGTAGACCCGGAAGGTCGGGCGGACGGGCGTCTCGCCAACCCGGTCAGGTCCGGAAGGAAGCAGCCGTAACGAGTTTAGCCTGGGTCGTATTTAAACCGGCCTTCCACCTCGAAGTCTCAAACCCCCAATGATGGGGCCTATAACCGCCTATGCACGCCGATTCTGACGACCTGACGCCTGACGACGCCATGGACGATACTGTGTCCCCCGACGGTAGCCCGACGACCGACGACGTCGATCAATCGAGCTTCCTCGGTGAGCCGAGCCTTGCTTCGGAGTCGGTCGAAGCTGACACCAGTAACGAAGCCATCGGCGACTATGTTGTGCTGGCACGCAAATACCGGCCACAAAATTTCGACGAACTAATTGGCCAGGAAGCGCTGGTGCAGACCCTCACCAACGCGTTCAAGCTTGACCGGGTGGCACACGCGTTTATCCTCACCGGTGTGCGCGGGGTCGGTAAGACGACGACGGCGCGCATCATCGCCAAATGCTTGAATGCTACCGGGGGTCCGACGATTACCCCTGACCCCGCCGACGAGCAGTGTGTGGCGATCGCCGAAGACCGCCATCCCGATGTAATCGAGGTCGATGCTGCGAGCCGCACCGGGGTCGACGACATTCGTGAAATTCTCGATGGGGTGCGCTACCACCCGGTATTTGGCCGCTACAAGGTTTACATCATCGACGAAGTGCACATGCTGTCGCGCAACGCCTTCAACGCCTTGCTGAAAACGTTGGAGGAGCCACCTGAGCATGTGAAGTTCATCTTCGCCACTACCGAAATCCGCAAGGTGCCGGTTACCGTCCTGTCACGCTGCCAACGCTTCGATCTGCGGCGGGTTGGTGCCGGCGAATTGCTCCAGCACTTCACCGACATCGCTGCCAAGGAATCAGCGGCGGTCGACGAAGACGCCTTGCGGCTGATTGCCCGCGCCGCCGACGGCTCGGTGCGCGACGGTCTCTCGTTGCTCGACCAAACGATTGCGGCTTACGGCTCCAGTGGGGCAACCGCCAGCGAAGTGCAAGTGCGCGGTATGCTGGGGGTAGCTGATGCCAGCGGCGTCTTTGACTTGTTCGAGATGGTGATGGGTGGCCATGCCGACGATGCTCTGACCGGTCTGCGAACACTTTACGATTCGGGTGCCGATCCGATCGCAATTTTGCAGGACCTGCTGGCGCTCTGCCATTGGCTCACCCGGGTGAAGCTGGTGCCCAAAACCGCCGACGATGCGACGATTTCGGAGGTCGAACGGACCCGTGGCCGCGAATTGGCCGAACGGTTATCGGTCTCGGTGATGTCGCGGGCGTGGCAAATTTTACTCAAAGGGTTGAGCGAGGCCCAGCGGGCGCCGGCGGCTTTGCCGGCGGTCGAGATGGTGTTGATTCGCTTGGCCTATGCCGCCAACTTGCCGTCACCGGCCGATATTGTGGCGCGCCTGAGCGCGGATAGCGGCCAGCCCGCTGCTGCGCCGCCGCCGGGTGCAGACGCGGTGAGCAGCGGTGGCACCACTGATAAGACCACAGCGGTCGCTGCCGCGCCCGCGTCGGCTATAGGCAGCAAGGCGCCACTGTCGCCGCAGTCGTCGACGATGGTAGCTGTGGCACCAGAATTGGGGCTCTCGCCGCAGGTAGTAGGAGATTCGGATCCGGAGAATTTTCGTGACCTAGTCGCGCTGTTCGCCGAGAAGCGCGAAATTCAGCTCCGCAATCATCTTTATATGAACGTCCACCTGATCGCTTACGAACCCGGCCGCCTCGAATTCCGGCCCAACGATACGGCGCCCGGGAATCTCCCCGGCGAGGTGCTAAATTGTTTGCGCGTTTGGCGCGGCTCCCACTGGTCGGTCAGCGTATCGAGCGATGTTGGCGAACCGACATTGGCCGAGCAGGACTCGGCCGACGAGCAGGCCGAGCGGGCGGTGGCAGTGCAAGACCCGGTGGTTCGTGCGGCGCTTGACACCTTTACTGGAGCGCGCATCGAGCGGGTGACCAGTCGCGATGGCGCGAGCGAGGATGGCGGTTTCGACGTTCCGGTTGATGACGATTTTGGCGGCGAGGATAGTGACCAATGAAAAATATCGGCTCGATGTTGAAACAAGCACAGCAGATGCAGGTCAAGATGGCGGAAATGCAGGAGCGATTGGCCGATGCGACCGTCGAGGGCATTTCCGGTGCTGGCCTAGTGATGGTAACTTTGAACGGCAAAGGCGAGATGAAGGGTCTCAAGGTCGATCCGTCACTGATGAAGCCCGATGAAAGCGAAATACTCGAAGACCTCATCGTTGCCGCCCATACCGACGCCAAGGTTAAGGCCGAGGCCATGACCGCCGAGGCCATGAAGGAACTGACCGGAGGCCTCGAACTGCCGCCGGGAATGAGCCTACCCTTCGGTTAGCGGTGAAATGCCTGCTTCTGAAATCAACCGCCTGATTGAGATGCTTGGCAAACTGCCAGGGCTGGGCCCACGCTCGGCCCGACGCGCAGCGCTGCACATGGTCAAGCGGCCAGCACAATTGATGACACCGTTAGCCGATGCTTTATCGTCGGCGGCACGGGCGATTTCCGTTTGCCAGGTGTGCGGCAGTGTCGATACATCCGATCCGTGCGGCATTTGCGCTGACCCCGAACGCGACGCCTCGCTCATCTGTGTGGTCGAAGATGTTGCCGACCAGTGGGCGATCGAGCGCACTGGCGTATTTTACGGCCGCTATCACGTACTGGGCGGCACCTTGTCGGCGCTTGACGGAGTCAATCCAGAAGACCTCAATATCGGTAAGTTGGTTGCCCGCGCTAGCGAGCCCGCGGTGTCGGAAATCATTCTTGCCACCAATGCGACTGTGGCTGGACAAACCACGGCCCATTACATCATGGAACGCTTGGCATTGACCGGGTTAAAGTTGTCTCGGTTGGCGCACGGCGTGCCGGTTGGCAGCGAGCTCGACTATCTTGACGACGGTACCCTGACGGCCGCCTTGAAAAGCCGTCGCTCGCTATAATTTTGCCTCACCATTGCCGCCATCAGGTCTTTTGTTAGGGGTCTGCGGATTAACGTTATGAAGGTTAATGTAATGCTTTGCCGTTTCGCATTGATCGCTGCCGTCGAATTGATTCTATTT
>PVBE011454665.1_pt1 | contig 10434 bp, 14 predicted proteins | sample 1631181 | NCBI WGS metagenome assembly PVBE01 (sample SAMN08397723, study PRJNA350692) | Marine metagenome, whole genome shotgun sequencing project. | isolation source: water | place: Pacific Ocean | collected 2012-04 | reverse complement strand
ATCAAAGACATGAAAAAATTTATCATCACCAAAGTCATTCCATGTGAATTCCATTTGAGATCCAAAATATCTGATATTACCTAATGTAGACTTATGATGAAAGTGTCCAGAGAATACTTGTTCAAATCTTTCAAACCAAGACTGAGGCGTTCCTCCACCATGAAAATGTCCTGGCGACATCATACCACCATTTACTTCTAAATGAGACATTACAAAAGGTGCTTTTGTTAACTGTAAAAATTCATGACATTCTTCTTCGTTTTCAGAATTTATCCAAGGTAATAAAGCTATATCTAATCCATCATAATCTTTTGTAATAGGATCCTTATAAACATTTACATTAGGGAAGTTTAGAAGATAGTCAGGACTATTCAATTCATTAGTTGATTTAAAATAGATATCATGATTACCTACGATTAAGTCCATAGTGATATCTCTTTCAATCATAGGTTCTATGAAATGTTCATAGTTCTTATGAAGCGAATAGAAGTTTACATCTCGTCTTCGATCAAAATAATCGCCTAGATGTATAATATGTTTGATGTTATGTTCGTCTAAGTAAGGAAAGAAGATATCTTGATAGAATCTCCCTTGATACTCTGCAAACATTTGATTGTTGTTTCGAACACCACAATGCGTGTCGTTCAGCAAAGCTATTTTCATAATGTATTATTTGTCTTCTTTTTTCTTGGAACCACGAGGTTTATAGTTTATAGGGTTCATGTTTTCTTGTAGAAAATCAACATAAGAATTAGACATACCTGTTGTATCACCGTCCATTGTATCTAATGTATCAAATAGAACTCCTGCTTGTTCTATACTTCTCTGTTTTATAGCGGCTTGTTTCTTTTCTTTATGTATTCTTCTTAAGAAAGCGAAGTATATAATTTGTGTAACATAAGCAAACGCGTTAGTTGACTTTTCTTCTTTAAAGTTTTCAATGTATTGTAAACAGTTCTCAATACCATCACATATCATTTCATCACGATATGAATAGTTAATAAAATTCGGTTTTGTAGAAAGTCTAGTCGCAATCTTATAGATACATTCTCCAATGTATTCTGTTACTCTAGGTTTTTCTTCATCATTAGCCACAGCCTCTCTACAAGCTAAGTTGTGTGCGATAATCGCAGCAGTAAACTCTTTATTGTTTACATAGTGAACTGACGCTTTGGTTTGTCTTTTTTCTCTAGTCATATATCTATTATACTTGCATATGCTGATATGTCAAGGTTTTACTCTATAGGGGCCTATTTCTATGTCTGCTTCAGTTTCTATTACTACTCTAGCACCACATGGTAATATTGGTTTCTCATTACCACCATATCTAACTGTGCTTTCTCCTAGTATCTTAACTTCATGACAATATGTATTTGAGCCACCTTGTTTAATTGTTATTACTGGTTCATTGGTTCCATGTTTCTTATTAGCACGAATTTTGTGTTGATTTACATGGATAAATTTTTTTTTCGTTCTTTTCATAATAATCACTTGACCGATTCGCGATCTCATGAGAAAATAAGATGTAGTCGGTGAAAAGGATAGTATACTATATAAAGAGATTAATGAATTGTATCTTCTTTATTAGGTAAATTCATATACTCGTCTTCATATTCTTCATAATCATCAAATATTTCTTCAAAATCTTGTTGTAATCTTTCTTCAATTAGTTTTTTAATCGATTCTTTCTTATGCTTTATTTCCTCTGCTTGACTTCTCACTTCAATTTTATCATTCTCTCTTACATCTAACCAAGTTGTACAAGCTTCGTCATAAAAATCTATATACTGTTCTGATATTGATGTTCTAGCTTGTATTGTATCTAACTCAACAATTACAGTATTATCCATAGTAAAAGGTATCATCGGCCCTAAGTGCATGACGATGCCAGTGCCTAAGCCAGAAGCTTTACACATAATATTCATAGGTAAATGTAATTCTAGTTTATCTTCTAAAGTGTTTTCACTTACCATTGCAAATATTTCTTTACCATCTTTAAATCTTATATACTGATATTTTGTATTATCTTGATCTATCATTTTCAGGTATCCTTACTGAATGAATTTCATAATCGAAATTTTCCGTACTATAGATATTTATTCTTTCTGAAAAGTGATTGAGAGTATAATTCATGTTTTTTTTCCATGAAAGATCATCTGCTATATCATATAATTCTACTTCACTTTTATCGCCAGATTTTCTTAATCCTCTACCGATACTCTGTAAATTTCGTATTCTAGATTTACTTGGTGAAGCGAATATGATGTTGTGTAATCGTTTGATGTTGATACCCGTACTAAATGTTCCAAACGACGCGACAATTATTGCATCTTTCTCCTTTTCAACTATTTCGCGAACTTTTTCTCTATCTAATGCGTCTGTTCCACCAAACACAAAAAATGTTTTTCGTTTTAATTTCTCTATCTCTTGATATAAAGGCCTTCCGTGTTTTTCAACAAATTGAAACAACACCAAAGTATTACCTTTCATATCTTTTACTAAATTATTTATAAACCTGTTTCTTCTCTCATTTCTGACTATCCAATCCATTTCTTCTTGATAACTCATTTTACTAACTAATTTTCGTTCATTATCAGAATAAGCTAATACTAAACATTTGATTTTTAAATTAGCCAGAGTGCCTTCGTCCATGAGTTCTTTTGATGTTGTGACAAAATATGCTGGACCAAACATACCTTCAAGTTGTAATTTATGTGTCTTTGTTTCTTGTAATGTTCCTGTAGTTCCGATCTTATATTTAACTTCTGTAAGTGATTCCATTATCTTAGACAACGATTTAGCAGCGAATAAATGAGCTTCATCACCAATGACCATACCAAATTCATTACCAAATCCTTTAGGCATTCTCATCATTGATTGCCAAGTAGTTACTACTATTGGAGCGTCAGCTCCTTTATCACCACCATAGATTTTAGCAATATCACCTTTGAAACCATAATCTCTAAAATCTTTAGCCATTTGTTCAACTAATGATGTTGTTGGCACTATCACTAAGGCCTTCTTGTTCTTCTTTAAAAAATTATATCGTATAAGACTGTATATCATTAACGACTTACCTGATGCAGTCGGAGATACTAATATACATTTTTGATTGTGTGCGGCGTAGGCTACAGCTTCTTTCTGATAATCTCTAAGTTCTAATGGAATGTCTTTTACAATTTCTTCAAATTTATCTATTGTAAAGATATCTGTATCTTTATCATATCCTTCAATAGTATAGTTTCTTTCATCACAAAATTCTTTGAGATAATCGTATAATCCTAGATAGATTTTATTTGTATTTAGATTGAATAGACGAATGTATCCGTCCCAAAATCTTTTACGAACAGCTGGAATAAATTCAGCACCAGGAACTTTGAATTTGAAAAATTCTGAAAGTTCTTTTCGTATTGAATCTTCTGCAGAGACTGTAAGATATACTTCGTCTGATTTGGCTACTACGAGCCTGCCATGAATTTCCGCCATTCTATAATATTCTTTATTGTTTGATGTCTCCAAGTTATTTGAGAGACTATATCAGTTAATACTTCGACTGTTATTCTAAGATATTCAAGTTTATCATTTAAATCTTGTATATCTTTATCAGCTCCAGTAAATTTATGGTAATCAGATTTTAAAACTGTTAATCCATCAAAAGGATCATAATCCCATTCATGTTCTTCAATTTTATCTCTAGACATTTTCCCACCATACCATAACCATTTATCTTTATCAAGTTCTTTCATTTGGCGTTCATAACGAACAACTTCTAACTTTTTCTGAGATAACAGTTCAGTATATTTGGCGTGTAGTTTTGGGACTTCTAATGAAGATGCGTCAAGTTCGATATCGTCTATAACACAATCGCTCTTCCACATCTCTTGAATTTCTTTTAAGGTCATACTATAATTATAACAGCTTTCGCTGATTTGTCAATGTTAAGTGCTTGTTTTTACTTTAAAAAGTGTATACCTAAGCGTTAAATCACAAACAGCATATTCAACTCCTTGCGTGTCTGTTGTAAATTCGATACTACCTAAACTTGTCGGAAAACAGTCTTCAAACTGAAACTCAACATTAGCATTATTAGAAGATGTATTTACTATAAGATTAGCATCTGAATACATATTTTCAAATTTAGCATTACTAAACTTACCTGTGCCACCTTTTTGAGTTTCTACTAAACCAGCAAAATCATCTGTATCATATCCCGGTCCTAACTGCATTATCCAATTATATATTTCTAGATAATTTGTCATATCTTCATCAACAACAAATTTTACATTTAGAGGATCAAAGGTAATTCTGTCTCCAGGTAAATTTGATTGAATAGCTAAAGTTGTCGAATGAGTAGCTTCACTCATTATGATATTCGGTATTGTAACACCTGTGCAAAAGTATCTAGTCTTAGGTAATTTATTGATTGATAAATCGAAATTAACTGGTGATAGATAGTTTAAGTTAGTGGGTTGATCACTACTCCAATTTGCTTTAGCCATACTAGTTCTTTACTCCAAATACATAATTTTCAGCCGCATTCTCTGCCCATGTTTCACTCTTACCTTCATATAATTCATCTCTTTTAAAGACATTATTTTCCCACATTCTGATACCAAAGGAACCATCTCTAGTAACTCCAACTTCAGCTCGTCTATTATTGTTTAGATATTCGTGTATCATTTCATCAAATTGTATCATAACTTCCTTAGGTTTCTTATATCTATATTTATAACAGGGAGAGAATGAACTCTCCCTGAAATTTAATTATTTCTGATTTACAAATTCATTTAACTGTCTTGCAGTGTTAATGACTTCATCTGCAGTAATTTCTATTACTGGTAATTCACCAGCTTCAAGTTTGTTATCTACATTAAAATAATGTGCATCAACTTTGCGTTGAGCATTCATTTCAAGTAAACCTTGTGCTTGTGAAAGTAAATCGGCTCTGATTTCGAACCCTGATTTAGAATCGGACATGATATCCTCCTGTGTGTTTGTGTGTTGTCATCATTGACATTTATATTTATAACAAAAAAAAGAGCCCCTAAGGGCTCTTTGAAATCGTTCCGTAGTGGATTAATCCACGCGTCTATGATTTAGATATTACTACGACTTATAGAAGGTTTAATACTTCGAATGATCTGTAGTAAGAGTTAGTTGAAGTAGCTGCCAAGCCATCAGCCGGAGTAGAACCTACGAATGGGTTTGAAACCATGCCGTATCTAGTTTTGAATCCGATTTTTGGTTGGAAAGTATCTTCACCAACTGCACGAACCATCTGCAATGGAACATAAGGACAATAGAACACACCAGCGTCAAAAGGATTAGTTCCTCTGTAGCCAACTGTGCAATATCCTTCACCAGCAGTTACACCAGTAGGTCTTGTAGACACACTTGCGTAATATGGATCGATATACACTTTAATGCTGCCGTTTAAAACACCAGCGAAAGTGTTTCCAGTGTCATCAACTGATAAATCAGTAGATAATGCTGGAGCGTAGTCTAATACACCAGCCATTGCTAGAGCAGACGCTACATCACTTGAACACATGATAAAGTTACCTTTACCTCTTCGTGTTTGTCGTGCTATAACATTCGCATTTCTTTCAATGTGATACATTAAACCTTTAAATTTTTCAACTGACCATCTACCAGATGAATCAACATCTAGGTTAAATTGTCCGTTTACAGAAGTTCCCGTTAGGTTACTTTCTGATGCTACACCTTCGATCTTTGCTTGATCGTTAACAGTTCTAACAACTTCTCTGTTGATTTCCGCAAGGATTTCACCAGATAGGATGTTTGCTAATTCTGTTTCTGCGTCAAGACCGTGTATAGCTTTCAAGTCTTGTGCGAGTTCGATTGTGTATTCAGCTTTTAGCGCTCTGCTTTTAGCTGTAACTGTAGCTTTTTCAATCGTGAACGACATCTCTGGGATTGTAGAATCAATCTCAGCAGTTGCTGTCGCAGTTCCAGTACCAGTTGTGTAACCAGTTTGGATAGCTGTGTTAGCAGAACCTGATGCAAAAGGATCAGTTCCAGCGTGTGTACCAGATCCAGCGAAGTCTGTATCAGCTTCGTTGAACATGGCTTCTGTTCTATCTACAGCAGTAGTACTGTCAACATATCTTGCTTTCATAGCAAAGATAAGACCAGTAGGTCCTGTCATAGGTTGAACACCACAGATATCATAGGCTACCAAATTTGGCATTGCTCTACGAACTAGAGATATAAGAATAGGATCCCAGTTAGCAGCAGTTGCTGTAACACCACCAGGTGCACCTGCAACAGTACCAGTACCAGCTCCAAGGGCCTCATTAACGGCTCCTCTTTCTTCTGCTATCGCTCTTTCTTGGTTTTCAAGAATAACGGAAGTTACAGCTCTTTTGTAAGAGTCTTCGATCTTAGGAAGATCGGCGTGCTCTAAAACTGGCTGCCATTTTTCTTGTAAGTTTTCTGACATAAACATTGTTTATAGTCCCCTATTAAAAGTTTACTTACTTATCTAAGTTAGCAAACTTGGTTAAAGCCGCAGTGTATTGACTCATGCTTTCAGTTACTGGTTGAGCTACATCGCCCGCTCCAGAAAAATCAGCATCGTCGCTAACTACAGCGCTATCGTCTGAGACAGCTTCTACTTTACCTTCTCCGAAGTATGATTCTTTCAATGTTGAAACTTTCTCAACGAAATTTTCTTCACTTTCGTAATCTACATCTTCTGATAAAGCGATTAACTTCTCAACCTGAGTATCAGCTAGGTCTTTCGACGCTTCGCTAATAATTTTTTCACGCTTCAGTTCCTCGATATCTTGTTGAGCGCCGATGTTGCTAGCAACTTCTTCATTCAACTTATCTTCCATCTCATCAAGTCTGTTTGCTAGTTCTTCAACTACATCAAACTTGTCTTCTGGAACTTCCACATAGTGTTCTTCGAACAGTTTTTTCAAACCACTAATGAAGTCTTCTGTTAATTCGGATTTTAATCCTCTTTCAATAGCTAACTCATTTTCTGAAACCCAACTTTCTGAAACATAGTTTAGGTAAGAATCAACTTTTTCAGTTAAATCGTCTTTAATTTCTTCGATTTTCTGATTAGTTTCTTCTTCTAACTTAGCTTCTGCTTCAGTCATTTGTTCTTTAACTTTAGCTGAGACAGCTGCTTCAAAGATTGTTTTAGCTTTTGATTTGAATTCTTCACTCAAGTCTTCATCAGCAACTAGTGCATTGATGTCGTCTGTCATGTCGATTTCAACTTCTTCTTTCTTAACAGATTCTTCTTCTTCTTCGGCTTCTTCTTCTTCCTCAGATTCTTCTTTAGAAGCTTCTTCGATTTCAGTTTCTTCCTTTTTAGTAGTTTTTTTCTGTATTTTTTCAGATTCACCATCATCGGAGTCATTATCTAACTCTTTAATGAATGAGGTGATTTCTGCAATTGATTGATCTTTAAGAGATTCAACTACCTTTCTGATCAAGGCATTACGGCTTAGTGACTCGGATTGCTCGTCATTATCATCTTCACCTTCAGATACTAATGCTTGTATATCTTCAACTTTCATTTCTTTCATTGAATTTACAGCATGTTTTAGTAGATCAGCTTTAGACATTTCTTCAAGAGCAGGAGCATCAGATGCTTCTACTTCTTCTTGATTAACAGCCTTGTCTTTTTCTACTTTTGTTTCTCCATCTGAGACTACTTCCATTGAGTCACCTTTACTAGCAGCGTTTGTTTTAGGAGCTTCTTTAGTAGATTCTCCAGCGTCTTTAGCTGCTTTAGAGGCGTTCTTTTCCGCATCTGCATCAGGATTGGCCTTAGCGGCAGGAGCTGAGTCACCTTTACCAGGAACTTTGTGCTGAATATCAGCAGCTTCTGCAATCACTTCGCCTATTGTGTTTTCTAAACTTGACATTGTTAGAATACTCCCTATTTTAAAAATATATTTTAAACTGTTTAACTAGTATTTATATATTATAAATTTTTCAGAAAGTCATTAAATACATTTAATTTAACTTCCTGTAACTTTTGTGTTCTAGCTCTAGCGATTGAATGTTTGTATTCTTCAATCTTTTGGGCCTTGATCACACCATTATCCCAAATCCATTCAACTCCTTCCATGACACCATCTACGAAGGCATCAGGAGCAGAAGGATCTGCCACGATATCAGCAGCGGTAGCTAACTGAAAATCTGATTGAACCATTTGAACTCCACCCTTATCGTTTGAAGCTTTCAATGATCCCATACCTCTACTAGAAACACCAAGTCTAGCACCATCATCAAGAAGGTTTTTGACTATGTTTCCCATAGGGGTAGATAAAATCTTTGCTTTTCCGACGAAATTATTTCCGTCTTCATGTAAATCTGTTATTAGATGAGATGTTCTCTCTAAATTAATTGTTGGTCCTTCTGGGTGTCCTAATTCTCCATAGGCTCTATTGTTATCAATATACTCCTTAGTATATCGTTTTACCTCTTTCTGCATTACCTCTTTAGGGTATATACGACCATTTTTATTTTTTACTTCTGTCTGAAGCATAACACCTTCAATATAGGCGTGTTTCTTACCTGTTTTTGGATCTTCTTCTATTAGATAATTTACATCATCTGCCCATTGTTCTGATATTAATTTCATTTTAACCTCTTTAAACTGTTGTGAGATCACCAAAACGGGATCTTCCTACAAATATCATACCAAAATCATTCAATTTTTTCATAGCACCTTTAACTTCAACTTCTTTCTTACTTATTTTTTTGAATTTCAATTTAAAGTCTCTTGCCATTCTATCCATCTGTTTCATAGTCTGAGAATCTATATCCTTACCATCTCGTCTATGATAAATGTCAGCGTCTTCATCTAAATTTACAGGACCGTCAACTTTCTCTACAGCTTCTTTCCAAAAACTTATACCTTCTTCTAAGTCTTCACCCATAAGTTTAACAAACTGTTCAGCTGACTTCTGAGCTGTTTTCATATCTTTAAATACACCAAGTTCTTCAAATTCTCTTGAAGACTTAGGTTTTACATATACACGAACTTTCTTAGAACCCTTTCTTTCAGCGTGATACGCGACTTCTGTTTTCTTAATTTTAGTAGAAGAAATATGATTCTTCTTATCTTTTTTGTAAGTAACTTCGTCTAATTCTTGTCTAAGTTCTATAAATGTTTTCATTTGTAACTGCCTTTATACCCCATTCCACTTACTGTTTTACCTACCATTTCAGCTCTTGGACCAACTTCTCGATATAAATCAGACACATCAACTTTTTGATTAGGTCCAATATATACTTGAGTTTTACCCTTAGCTGATCCCATACCTGAATATGTGTAAGTTCCGTAATCACGAATACGATTCTTTTTAGCAAACTTCTCTACAGCTTTTAAAGCTTTCTTTTCATCACTTGAACTAGCGAAGTTTAAACTAAAACCACCAAGGCTTCCACCGTTACCTTCAATATCTCTATTGACAGCTGATAAACCTTGTTTACCTTCTTCTAATTTGAATCCTTGTCCTGGTTGTGTCCATGTAGTCATTTGTTAGTCCTCGTTTTTTTGTTCGGCTGGTTGATTCAACCAATCAAGTTGCATCTCAACTCTTTTCAAATCAATCGCGTCTAGTTGTTTGTCTTGCATTATAGTCTTAAATGACTCTCCTGCTTCTACATTGTCGCCATCAACGACTTGGTTTACAAATTCTCTAGTTTTATTTACCATTATAATCTCCTAAATTAAAATCCAGTATCGTCTTCACCATCTCCTGAACCGCCTTCACCCTCAATCTCTTTATCAATATCTTTGATTTCGGCTTCTGATTGTCTAAGAACATTTTTTCTTATCCACGCTTCAGAATAATACTTACCAACGAATTGGTCTAAATCGTTTAGCGTCGATACTCTTTCTCTAAGTATCTCAGCTTCTTTGAGTTCTACGAAATGACCATCTTTTTGAAAGTCATAACTTATATACTCTCTTGACTTCTTCCAATCATCATCTGTTACTATTTTCTTAAGTATCAGTTGAGTTCTCAAAATATCATCAAATAATCTAGAGAATTTTACTCTAAGTCTATCAACAAATCGTGAAAACTTAACTTCATCTCTAGAAATCTCAGTCGCTCTACCAATAGCGAATGCGTTTTCTTGCTCTAATCTCGAAATGGGAACATTAAGAGATTTATACAATTTCTTTTGAAAATATAAAATATCTTCAATCTCACCAAGATTTTGACCACCTGGTAGTGTCGAAATCTCAGTTCCTCGACCACCTTCTCTACGAGGTAACCAAAAATCTTCAAGCATATTCATATGCTTTCTATCGTCTTTAACTTCACCTGTGTCAGCATTATACACTAACTTATTACGATAACTTGTTTGTACTTCTTTCAAATACTGTTCAGCTCTCGCTTTAGGTAAGTTACCTACATCAATGTAGAAGATTCT
>PVBE010639276.1_pt1 | contig 10434 bp, 7 predicted proteins | sample 1631181 | NCBI WGS metagenome assembly PVBE01 (sample SAMN08397723, study PRJNA350692) | Marine metagenome, whole genome shotgun sequencing project. | isolation source: water | place: Pacific Ocean | collected 2012-04 | reverse complement strand
TGATATTTAAAATCAGCTGAAATATAAATATCAGCACCTTCTTTCTTAGCTTTCCCTAATAAAAAACTACCACTACCTCCACAAACAGCCACTCTTTCTATAGTCTCATTTACAATAGTCGTATGTTTAATGCAATCCGTTCGCATTACATCCTTTAGTTGCTTTAAAAAAAGCTCACTAGATATAGCTGTTTTTAGCTCTCCAATTATGCCGGAGCCAACTAATTGATGCTTATTTTCAAGTATAAATATTTGATGCGCAACTTCTTCATAAGGATGAATACTTTGCATAGTAGATAGCACTGCTCTTTCTTTATGTTTAGAGAAAATAACTTCAATTCTTTCCTCCTCTTCTGAATGAACCTCACCTATTTCTCCAGCAAATGGCTTGGCTCCATCATTAGCTTTATAAGTTCCTTCTCCAACAGAAGAAAAACTACAATTTTCATAATTCCCTATTTTTCCTGCACCAGCTTTATACAGTGCTGATTTTAATTCCTCAGCATTATTAACGGGACAATACACTACCAATTGCCTCAATAAATCAGATTTTGGAGCCAAAACCTTGCAGTTTTCTAAACCTAATTTATCTGCAATTTTAGCACTTACACCATTATGTACATTGTCAAGATTAGTGTGAATAGCATAAATAGCAATATCATTTTTTATTGCCTTAATGACTGTTCGCTCAATATAGTTTTTCCCATTAAGTTTCTTAAGGCCGCTAAAAACAATAGGATGATGAGCAACAATAAGGTTGCAGCCAGTAGCTATTGCTTCATCAACCACATCCTCAATACAATCTAATGTGATTAAAACCCCACTTATTTCTACTGATTCATCACCAATTATTAAACCACAATTATCATAAGCTTCTTGGTAATGTAATGGTGCAAATTCTTCTAAAAAATGTGTTATCTCTTTTATCTTCATTTTTCAAAAATACAAAATCTAACAACTACAATCCAACTACTACAAACTAATTGTATATTTGCCATATGCGATACATTCTTTACCCTTTTAGCTTGATTTACTATAGTATTACCAGTATAAGAAATCTGCTATTTGATATGAATATTTTTAAATCGCAAGATCACCCAATTCCAATAATCTGTATTGGTAATTTATCGGCAGGTGGTAGCGGAAAAACACCACATACCAATTATATTGCCAAATTGCTGAACAATGATTACAAAGTAGCCATTCTAAGTAGAGGATACGGAAGAATAACATCAGGATTTCATTATGTGAGCACGAATAGTAGTGCAACAAATGTTGGTGATGAGCCATTACAATTAAAAATAAACAATCCTAATTGTATAGTTGCTGTAAACAACAATAGAAACAAAGGAGTAAAACAAATATTAAAAGATTATCCTAATATTAATGTTATTCTACTAGATGATGGTTACCAACATAGATGGATAAAGTCCGGACTTAATATTATTGTTTCCCCTTTTTACAAACCATACTACAAAGACGAAATATTACCATTAGGGACCTTACGTGAACATAAAGATGGGGCAAACAGATCTGATATAATCATCATTAGTAAAACGCCACAAAACACAAGCCCAACAGAAGAAAAAGGAATGCTTGAAAACATGCATTTAAAAGCACATCAAAAAGCATATTTTTCATCAATACAATACAATAATTTTAAATCTATGAATACTGATGAGGATTTTATACCTAATGACAATTATAGCATCATTTTAGTTAGCGGAATTGTGAATGTAAGCCCTCTTGTTAAACAATTAGAAAGAAATGGACACCATATCAATCAAATAAAGTTTACTGATCATCATAAATACACAAATTCAGATGTACAAAAAATTTTAGAAAAATACAATGCTGATGAAAGTCTAAAAAAGCTTATCTTAACCACCGAAAAAGATGCTACAAAGTTAAAGCAATTTTTAACAAAATTTAAGGACTCAAATTTCTATTATTCCCCTATTGAGATTAAATTTGAGAAACATGAAGAGTTTGATAGACAAATAATAAATTATGTTGCAGAAAATTAAAGAATCAGCAAAATTCTTACAAAACAAAACAAGTTACCAACCAAAAGTTGGCATTATATTAGGAACAGGACTTGGAGGGTTAGTCAATGAAATTGAAATTGAACATTCAATCTCATATGAGAAGATCCCACATTTCCCAATATCAACAGTTGAAGGGCATAGTGGAAGATTAATATTCGGAAGACTTGGCGGTAAAGAAGTAGTTGCTATGCAGGGGAGGTTTCATTTTTATGAAGGATATCCAATGGAAAAAGTAACTTTTCCTGTTAGAGTAATGAAACTTCTAGGAATTGAAAATTTAGTAGTTTCAAACGCTAGTGGTGGTGTAAATCCTAATTATGAAGTAGGAGACCTAATGATATTAGAAGATCATATTTGCCTTATTCCAAACCCATTAATTGGTACAAACCTTGATGAGTTAGGTCCAAGATTTCCTGATATGAGTAAATCATATTGCAAAAATCTAATTGCAAAAGCAGAACGCATTGCAAAAGTGAATAATTTACCTGTACAAAAAGGAGTTTATATTGCCTTAACAGGTCCTACTTTGGAAACCCCATCTGAATACAAATACATGCGTATTATTGGTGGTGATACGGTTGGCATGTCCACTGCCCCTGAAGTAATTGTTGCTCGCCATATGGATATCCCGTGTTTTGCCATGTCAGTAATTACTGACCTTGGAGTGCCTGGAAAAATACAAAAGGTAACTCATGAAGAAATACAGAAAATATCAGAAGTAGCTGAACCCAAACTTACTCTAATCATTAAAGAATTAATTTCATCTATTTAATTTATGAAAAAAACAATCATCCTCTCATTTATTGGTCTCTTGGTTATTACATTGTCTTTTGCTCAACCTTTTCCTTCTTGGCAAGCAAATTTACTGTACAATTGGCAAGACACTTCTTTAACGCCATCATGGCAATATGATAATACATATAATGAGATTTGGGGAGTGCAAATAAACGGAGCAGAGATTGCTATAATCGGCTCTACTGCAGGCACCCATTTTTTTGATGTTACAGATCCTGCGACCACAAACCAAGTAGATTTTGTAGCTGGAGCTTATACTGGAAGTGATGTAGTACATAGAGACTATCACGATTATAATGGCTATTTGTATGCAGTGTGTGATGAAGGAGATCCTAATACGCATTCTACTCTTCAAATTATCGATATGAGTAATTTACCAAATTCAGTAAGTGTAGTTTATGATTCAAATGTGCTTTTTACCAAATCACACAATATTTTTATTGATACTGCAACTGCAAAATTATATGTATGTGCAGTAAAACATACTAATCCGAGTAATTACTATGCAATGGAGGTTTATTCCTTAGCAAACCCTGTAAGTCCTACCCTTTTATATACCTATAATGATGTAGGACATGTGCATGATGCTTATGTTAGAAATGATACTGCCTATCTTAATTGTGGTGGTGATGGCTTTAGAATTGTAGATTTTCATTATCTTGACCTTCCAGGAGGAATGGCTCCAACTGAATTAGCGTCTCTCACTTCTTATCCTGATGTAGGATATAATCATTCTGGTTGGTTAAATAATGATGGAACAGTCTATGCTATGTTAGATGAGAATCATGGTTATGATATTAAACTTTTAGATGTAAGCGATTTTAATAATATTACTGTTTTATCTACTTTTAATTCAGGAGTAGATTCTAACTCCATGGCACATAATGCAATTATTAAAGAGGGACTATTATTTGTATCTTATTATCATGATGGGTTAAGAATATTTAATATTGCTGACCCCACAAACCCTTTTGAAGTATTATATTACGATACATATCTGCCAAACAACCATTCTTCCTATAAAGGAGCTTGGGGAGTATACCCTTTTTGGAATACTACAAATTTCTCTTTTTCAAGTATTCTCGTTTCTGATATGCAAACAGGGCTTTATGTTTTTAGTGGTGCATTTCCTCTTGCTATAAATAATTTAGATCCAATAACAAGTTTGGTTTTCCCAAATCCAGCTAAAAATCAGTTTACAATTACCAATCAAAGTGCAAGCTCTATAATACTTTATGATGTGTTTGGCAAGAGAGTATTGCAACAGGATTTATATAGTAGTAAAACAATTAAAAGGAGAAATCTCTCTAGTGGCATGTATTTTTATTGTCTTAAGAATAAAAAAGGAATTATTGAAAAAGGGAAAGTAGTCTTTGAGTAAATGAGCATTAATAACAAATATGAAGCTGTAATCGGCTTGGAAGTGCATGCACAACTTTTGACAAAAACCAAAGCGTATTCTTCTGATGAAAATATTTATGGGGCAACACCTAACACTAAAACTTCTGTTATTACATTGGGGCATCCTGGAACTTTACCAAGAGCCAACAAAAAAGTAATAGAATATGCCGTAAAATTAGGTATTGCCGTTGGTTCAAAAATCCGTGAGCGGAATGAATATGCCAGAAAAAATTATTTTTATGCCGATTTACCAAAGGGCTATCAAATCACTCAGGATAAAACCCCAATTTGTAATGGAGGAATTATCGAGATAAAAGATGATAATGGCAACAACAAAGAAATTCAAATCACCAGAATCCACATGGAGGAAGATGCTGGGAAATCCATTCACGATCTGGATCCTTTCAATACCTTAATTGATTTGAACAGAGCTGGCGTACCTTTAGTAGAGATTGTTTCTGAACCAGAGATTCGCTCTGCCAATGAGGCTTATAATTATATCAATCAGGTGCGTAAATTGGTGCGTTATTTAGAAATCTGTGATGGAAATATGGAAGAGGGAAGTTTAAGGTGTGACGCTAATATTTCTGTGCGAATAAAGGGAGCGAAAGAATTCGGTACAAAGGTAGAAGTAAAAAATATGAACTCTACCAAAAATGTAAAAAACGCCATTGAATTTGAAATAAAAAGACAAATTGAGCTGATTGAAAATGGTGGAAAAGTTCTGCACGAAACAAGAAGTTTTAATGCAGCAAACAACAGCACAATTACCATGCGACACAAAGAGGAAGCAAACGATTACCGTTACTTTCCTGAACCCGATTTACAACCTGTAATTGTTACTGAGGACTATATTGAAAAAATAAAATCAACGTTACCCCCACTACCAAAACAACTTTTTCAAAAATTTACAAAAGAGTTTGCTTTATCAGATTATGATGCCAATATATTAGTAGAAGAAAAAGGAATTGCCCTTTATTTTAACACCCTTTGCAGCTACACAAAAAACTATAAAGCAGCAGCTAATTTTGTAAATGGCAGTGTAAAATCTTACCTAAATGAAATGGCAACTGATATTGCAGATTTTTCAATTAACCCTAAGCAATTAGCCCAGCTTATTGCATTGGTAGATACTGGAAAAGTGAGTAATACTGTAGCTACTTCCAAAGTTTTTCTAGCTATGCTTGAAAGTGATTGGTCAGCAGAGGAAATAGCCACAAAAAACAATTGGATTCAGGAAAGTGACAGTGATGCTTTAAGCGAGTTTATCCAACAAGCCATTGCAAAGTATCCAGAAAAGGTGGAAGAATACAAAAAAGGGAAAAAAGGACTTATCGGACTTTTTATGGGGGAAGTAATGAAACTATCAAATGGAAAAGCCGATCCAAAACTTTGTAACCAAATGCTTAGAGTATTATTAGATAAATGATAAAAAACAAAATATATTTTGCTTCTGATTTTCATTTGGGCGTTCCAACGCATGAGGAAAGCTTAAAGCGTGAAAAACTGATTGTAAGTTGGCTAGAGAGCACAAAAGAAGATGCAAAAAGCATTTATCTTTTGGGTGATATTTTTGATTTTTGGTTTGAATACAAAACTGTTGTCCCAAAAGGATTTGTTCGTCTTTTGGGCAAGCTTGCGGAGCTTACTGATAGCGGAATAAAAATATACATTATTAAGGGTAACCATGATATGTGGATGTACGATTACTTGCCCAGAGAAGTTGGCATAAATATACTTGACGATAAAGTTATACTAGAAGAAGATGGTAAGAAAATTTTTCTCGCCCATGGAGATGGATTAGGTCCTGGTGATACTGGCTATAAACTGATTAAAAAGGTTTTTACTTCTGCTATATGTCAGTGGCTATTTGCCCGACTGCACCCCAATTTTGGGATTGGTTTTGCTCATTTTTGGTCCAGAAAAAGCAGGATTGCAAACCAAGAGAATCCTGAGCAATTTTTTGGAGAAGAAAAGGAATGGTTGGTAAGCTATTGTAAAAGAAAACAAGCAGAAAATCCGATTGACTATTTTATTTTTGGTCACCGACATTTACCCTTAGAAATTGATATAGATTCAGCCAGCAAATACATCAATTTGGGCGATTGGATTCATCATCATTCTTATGGAGTATTTGATGGAGAAACTCTAATGTTAAAATATTTTAAGAAAAACTAAGCATTAATTTTAGCTCATAAAAGAGCCCTCATTGAAGGCTTTTGTTTTTGATGTTATTTGTAAAGGATTAGCTTATCCGTTACAATTGATTTCCTATCAGCATATACACTAATAAAATAGATGCCATTTTCAAGATTTGACAAGTCCGCATCAATGCTATGATAATTACTAATCACATTTCCTTCAAATAAGTGCATCACCTCTGCACCCAAAATATTAACTAATTTTACTTCTACATCACTGTCAGCTAAATTCTCAATAGTAATTATTGCTTCTCCACTAGTTGGATTAGGATAAACTGCTAGTCTTGCATTAGTTTCATCTGCATTTTGGAATAATGCAGACTCTTCTCCAATCTGAATATTATCTAAATAGAAATTATTGCTTGAACCATTTGTTACATATTCAAATTTGAATCGAATATTGTCATCCTGCAAAGCATTAACCCCAACCCTGTCAAACATAATGGTATCGTTCCAATCAGAACTTTTCGGTTTAAAAGGAGAGTTATAAAGACCTGCATCTGCTACTTCTTGTGGGGTTAGTGAACCTAAAGCTTTCCAACTCCAACCACAATCATTAGAATAAAAGACATTAAGTTCGTTTACAGGATAGGTATGAACGCCAGCACCTGAATATGAGAATTTAATAACGGGATTAGTAAATCCGCTTAAATCGTATGCAGCCGAAACAATTACTGATTCTCCAAGACTTAATCCATCTCTTGCCTCAATCCTTACAGAAGCACTACCGTCAGATGCAACACCATCAATTCGCTCCCAAGTTGTATTAATCGTACTCAAGCCCCATTTATTCTCATCATCCTCAATGGTATTGGCTACCCAATCCGTTCCAAGCTCAGAATCGTTCTCAAAACTATAAGCATAAGAAGAGGAATTATTAGCTGCAGCAGTTGGTAATACAGTTATAAAATTGCTTTTTGTGATGGTTGAAGCACAACTATTTGTATAGTAAGCAATATAGGTAGTATCTTCAATTTCTCCTCGATAATAAGTTGAAGTTGGTCCAAATCCCCAATATGCTCCAAGATAACCATTAGAATGAATAGAGATATTTGTTGCCCCCATAGCGTTAAGTTCTGCTTGAGTGCCTTGAACGATTAAATTAGATTTTATAGTATCGTAAGAAGTAGCATTTGTCGTATCCAGATCAGATAAGTTAGATGCTCTTGCTTCTGTCGTTTCCTCATACTCCACCGTTAAAGACACATCATAACTTCCAGGTGCTGAGTAAATATGCTGAGGACTATTATTGCCACTCCCGTCAGTTATTCCATCTCCAAAATTCCATTCCCATTTAGTAATAGAAGAAAAAATTGGTTTATTTCCTCTCAGCACATTAGGAGAACCAAGACAAAGGCTATAATGAGATAGGTTTTCATCAAAAAATGCTTTTTTAGTACAAGTTGGTGTCAAATAACCATCTGCCGTTCCTGTAGCAGCTATATTATCATCTGACCAAATATGAATTCTAAAACCATATTCAGTAGAATCTCCCTCTAAAGTCTCATCAAAAACATCAACCTGTCCTTTTGTGAACATGGTACAATAATCATCATTTGTATAATCCATATAGTTCATAAACATTTCGCCTGCAGGATTTAAAGAATCTGCCTGACATCCGTAAGAAGTACCAGATGGAAAACCAACATGCCAAGGAAACTTAGAAGGATTTGGGGTGGAAGGGTCGGCTCCAGGGTCAGTGGTAAAACCGTTTGAGGTATGTTGAGGAGGCGTGTCCATAACGCCATCATCTCCACAACTTCCTCCACCACAATCCCAAGTATGACACAAGCCAAGCCAATGCCCAACTTCATGTGTTAAGGTAGTGGATTGAATATCCTCCATTTGATCATATAATATTACAACTCCATCAGTTGACATACTACGCCCCCAAGGAAATTGAGCATACCCTAAAGTAATTCCTCCATTACTTGAATTAATGTTACTCACCACCCAAATATTCAAATACTGATAAGAATTCCAATAACTCAAGGTTTTAACAAGATTATTTGGCTCAGTACCATTTGTATATTCAGACTGAACTCTAACAATACCATTCGTAGAATTTCCGGAAGGATCCTTGCGGGCCAAACGAAATTCCACATTTGCCTCTCCTCTTAGAGCTGCAAAAACATCTGGTGTTTTGGGATAACCGTTTTGGGATGCTAAGAATTTATCGGACTGCCCGTTAATATTTTTGTTTAGTGCATCCAATGCATTTTGTATATCAGAGTCAGAAATATTTGCATTTCCCATATTGTGAATGACGTGTACAACAACAGGGATTATCCGCTTGCCTTCAATGGTTTTTTTTCTTACAATATTTTGTAAAAAAGTTTTATTTGATTTTTCTAATTCAGCATTTTTCTGCTCCAAACTCTTGTAGAAATCAGGATATTTATTCATGTCATCTTGAAGATATCCTTTATACGAACCACAAACACCTTGCCCGAAAGAGATGCCTGATAAGAATAATGCGCTAAAAATAAGGAGTAAAATTCTTTGTTTCATTTGTAGTAATGTTTTAAATTTCAAGGAAACAAATATAGCAATTATCCTTTAAAAACAATTAGTGAGAAATTGAAATAATAAAATTTCTAAAAAAGATGTTTCTCTGCATGATAAGAGGAGCGAACTAATGGGCCACTTTCCACAAAGCGAAAATCCATTTCTAATCCTATTTCTTTTAGCTTTTGAAATTGTTGTGGATTTACAAATTCTACAACTTCCAAGTGTTTTGTAGTTGGTTGTAAGTATTGTCCCATAGTAAGTACAGACACCCCTACCTCTCTTAAATCATGCATTGTTTCTATAATTTCATTCTCTGTTTCTCCAAGGCCGAGCATTATTCCAGATTTGGTTTTCATTCCTCCTTCTTTTAATATCTGAAGCGTTTTTAAGCTTCTGTCATATCTTGCTTGAATGCGCACTTTTTTAGTAAGCCTTCTTACTGTTTCCAAATTGTGCGAAACAATTTCAGGTTCTACTTCTATTATTTTCTGAATTTGATTGACACTTGCTTTAAAGTCAGGAATCAAAGTTTCCAAAGTTGTTGTAGGGTTTATTTTCCTAATCTCATTGATGGTCATGGCCCAAATTTCAGCTCCACCATCTTGCAAATCATCCCTGTCCACAGAGGTAATTACTGCATGTTTTACTTTCATCAAACGGATGGATTCTGCCACTTTTTTTGGTTCGTTATAATCAGCAGCTAAGGGAAGGCCAGTTGCCACCAAGCAAAATCCACAGGAACGCGTGCAGATGTTACCCAAAATCATGAAAGTAGCCGTACCTTCCCCCCAACATTCTCCAATATTTGGGCAATGCCCACTTTCGCAAATAGTGTGCAAACTATTACCTTTTACAAGGGATTTTACTTGCTTGTAAGCTTTGCCAGTTGGCAGTTTTACTTTGAGCCAACTAGGCTTTCGTAATGTTGCCTGCTTTACCACTTCTTACCGAAAAAGAAATTCATATTTATATAAAAGCTAAAAAAGGTTTTTTTGTTTTTGGTAATCGCCATAACAGGCAACTCTTTTCCCAAAGCATCCCCAACTATGTTATTATCACCAACTTTGAAAGCATCCAGACTAACGCCAGTTTCAATGGAGCGAATAACATCATCTTTTTTAGAAAATTCAAAACTAAACCCTGCTTTCAAATAGCTGCCTACTTGCAATTGCATTTCATCAAACCCTTTAAAATAGGAAGCACGACCATAAATGTTGTAAGGCGAATGCTCAATGGGATTATACTTTTCGGTTTCTACATAAAACTCATTGGTGATGTCATCTGTATAAAGTATCTCCAAATAAACTGGTTTCAGAAATGCCAAACTTACTCCTAATGCCCCAACAGCACTCACCATAATACCTCCAAAATCTGGCTTGTCAAACAGAATAAGTTGTTTACCAAAACCGCTTCTTAAAAGAAAAGTAGAATTTTGTTTGCCATAATCGTATCCTTTGGAATCGCTAAAAAAAGTATTGA